>Ga0118677_10007503_pt1 | contig 17971 bp, 14 predicted proteins | sample AliMusrvi5mmetaG_FD_86154 | JGI IMG/M metagenome (GOLD analysis project Ga0118677, IMG submission 86154) | reverse complement strand
AAAAATGTTTCATTTTCAGTTATAGGCCACAAACATGTTCAAACAATATTTGGCCAATCTGCAGAGCAATGCCAGTGTTGCCTGCTGTTTTCATTGGAACTCCAAAACTCCAGAGAGTGAATAGTTTTTCCATTTGAATGCTGTATAAGGACATGCTTGTTGATTTTCTCTTCCCATTTTTCAAAAAATCTGAATGCAATGCGATGGAACAGACCACCTAATTCTCTTGACGAGATTTTAATCTCTATATCTGGCTCATTAGGTCTTGTTAATATTGTTGAACCCGAAATAGAAGATTCAATTTTATCATCACATATTTTCAAAATAGAACTGCATATAGAAAAGGTTATCCCAATTTATCTTGAGGCATATTTGAGAAGTAAATTAGGACAATCAGAGATATTTAGAAATAATAACGGTGGTGTTATTCCGGAAATTAATCAAGATGCACTGAAATCAATTTTAATTGTTGTTCCCCCTCTCTCCAAACAAAAAGAGATTGCCGACCATATCACCGCCATCAGGCAACAGGCAAGGCAATTAAAAGAAAAAACCAAAGAAGCATTGGACGGGGCCAGCAGGGAAATCGAAAACATACTTTTAAACTAAAAATCCGGATACTTTACTAAATTTGTTTAAAATTTAAGGATATGGAAACGATAATTATTAAACCCAAAAACAAAAATTCGATTGCTTTTTTAAAGCATCTTTTACAAGGGCTTAACGATGTTGCAAGTTTTGAAATTGTTAATACACCTGACATTCAAAACAAAGGGAAGGAAAAAACCGAAGAGGAACCGACCGCCGGACTACTGGAGGCAATTAACGAGGCCAAAACAGGTAAAACCAAAGAAATGAAGAATACCGAAGTTTATTTTAAAAAGCTTCGCAAACGTGCTAATGTTTAAAATAATTTACACAAATAGGTTTGACAAGGAAGCGTTAAAATGTGCAAAAAGAGGTCTTGATATTGATTTACTGGAAAAGTTGATTGAAGATTTAAGGCAAACCGGAACAGTTCCAGAAAAACACAAACCTCATATTTTGTCAGGTAAATTTATTGGAATTTGGGAATGTCATATAAAACCCGATTGGCTTTTACTTTGGATTAAGGATCAAAACGAAATAACGATTACTTTGGTTGCCACTGGTAGCCATTCTGATTTATTCAAATGTTAAAGCCTTAACTGTTATTCGTTGACTAGGTGCTCAAAGTCTCTCCTTTTCATGTTCACCACATTTAACATCTCAGCCGTAGCCACTTTCAGCTCGTCATGATTGCGTATATAATGTCTTTTTGAAAGAAATATTATGAAGATATCTATTTCTATTTGAAAAGCAAAAAGAAATCGCAGTTAATATAACTGCTATCCGGCATCAGTTCCAACAATTGAAAGAGAAAACCAAAAAGGAATTGGAAAAGGCCAGCCGCGAAATCGAAAACATACTTTTAAACTAAAAATCCGGATACTTTACTAAATTTGTGATGCATCTGTTTGTTTAAAAAATATCATATGGACACCCCTGAAATTGTCAAGAATGACCCTTACCTGCAACCTTTTAAGGCCGATTTTATCCGATGGAAAGAGAAACTAAGGGTAAAGGAGGACGAAATTCTGAATGGAAAATCGCTTAAAGAGTTTGCTTCCGGGCATCTCTATTTTGGTCTTTTCAGGGTTCATACCGGCTGGATTATCCGTGAATGGGCACCTAATGCCACCGGCATCTTTCTGACAGGATCGTTTAATGACTGGCAGGAACGTCCAGAATTCAGGTTTACAAATATTGGGAACGGTTGCTGGGAATTGCAACTTGACACAAACAGGATTTCTCACGGCGATTTGTATGCTTTATCGGTCTATTGGAATGGAGGTCAAGGGAAAAGGCTTCCCGCATGGACACGTCGCGTAGTTCAGGATGCAGAAACACTGATCTTTAATGCTCAGGTCTGGGGTACTGAAACTGGCTATAGCTGGCAAAATTCCGGGTTTGTCCGTGAGACGGAAGCTCCAATCATTTACGAGGCTCATATCGGTATGGGCGGCGAAGAGCCCAGAGTGCACACGTTTAATGAATTCCGGACCGATATACTTCCCAAAATCAAAGCAGGAGGATACAACACTGTCCAATTGATGGCAATTCCCGAACACCCCTATTACGGTAGTTTCGGATACCATGTCTCCAGTTTTTTTGCAGCTTCTTCACGATTCGGAACTCCGGAGGAGCTTAAACAACTCATAGACGATGCTCACGGAATGGGAATTTCTGTGATCATGGATATTGTTCATTCACATGCCGTTAAAAATGTTGTGGAAGGATTGGGGAGTTATGACGGTACACGATATCAGTTTTTCCACGACGGACCGAGAGGGGAACACCCTGCGTGGGACTCCTACTGTTTTAATTACAATAAAAATGAAGTACTCCATTTTCTCCTCTCCAACATCCGCTTCTGGCTTGACGAGTACAAATTCGATGGTTTCCGGTTCGACGGGGTTACCAGCATGCTCTATTTTGATCATGGTCTCGGAAAAGCCTTTACAAGTTATGCCGACTATTTTACCCCAAATATTGATGATGACGCTATTGTCTATTTCAAGCTTGCCAATCGGCTAATTCATGAATTAAATTCAAATGCCCTGTCAATCGCAGAAGATATGAGTGGTTTGCCCGGATTGGCGTCGCCACTCTTATCCGGCGGGCTTGGTTTTGATTACCGCATGTCGATGGGTGTCCCCGACTACTGGATAAAATTGATCAAAGAGTATAAAGATGAAGATTGGAATGTTGGTCAGATCTTTCACGAACTGACCAGTCATCGCGCCGATGAAAAGGTAGTCAGTTACGCCGAAAGTCACGATCAGGCGATGGTTGGTGATAAAACTATAATCTTCAGACTTTTAGATAAAGAGATGTATTTCAGTATGCGTAAAGATCAGCCTAATCTGGCGGTTGATCGCGGTATTGCTCTTCATAAGATGATCCGTTTAGCGACACTCAGTTGTGCAGGGGGTGCTTATCTTAATTTTATGGGGAACGAATTTGGTCATCCTGAATGGATCGATTTTCCTCGTGAAGGGAATGGCTGGTCCTATCAACATGCCCGGAGGATCTGGAGTATCTCCGAAAATCCGGAACTCCGGTTCCATTGGTTGCTCGATTTTGACCGTGATATGATCAATCTGGTCAAAAATGAGAGACTGCTTGAAGAGCCTTATGTACAATGGGTTACGGATAATACATCCGATCAGGTACTTGCTTTCAGAAGAAAAGATCTTCTCTTTATTTTTAATTTCAGTCCTTTTAAATCGTTTGAGGGGTACGGAATTCAAATTGAACCCTCTAAATTCAAAATCATCCTTCAGACAGACGCCCATGCCTATGGCGGGTTTAACCGGATTGACGACCGGATGACCTATTATTCAATTCCTGAAGGAGGATTGGGATCGACCCATTATCTGAAGATTTATCTGCCTGCCCGTACTGCCATCGTTTTAAAAAAGCAGCCGTATAAAAGTGTCCGGTAAGGCTCAAATTAAAATTTGAGATGAGAGTATTTACGATCGGTGAAACAACCTATGATATCTTGTTTAGAGAAGGTCAGCCTGTTGGTGCATGCAGCGGAGGGAGCGCCTTTAACTCGGCGATCTCGTTAGGCAGATGTGGCTTGTCGGTAACTCTGATCTCAACCTTTGGAAAGGACCCTATCGGGGATCTTTCTCTTGATTTTCTTACAAAAAATAGGATAAACTGCGGTCTAATTAAACGTTTTGACGGTCAATCACGAATTGCTCTTGCATTTATCGATTCAGAGAACAATGCTGATTACAGCTTCTATCAAGCTTCTGAAGATGTTTTTCCGGATTATCCGGTACCACAAACCAACGATATTCTACTTCTTGGATCTTCATTTGCACTGCGGGATAATGGACGAGAAGAACTCCTTTTCTTTTTACAACAAGCTCAGGATAAGGGATGTATTACGATCTATGATCCAAATGCACGGCAATCAATGGTTGATAAACCCGAAACGATCCGTAAAATTCTTAAGAATATCTCATTAGCCAACATTATCAAAGGCTCAGATCAGGACTTCCGGAATATTTTCGGGCTTAATGACAGTAAGCAGGTTTATTCCACGATTTCTGAATCGGGGAGACGGGTGCTTATATACACCAAAGGAGCCGATGGCGCCGAACTTTTCGCGGGTGATCTTCACCTGCAAATTCCGGCCATACCTACTAAAGTCGTAAGTACAATTGGCGCCGGAGATAATTTTTCAGCAGGGATTGTATACGGATTAAGTCGGAAAATGTCAAACTCAATTTTTGACTTGATGCCAAATGATTGGCAAGCAATAATGAGTTTTGGAGCCATTTTCGCATCTGAGGTTTGCGAATCAACTGAGAACTATATCCCGGTGGAGATGGCTAATAGGCTCATGCCAGATAAAAGATTGAAGTAATGAAATAGCCATTGCTGAGAAATCATAAACCGAAATAAAAATATCATCATGGCTATTAGCTTCGAAGATCTTCGATTCCATTTGACCTTTAAAAAACAAATTATTTACAAATGAAAGAATGAAAATTATTAGTAGTAATCCCCGCTATTTTTCATATATTTCGGATGGTAATTCAAAAATATTAATACGATAAGATCATGAAGAAAAACGAGGAAAAAACGAGTGTGCTGTTTCTTGAAAACGGCCCGATTCAGGTGACCGGAACAGTAAAGATTTCGGGACAATATGGCGAAAAAGAATCAAAAGATCCTATTTACCTGTGTCGCTGCGGAGAATCAAAAAATAAGCCCTATTGCGACGGTTCACATCGTGCAAACGGTTTTAAAGGTTAAGCCACCTTTTCATAAAATTTACAAATGCCGGGAATCTTAGATGATCAACCCGGCATTTGATTTTACTTTTTATCCTGGCAGAATTAATGATCAATTTATTCAGATTAAAATCGATTTACGGATCAGACAAACCTTCTATTCTCTGTAATAATCTGTCCATCAAATAAATTCACAATCCTATGTGCGAAGTCGGCATCATGTTGGGAATGAGTTACCATCACAATGGTGGTTCCTTCATTGTTTAATTCAGCCAATAAGTTCATCACTTCGAGGCCATTATTTGAATCGAGGTTCCCCGTTGGTTCATCTGCGAGAATCAATCCAGGATTAGCGGCCACTGCACGGGCAATAGCCACGCGCTGCTGCTGACCACCTGAGAGCTGGCGAGGGAAATGTTTCCGGCGATGGCTGATCTTCATCCTTTCGAGAATTGCTTCAACACGGGCTTTCCGCTCCGATGCACTCATCTTCAGGTAAATGAGTGGCATTTCAACATTCTCGAAGACGTTCAGCTCGTCAATCAGGTTAAAGCTCTGAAACACAAAGCCAATATTTCCTTTGCGTAAAGCTGTCCGTTGGCTCTCGCGCATTTTTGAAACATCAACCCCGTTGAACAAGTAACTCCCTCCGGTGGGATTATCCAGCAGTCCAACGATATTCAGCAGCGTAGATTTCCCGCATCCCGATGGTCCCATAATGGCTACAAATTCGCCCTTTTTGACATTAAAATTGACCTCGTTCAAAGCGGAAGTTTCAATCTCATCCGTTTGAAAAATCTTCGTAAGTTTCTGTGTTTTGATCATGACAATAAATTTTTGATTTTAAATATTCTTAAATATAATTGCTAAAACGGAATCTATTTTCTACTTTTATCCATGAAAATATAAAATTCATTTTTAGATTTTCATGGATAAATACATTTCTTTACCATGAATATCTAAAGTAATTAATCGGTTCTTTAACTACTTTGCTATGACAATCACCCGCAGAATTGAATCGGAAATCAAAGAATCACTAAGTTTCTTTCCAGTTGTTTCAATAATTGGTCCCCGCCAGGTTGGAAAAACTACATTGGCCAAAACCATTATGGCCAGGATGGAAAAACCAACAATCTATCTTGACCTGGAACTGCAGTCTGACTTATATAAGCTCATTGATGCCGAATTATTTTTTTCGTACCACACAGATAAACTGGTGGTTATTGATGAGGTTCAGAATAAAAAAGAACTATATCCCCTTTTGCGAGCGTTGGTCGACAAAACGCGGAAACCTGGGCAATTTCTGTTGTTAGGCTCTGCTTCACCCGAACTGATCAGGCATTCGTCAGAGTCGTTAGCCGGAAGAATTGCCTACCATCAACTTTTCCCGTTTGATTTAACTGAAGTACCCGAATCGGTCACACAAAACGTATTGTGGATGAATGGAGGCTTTCCAAATGCGCTGTTCTCGCCGAATACTGATTTATCACAAAAATGGATGGAAAGTTTTGTCAGCACTTATTTAAATCGCGATCTGCTGCAACTTGGATTAAGCGCTTCACCCATAACAATTCGAAATCTTTGGTCAATGATGGCCCATTTGAACGGCCAATTGTTTAATTCGGCAAATCTGGCAAAATCGCTAGGCATATCAGCGCCAACAGTGAAGCGATATATCGATTTTCTGGAAGAAGCTTTTTTACTAAGAAGCCTTCATCCTTTTTCGTGGAATATGCAAAAACGATTGGTCAAGACCCCTAAAATATATTTAACCGATTGCGGAATATTACACCACTTAATCGGCATTACTAATTTTGAAAGTTTAACAGGAAATCCAATTATTGGCCGTTCATGGGAATCATTTGTATTTAATCAGATCAGCACACTTAAAAGGTATAATATTGATCTTTATTTTTACCGTACTCACAATGGTGCTGAAGCGGATCTGGTTTTTACCCGTGGTTTAAATGTTGTAGCAGCCGCTGAAATAAAATATTCCAATTCGCCGCAACTGACCAAAGGGAACCTCCTGGCATTTGACGATTTAAAAGCCTCAATGAATTATGTAATTACTCCATCTTCTGATGATTATCTTTTCAAAGAACGTATCAGGGTTTGCTCCCTGAAAGCTTTTATCGCGAATTACTTGACTAATCTTTAAAATCCAATTCCTGCTTTAGTCATCTCAATAGCCAGACATCTCTGGTAGATAACCTCCTGGAAACCATTCCCCAGCGTATTGTGTACCTTCATCGCACATCCAATAATTTTATAAGTCAATTCGTCATCGATTTTGCTTTCCATACTCTTCTATTTTAAATTCTGTAAATCATGATCTTCCTTTCATCCTGCAAATCCTGTAAATCCTTTCATCCTGTAAATCCTGATTCCGACATTGTTATTCATACCTCAGTGCCTCAACCGGATTTTTCATTGCTGCCCTTGCGGTATAAAACAAGCTGGTTACAAAGCAAATGACTAACAGAGACAGGGAGGCAAATAAATAGATAAAGATCTTCTCCGGACTTTTATAAGCAATTGGTAAAAGTGCATTTATTGACCTTGCAACAGGCCAGGCGATTAAACTGGCAATCAGGATCAGCCTGAAATATTGACGGTTCAGGATCAGAAGAATATTGACCGATGAACATCCATTGATTTTCCTGATAGCAATCTCTTTTGACTTTTGCTGTGTTGTAAATGCAACCAGACCCAATATTCCCATAACAGCCAAAAGAATATTCAGGATAGTGAACAATCGGATCGTATTGTTGATCGCTTTAAACTTCACATATCCTTCATTGGTATCGATAAAATCTGAGTAGGTAATAACTTCGAAAGCATCGTCCGGGAAGAACTCCTCCAGTTCTTTGGTCACTATTTCCTTTCCTTTTCCCATATTTCCGGGTGTTACCCTGAAGGCAAATGCCTGGCTTCCTTTCATTGGGGTCGGATCCAAGGTCATCATACAATTCCGGATAGGATTATTTACGCCGTATGGGTGAAAATCCTTTACCACCCCTACAACCACCCATTTATTATCATCCACTTTTTTGCCGATTGGGTCGCTCCATCCAAATCTTTTGGCAGCTGTTTCATTGATTATAACCGACTTCCCCGAATCAGCCGTGAATTGAGGTAGGAAATCACGACCCAGGATAATTTTCATTTTCATGGTGGTCACAAAATCGGAGCTGACCCAATAAAAATTATCATTTTCCTTCTCATCGGTGGCGCCCCCTTCCCAGTTCTTTGGCCAGCCACTATTCCCTCCAAAGGGCAATTTGTCGGTATAGCATGCGTCAGTTATTTCGGGATATTTTAAAATCCGCTCCTTTAAAACCTTAAAATCAGCATTTTTCCGGCTCACCTGAAACTTAGTGACCAACAGGTTTTCGCGATTGAATCCCAGATCTTTTGCCATCATATATTTGATTTGCCGGGAAATAGTTAAACTTAAAATAATCAATGAAATACAAATAATAAACTGGACACCAACCAATACTTGTTTAACCGTCTGCCCGTCAGATTTACCGTTGAACCCAAAATTGCGGAACAAATCAACTGCCTTGAATCGTGACATCACCATGGCAGGATAAATTCCGGAGAAGAGTCCAACCAACACCGCTACAACAATCATTTTCAGAAGGAAGAACCAATCCCTGACAAAAGAGATATTCAATTGACTTACGACAACGCGGTTAAAAAACGGTAGTAAAATTCCGGTGAGACACATGGCAAACAAAAAAGCAAACAATGAAACAATCACAGATTCTCCCAGAAACTGTATCATGATCCGATTACTACCACTCCCATTAACTTTCTGAATGGCAATTTCTTTAGCTCTCAGAATGGCATTCGCCGTTGTTAGATTGATATAATTAAACGACGCGAGGAGCAGAATGAATATTGAAATCAGTCTGAAAATCATCAACGCTATCCAATACCCGTTGCCTTCATTGGGCTGGACGTATAATAAAGAGAGCGGATGCAAATAGATCCTCGTTTTATTATTTTCGTTGAACTCAGCCGTAATATTTTTGATTTTTTCATTCAACTGCCGGTAATCCTGACCTTTTTTAAGAAGAACATAATTGTAGAAATCGCCCCGCCAGCTCTTGCGGTATTCCGTAATATTCTTTGTTTTTTCAATTGAACTCAGCGATATCATATAGCTCGGACGCAGATGCGAATTAAAAGGGAGATCCTCATAAACTCCTGTGACCTTAAGGTTGAACTTCCTATTTAAAATTACCAGTTCTCCAAGTGCGCTCTTTCCAGGGAATAACTTATTAGCCAATGTTTTGGACAAAACAATCGTAAAGGGATCAATCAGTGCTTTCTCTTCAGAACCTTCGAGAAACCGGTAGGTAAAGATTTCGAATACATCCTGTTCAGAGTAGATCCCGTCAAATTCATTGAAGATGCGGCCGGGTGATGAGGAGATAAACTCTCCAAGGGTTTTTTCTTCATCGCTGGCCAGATGCATCAGCACCATCTTATCAATTTCGGGGTACCGACTCAACAATAAATCCTTTAAAATAGGGTTACTGCTGGGAGAGACATCCACTTCGGTAGTCAACCTTCGCTGAATCCGGTAAATAGAAGCATAATTCAGGTTCTGCCGGTCCCAGTTGTATTCGTTATTCAGGAACAGCATAATGAGAGAAAAGGCGGTAAAACCGATCGTCAATCCGAGTATACTTATCGTGGAACTCAATTGATGCCGCAATAAATTACGAAATGCAAGTTTTAGATTGTACGTGTTCATCTCTTAAACTTTTTCACTGTTTACTTACCGTAAATATTTAATTGTCCTCAAAGTAGCATATCATTTTAAATCAAGCTATTCATATTTTAACGCTTCCACCGGATTCCTCGTCGCTACTTTCCAGCTTTGCCAGCTGACTGTTAACATTGCAATTACCAATGCCAATAAACCAGAATTCGTTAATCAGAATTTTTTGCTTGTCAACCAGTGGATTACCTGAAAATCCACCCCCTTCAATTAGCTCGATTCCAACTGTAGAGAAATAATTTTCGTCTCCTGAAAATGCGTATAAGGAGACCTGCTTTTCAATCCCGTTTTCTTTGTATTTCAATAAGGACTGATCGCCCCAGTGAATTGGGGAGCCATCTGCCACAGAAACCTGACCAATAGATGAATTGGCATTTAGTTCTTCCTTGAAAACAGAAATCTGGCTTTCATATCCATAAGGAATTTTCACTTCAATGACCTCTTTGTCAAGGCCAATTGGTTTTCGCACTATAAAGTTTGTTTGTTTGATAATAATAATTGAAAAAATGATCAGGACTAATGAGCTGGCCAACTGAAAAATAGTAAAAGCCGGAAACTGAACGCGTCTACCCGATATCGCCCCACCAGGCTTCAGCACATCAAAATTTACGTTTGTGCTTACCCGAATACTAATAAACAGAAATGTTAGTATCAAGAGCAATGCAGACGTGAGACTTAGTACAAGTATTTGTTTAGGGAGAAATATAAATTCAGCTGTTATGTTTGTGTTTGTCAATCCATTGAAAAATGGTGCCATCCAAAGCATTAGTAACAAACTTAGTATAAACGATATTCCGACCATGATCAGGCTTTCTGTCATGAAATTGAGCAAAAAGTTAGATTTAGATCCGCCATTTACCCGCTGAATAGCATAGGCTTTATTTTTTTCAAGCAGATTGTTATTGATCAGCCCCAGGTAATTGAACGATGCGATACAAAAAATGACGAATCCGATCAAAAAAGCAATCCAAAGATCGGTTTTATCCCGGCAGTTTTTTTGTATCGACCATGAGGTCGAATTTTCGAAATAATCATCGCAGAGAGGAGTAAGAGAATACAGGCCCGGCACACCTGCTGACACTCCCGGCATGATATTTTTATTGGCAATTAATATTTTCTCCAAATCCTTAGGTTTGGCATGCTCCTTTAACTTTACATAACAGGCACTGGTATATCCCTCGGGAATCAACCTGACCATGTCGAAACTGAGTTGGGAATTATCCGTCGGTTTTCGGAAAATACCGGTCACCACCATGGGCACATCCAGTTCAATTAGCTGTCCCATGGCACTCGTTGACCCGAAGTACTTATGCGCCAGGTCCTCTGAAATAACAAGGTTATTATTTGCTTCCAATACTGTTTTGGAATTGTTGGTTAAAAGGTTGTAGGAAAAAAAATCGAAAAAGTTTTTAGAAACCCCGATGATTTTGGGGTGATCAAAATAGGCTTCCTTATTCACCAGTACTTTGGGAACTGATGCATTGTAGAGACGGCAAAAATCTTCAACCTGTGCAAAATTGATTTTCATATATTCAGCGGCACCCTGTCCGCAAACAAACACCTGTTCAATATTTTCCCTTTTAAATTCGCATTTCAGCGCATAAATCCGATCTTTATCTGCATGAAAACCATCGGTATCCAGCTCCCGCTGGATAAACAGCGCAATCAGGTTAACACTGGCCATCCCAATCGCCAGACTCGCCATGATGATCCCATTATTTAATTTCTGTCGCAACAGATACCGGAAAATAATATTGAGTCTTATCATTTAGGATAATTGTTTTTATTACTCATATCTCAATGCCTCCACCGGATTTCTTGTAGCAGCCTTCCAGCTTTGCCAGCTCACTGTCAGTATGGCAACGACCAATGCAAGAAAGCCAGCCATTAAAAATATCCACCAACTTAATTCTGTCCGGTAAGCAAAGTTTTCAAGCCATTTGCTCATTACATAAGCGGAAATTGGAACCGCTGCAACAAATGCAATACCTACCCATTGCACAATGTTGCTATTCAGGAGCAATATGATACGCCAAACCGGAGCCCCATTTACCCTGCGAACGCCAATCTCCTTGATCCGCTGTCTGGAAGTATATACTGCCAATCCAAAGAGACCAATATTGGCAATGATAATGGCCAAAAGTGTAAACAAAGCGAAAACGCGTCCAAATGACTGATCACTTTTGTATTGCGCATCAAAAGCATCATCGAGAAAAAAGTAGCTAAACCGATCTTCCGGATAGGTTTCTTTCCAGATCGTTTCTATCTGGCTAACCGTAGATTTTATATCAGAAGAATTAATTTTAATTGAATAATAGCCGATATCCGCCATCCATTTATACCCGTAAAAAAACACGATCGGTTTTATCTCCTTCTTCAGCGATTCGTGGTGATAATTTCGAACCACACCTACTATTTCGTAAGGATCTTTCTCAACCATTACAAACGAATGGAGTGCACCCTCAGCGGTCAGAAAACCGAGCTGATGCATTGCCATTTCATTTATAATAACATATTTAGATTTTTCCTTCTCTCTCTCCGTAAAGTTTCTACCTGAAAGAATTTCGAGGTCAAAGGTTTTTATAAAATCATAATCAACATAGGCATAGGCATAGGTTTTCATTGTATTAGGCAAGTCATCGACTTTGCGGATATCCTGTCTTGTCCAAAGAATCTCTTTACCGGGAATAATCGATGACGTGGCAACGGAACCGACACCTGACGTTTTTCGAATCATCGATTTATACGAGTCTATTTTGTTTATACGTTGTGGCCGTCCAATCATGGTTGGAGGAGAGTAAGTAACAAGCGTGCGGTCAATGTTTACACCCAAATCTCTCGATTTCATATAATCAACCTGCCTTTTCACAATAAAAACTCCTGAAATCAGAAAAATTGATGCAGCGAATTGAGTAACTACCAGCATTTTACGTAAATTCAAACTACGCGAACCCGAATTTTGAAGTCCTTTAAACAATGCTGTTGGATTAAAAGAAGAGAGATAAAGTGCAGGGTATAATCCGGAAATAAAAATTCCTGAAAGAATTACAGAGATCAAAACTGGTAGTAGTTTTCCTGTGAATACGAACAATAACGGAGTTCCTATAAAAGAGGAGAACCAATCTTTAAGGAGCAGTACCAGACAAATACCGATGAAAATACTTGCAAAATTTGTAATTAAAGCCTCAACCAAAAAATAACTAACCAGCTGCTTTTTGGTGGCCCCCGCCATTTTTCGTAAACCTACCGATGTTGAATGTCCAACAGCCCTGACAAGGTTTAGATTTACAAAATTGATCCAGGCAATAATCAGAATTGTGAAGGAGATAAAAACCAGTGCCAGAACTGATTTACGGTCTCCATTAGGTCTGATTTCATACTCAAGATTTGAGTTCAAATGTATACTGGCAACTGATTGCAGGAAAAATTCCGCCTTTCCGTCATTCTTGATGATAGATTCGGTGTATTGCGGCGCAATTTTTTTGATTTCTGATTCTATAATACGGGGATTAACTCGTGGCTGTGTTAAAATATAGGTGTAATATCCGTTATAACCCCATTTCCAGCTGGTAATGGTCTGATTAATTTTATAGGCATTGGGATTCTTTACTATTTCTGTTCCTGTTGCATCATCCCAATTCTGAAAGTAGTGATTATATGTTTTCATTGTCAGCAACATATCAAAAGGAATATGGATGTTAGATGGCAAATCCTTATAAACACCTGTTACACAAAACCGCCAACCCTGGCAAACCTTGAACCACTTACCCACTGCATCTTTGGTTCCAAAAAGTGACAGCGCTGCCGATTCTGAAATTACAGATGAATAGAGGTCTGTCAATGGATTTTCTCCCCGCTTGTCGATAAAATCGAGTTTAAAAACGCTGAAAAAGGTGGAATCAGTCACAAACATCTGAATGTCCTGTATCTGGTTATTTTCATTGTAAACCGTCACAACATCTTTAAATAATTCGGTACTTCCAATAATTCCAGGAATCTTTTCCTTCACAACAGGTGCTATACCATGCAACGTTCTGGCACTGGAAAAACTGAGAGTTTGGTTCTGGTAGCGGTTGTAAGTAATTCTATAAATATTCGATTCATCTTTCCAGTTTTTATCAAAACTGTACTCATAGGATACAAACATTAATATCAAAAGACAAGATGCAATTCCGATAGCCAATCCCACAACATTAATTACTGCGAGTACCGGATGCCTTACTATATTTCGAAATGATGATTTAATTAGCTGTATTATCATGTTCAGTATATTTTTAACATCCTCTTGATACATTAAATCATATAATACTGATCCTTTGATTGTTATTCGTACCTCAATGCTTCTATCGGATTCCTTGTCGCTGCCTTCCAGCTTTGCCAGCTCACGGTCAGCAGGGCAATTCCCAATGCCAATACTCCAGCTAAGGCAAAAATCCACCAGCTTAGCTCTGTTTTATAAGCAAAGCTTTCGAGCCAACGGTGTAAGGTATACCAGGCGATTGGGCATGCGATCACAAAAGCTATTATTACCCATTTGACAAAATCCTTGTTCAGCATGACCATTACTTCGGAAATGGTGGCACCATTAACTTTTCGGACTCCGATTTCTTTGGTTCGACTCTCAGCCGCAAACCTGGCTAATGTAAACAAACCCATACACGCAATAATTATAGCCAAAAGGGAGCACCCCAAATAAATATTACCAAACTGATTATCAGCTTCGTATAGAGCATTAAAATCGTCTTCTAAAAACGTGAAAATATATGGCTCTTTAGGATAAATCTTATCCCAGACACTCTTTACTGATTGAGCCGTTGAACGAATGTCTTTGGGCGATATTTTGGCACAATAATAGCCGACTTCCTTGCTCCATTTAAGACTTTTAAAAAATACTACCGGCTTGATGGCTTCCCGTAAAGAATTGTGATGATAATCTTCAATAACCCCTATAATCTGGTGTGGAGTATTATTAATCAGCACAAACTGTTTAATTGCTGACTGCGGATTTACAAAACCTAATTTTTTGGATGCCAACCTATTAATAATCACCTCTTTGGTATCATAGTCAGATTCTTTAAAGAAATTGCTCCCGGCCAATATTTTAATTGAAAAGAAACCAAAATAATTCTGATCAATATTGGCCAACCAGTAAGATATCCCTGTTTTTTCCTGGTCGGATAAATGAACATTGTCGCTCTGATTCTCAAGTTCCTTTCCCGGAACGGATGCCGCAGTCGTAAAATCAATTACCCCGGGAATTCTTTTTATCTCCTCTCTGAAGGTTTCCATCTTTTGCCTTTTGTCGAACCGCAGGTTCATGGTCATTGGAGAAAATGATACCATGACCTGTTCCATGTTTACTCCAAGTTCTTTATGCTGCATAAACCGAATCTGCCTGAAAATGGCAATGGTACTTGCAATTAGAATAACAGAAACCCCAAATTGAAGAACTAATACTGCTTTACGACTAAACATCCCGTTTTGCCCTGTTTGTAATTTATCTTTCAGTAGTATGGAAGGGTTATACCGGATAAGCATCAGGAAAGGGAAAATGGATGATATGACCGACCCGACTAATATCAGAACAAGACTAATGAAAATTAAAAAAAGAAAATGAACAGGAGGTATTTTAAAGCCCACAATATTAAGTCCGTTTCGTAGCAACAGAAACGTAACGAGCAGACTAATCAGACTTGCAAAAAAGTATATTACCAGTGTTTCAGACAAATGTTCGATGAAGATATGCAGCTTTTTAGCACCGAATGCCCTTTGTACACCAGTACTAATCGTTCTCCTCAGAAAGGTAGCCGAAGAAAGATTCACAAAATTAAACCACGAAATGATAAGTATCAGCACACCTATAATTGAAAAAGCAGTAACCCGAAAATTACTTCCATTGACAAGCATTTCACCCTCCAGATTGGAATGCAGATGTATACTGTTTACAGGCTGAAAGATAAAATCGATCGCACTACCCTCGTCCGTATAATGACTGATACAGGATTTAATTGCTGCCGGGATTTTTGCTTTAACCTCCTCCAGTTTGCTTCCCTCGCGAAGCTTAATGTATGTGTACCAATTGTTCTGTGTCCATGACCGCTTGCTGTAAGGATCACTTTCCTTAATAACAGCAGGATCTCCATCATTGAGCATTCCGGTATTGTTATTGAAGTATTTGAGGTAATAAAGAAGCGTCTTCCATGACAATAGCAGATCGATTTTCATATGACTCTCTTCGGGAAAATCTTCAAAGACCCCACAAACGAAGAATTCCCATCCTTCATTCAACTTAAATTTTTTATTCAATGGATTACTGTTGCCAAAGAGTTTATGTGCCAAAGAACGACTCATTAACACACCATGCAGATCAGGAAAGAGGTTCCCCGGTGTTTCGGTTTGAAGCAGCCTTGGAAATACTTTAAAAAGGGAGGTGTCGGCATAAAACATATTAATATTCTGAAAACTATTCTCATCGGTATAAACAGTGACAATATCTTTGGAAAGAGCTGTTGCAGCTTCAATTTCGGGTATTTTGTCTTTTATCACAGTCCCTGCACCCTTAAAGTTCATTGCACTCACAGAAACGTTATTCCCTTTGATCATTTTACTCAGTGCCACCCGGTATAGCTGTTCCGATCCCAGCCAATCACGGTCGTAGCTTTTTTCAGATTTAATCCACGATAGAATCACCATAAAAGTTATCATGCTAAATGTCAATCCAATGATATTGATCACCGAATTTAATCTGTTCCTGAGAACATTTCTAAAGATTGGATGAATGAGAAGTTTCATATATATAATTATTTGTCTTTAAACTTTTCTATTTTAAATCCTGATCATCCTTCCATCCTGTAAATCCCGATTCCGCCTTTTTATTTAAACACAACTCTCTGATTCTCTCCAAACATCTCATAACCAGACGTAATCACTTGTTCTCCGGGGTTCAATCCCTCAAGCACCTCATAGTATTGCGGGTTTTGCCGGCCAATTTTCACCGTTCTGCGAAAGGCCTCTGAACCAGAAGAGGCCAGAACGTAAACCCATTGCCCACCGGTACTTTGATAAAAACTTCCTCGCGGTATGAGCAATGCGGTTTCGGGTTGTCCGAGCTGAAGTTCAACATGATAGGTTTGTCCTGGCCGGATATTGTCAGGAATATCCCTGACAAAGACCATATCAATCCCGAAAGTCCCTTCACGCACATCGGGATAGACCTTTTTTACCACCATCGCAAAGTTCTTGTCCTGTCGGGTAAATGAGGCATCAAGTCCTTTCTTCACGCGGTCAATGTAATGTTCATCAATTTTTGCAGTAACCTTAAATCCGCTTAAGTCATTCAATTGCCCCATCCGCTGTCCCTGGGGGATGGACTGGCCAATTTCGGCATTAAGCAGACCAATCTGACCATCAATCGGGGCCTTCACCTGAAGATTTTCTATACGTTCTTTTACAAGTTCGAGGTTCGTTTTCATCCGACCGAGGTTGAACTCCATCTGACTGATTTGTGCCTCGCGAAATATGGAATCTGTTTTTTGCCGTTCGGAAAGAATCTGTCGGTTTTTAACAGCAAATTCAAAAAGCTCTTTTGCTTCGAGGTATTCATTTTTTGAAATGATATCTTTCCTGTAAAAACGTTCGCTTTGCTCAAAAAGCCGTTTTCGTTTGATTATTTCATAATCCTGCTCAAGCAGCTGTCGTTGAAGAGATAACCGCTCCTGCTCCATGGAGATCCGGGTGTTGCGAAGGAAATTAATCTGCTCTGCCAGGTTTGCTTCTGTGGAGAGGATATTCAGTTTCAGATTTGAATTGGTGAGCCGAATGATCACATCGCCTTTTTTCACCGTTGCACCCTCCTCATTCACAATCTCTTCAACTCTTCCACCCTCTTCAGCATCGAGGTAAATAAACCGTATAGGTTCTACAGATCCGATTACGCGGATGTAATCATTAAAGATACCTTTTGAAACGGGGCTGATCATTAACTTATCTTTCTCAATTCTAATGGTTGAAACATTATGCCCGAGCAATATAAAAATTAGGACTGCTACTGTCAGAAAAGAAGTGGCTGAAATCCAAATTTTTTTTTGCTTCCACATGCTCTTTTTTTCTCTGATACGATCCATTCCGTCCATGATGATCTATTTTGAAGGTCTTATTTCTGTATGACCCGTTTTTAAAATTTTGAAACCTGGTAAGAGAAATTGTAAAGATTTAAGTAATGAGAATAATTTAATGTCATAAAGATTGCTTCGTCCCTGATATGCTGTGCTATCGGGGCAGGCAGTACCTCCTTTCTATAAGAGCCACCTGTCATTGTAAGGAGCTCTAGGATGATTTT
>Ga0118677_10007502_pt1 | contig 17971 bp, 18 predicted proteins | sample AliMusrvi5mmetaG_FD_86154 | JGI IMG/M metagenome (GOLD analysis project Ga0118677, IMG submission 86154) | reverse complement strand
CCGCCGGGACGGTAGCGCCCCGCGCGCTGCTGGATCGCCTGCCGGGGTCCCTGGCGCCTGTCGCGACGCGACTGCTCGCGGGACGGACCGTGCGCGCCGTGGAAGTGCTGCGGCCGTCGGTGGATGTGGTGCTGGCCGAGCCCCTCCCGGTCCCGCGCGCGCTGCCGGCCAGTGGACATGCGGCGTATGCTAGCGCCTCACGGCAGAATCGACAAGCGCAGGGCGAATCACCGGGTGCCCCGTGCGGTCTCCCGCGCGAGCATCTCACCGGGGGGGGTGACTGGCGCTGGCAACGGCGCGGTGCCGGGCCAAGATCCGCTCGCGCACCAGCGCGATGTGACTGCGCAGGTTGTAGAGCTGGTCGGCGTAATCCAGCGGCACGGAGATGCGCACGACCTCGCGCTCGACGCGGTCGATCTCCGCCAGCAGCTCGTCTGCCACGGCAGCGTCGGCCAGGCTGACGCGCGCGTCTATGGTGTAGAGCTCCCGGTACCAGCGCGTGATCCGGCTACGGATACGCCAGCGGAGGGTCGGTGGCACGACCTTGACCAGCGGCACCAGCAGCACCAGCAGCGGCACCAGCATGATCTTGATGCGGTCCACGGTGTTGGCCACCCAGAACGGCAAGTAGCGCTGCAGCAGCGGCGGCCCGAACTTGAAGTAGCGCTCCGCGTCGCGACTGAGCGGCACGTCCAGATAGAGCTTCGACGGGAACTGGCCGGGGTCGGCAAAAACGCCCCCGGCGCCGTGCACGCTGGCGGCTGCCTGCAGCATCAGGTCCACCAGCGCCGGATGGAACGACTCGCGCGCCACCAGCGCGGCAGCCGACGAAATCAGTTGCACGTCCGTGGCGGGACGGTTGTGAGCCAGATCCACCACGCCTTCCGGCAGGCGTACGGCGGAAAGCGAGTGAAAGAGCCGCGCATAGGCCGGCGCGCGGACGAAGCTCAGCGGCGTCAGGCGCGGGTCCAGCAGCATCTGCCGCACGTTCTCCGCCTCCACCGAAGCGACCGTGAACAGCACGTCCGCGCGCCCGTCGAACAACGCCGTCATCGCGTTCGTGCCGCCCAGCGGCAGCAGGATGCTATTCCGCCCGTCGATTCCGTTGGCGGCCAGCAGCATCAACGCCAGCGGCCGCGTGCCACTCCCCTCGGCGCCCACCGCAATGCGACGCCCCAGAAAATCGCGCTCCAGCGCCGCCGGGGAGCCTGTGCGCTGAAAGGCCCACAGCGGCTCGTAGCAGACCGACCCGAGGCCGACCAACCCCTGCGCGCTGGTCTCGTCCATCACGCCGCCCTGCACCAGCGCCACGTCCACCCCGGAGTCCGGATCCCGCAGCAGCCGCAGGTTTTCCACCGTGCCAGCCGTCTCGACCACCTCCAGCCGGATGCCATTTTTCGCCAGAAAGGTCGCATACTGCCGGGCGAAATTGTAGTAGGCACCGCCCCTGGCGCCGGCGGCGATGCGGATCACGCGTGGCGGCGGCGCGCCGACGAATCGGTAGGCCACGGCAAAACCGGCCACGGCGATCAGAAACGCCGCGCCATACATAGCCCAGAAGCTACGGATGATTTTCATACGTACCTGCCTTTTGGATGTCAGAAGCCTGGGGACAGAGGGCAGAGATCAGCGAGATATGAAAAAGCCAGAATGTGCTACGATTCTTACAGCTGGGCATGTTTTCCGACCTCCGACCGCTGATCTCTGTCCTCTTTCCCATAAATCCCGGAAGCATTATACATCCATTCTGCCGCCAATGGCGCGCTTGAGCGTCAGCGCGTCGGAATACCCCACGCCGCTGTCTGCCGGCAGGCCGAAGGCCAGGCGCGTGACGCGCACGCCGCGGGGGCGCAGCATCTCGGCGATGAAGCCAGCGGTGGCATCGCCCTCCATGTCGGTACTCAGCGCCAGCAGCACCTCGCGCACCTGTCCCTCGGCCACGCGCGTTGCCAGCGCCTGCAGGCGCAGTTCGGCCGGTCCGGTCTGTCGCGCGGGCGAGAGTTTTCCCAGCAGAGCATGATAGCGGCCGCGGAACCCGCCGGAGCGCTCAAGCGACAGAATATCGGCAGGCTCCTCGACCACGCAGAGCAGTGTGTCGTCGCGGGAGGGGTCTGTGCAGAGCGCGCAGGGGTTGGTGTCCACCGTGGCGAACGCACCACAACGTTCGCAGCAACGGATGGACTGCCGCGCCTGCTGCAGCGCAAGGACCAGATCGTCCAGCAGCGTCTCGGGCCGGCGCACCAGCGCCAGAGCCGCACGCTCGGCCGAGCGCCGTCCCAAGCCGGGAAGGCGGGAGAGCGTCCGAATCAGGTTGTCGAGGGGCGTGGACATGAGTCATTGGTCATTGGCCATTGGTCATTGGCGATCAGACATGATCGGTCGGATTGTTTTCACCAATGACAAATGACCCCTGACTTCCCTCCCCTTCAGCCTCCCAGCATCCCAGCCAGCCCGCCGCCGCCGCCAGCCTGCATCAGCTTGGCCATGTGCTCCTGGGTCTGCTTCTTAACGAGCTTGAGGGCGCCGTTGACCACGTTGAGCAGCATCGTGTCGAACCGCTCCGGCCGCCCGGCGAGCACCTCCTTGAGGGCCTCGGGCGTGATCTTGATCGACACCACCGTGAAATCGCCGCGCACCACGCACGTGATCCCGCCGTTGCTGTACTCGCTCGTGATCTTCTCGATCTCCGCCTGGATGCGCTTGGCTTCCTTGCGCATCTGCATCGCCTGCTTGATCTGTTCAAAAGGGTTCGCCATGATCCGGGTTCCTTTTTGTAGCGTTCTATTCCTCGACTTCGACGACCTTGCCGTCGAACAATTCCATGGCGCGCTTCACGATGGGATCATCCATCACCGAGCGCGCCGTGCGGGGTGCGGCGACCGCGGCTGGCGCCGCACTTGCCGGCTCCGCCTGGCGCAGCGCATTCAGCCGGCGGACGATCTCCTCGACCGTCACCACTGTGGCGGCGCGGGCACAGCGCAGCAGCGCAATCTCGAGGCGCGTGCGCACGGAGAGCGTGTGCCGCAACCCCTCTTCGGCCGCCACGAGCTGCTCGGCCACGCGCAGCAAGCGCGGGGGATCGGCCAATGCGGCCTGTGCCTGGAGCGCGCGCAACTGCTCCGGGGTGGCATCGAGCGCCACGGCGGCAGCCTCCGGGCCGATTGACTCGTAGATCAGCAGGTTGCGAAAGTGCGCCAGCAGCTCCACGGTCAGGCGGCGCAAATTCTTGCCGGCGCTGTCGAAGGCCTCCACCAGCTTCAGCATCTCGCCCATCTCGCCCTTGAGCAGGTGGCCAGCCAGCGCCTCCAGCGACTTGCGCGACACGAGCCCGAAGACCGCCAGCACATCCTCTTCGGTCAGCGTGTCGCCCTTGAAGGAGACGAGCTGGTCAAGCGCCGAGAGCGCGTCGCGCATGCTGCCCTCGGCGCCGCGCGCCACGGCCAGCAGGGCGTCGTTGTCGATCGTAATCTTCTCGACCGTGCAGATGTGGCGCAGGCGCTCGACGATCATTGCCGTGGAAATACGCCGCAGATCAAAGCGCTGGCAGCGCGAGATAATCGTCGGCAGGATCTTGTCGCCCTCGGTGGTCGCGAAGATGAACTTCACGTGCGGCGGCGGCTCCTCCAGCGTCTTAAGCAACGCGTTGAAGGCGGCAGTGGAGAGCATGTGCACTTCGTCGATGATGAAGATCTTGTACTTGCCGCGGACCGGCGCAAACTGCACGGCATCGCGCAGGTCGCGCACCTGATCCACGCCGTTGTTGGAGGCGCCGTCGATCTCCAACACGTCGAATGAGTTGCCGGCCGCGACCTCGCGGCAGAGGTCGCAGGCGTCGCAGGGGGTGGAGGTCGGCCCTTTGGCGCAGTTCAGCGCCTTGGCGAAGATGCGCGCCAGCGTGGTCTTGCCGATGCCGCGCGGGCCGACAAACAGGTAGGCGTGCGCGATGCGACTACTCTCGATGGCGTTACGCAGCGTGCGCGTGACGTGGTCCTGTCCCACCACGTCCTCGAACTGTTTGGGGCGCCACTTGCGCGCCAGCACCTCGTACGCCATGCTGCCATCCTCACTGCCGCACCGGCCCGGCCGAACGGCCGTGCCACGGAAAAAGCAATAGCCGGTTGCCGCCGTGAACGCAAGAACGAACGGGGGGACGACCGTACAAGGAAAGTGGGACACAGAGAACACTGAGGGGGACTGAGCGCACAGAGGGAGGGACTCCTCCGGCTTTGTCGTGATCGTTGACGACAATGTTCGCGTCAAAGCTCACGACAAAGACACACCTCGCATACACGCAGCCCCATTCGCGCGGTATGCGCCCGTGCGGGGACCGCCCTGGCCACCTGGCAGCAACAGCATCCTCTGTGTTCTCTGTTTTCTCTCTGCGGCCTCTGTGTCCTGAACCGTGTACACCCCAAACTGCCGGTTTGCCTCGCTCCGGCTGTTCTGGTATTTTGCTTTCCCACCGGTTGAGCGGAACACACGGAGATTCATTCGCATGGCACTCATACTCGGCCTCCCCAAGGGAAGCCTGCAGGACGCGACCTTCAACATGATGCGGAAGGCCGGGTTCACCCTGCAGGTCAGCTCCCGCTCCTACATCCCGAGCGTGGACGACCCCGAACTGCAATGCCGCCTGATCCGCGCCCAGGAGATCAGCCGCTACGTGGAACTCGGCGTGCTTGACGCCGGCATCACGGGGTATGACTGGATTTACGAGAACGGCTCCGATGTCGTCGAGGTGGCGGAGCTGCTCTATGCCAAGGTCGGCATGAAGCCCGTGCGCTGGGTCGTGGCTGTGCCGAACGACTCCCCCATCAAGTCTGTGCAGGACCTGAACGGTAAGCGCATCGCCACCGAAGCCGTGGGCCTCACCAAGCGCTACCTCCAGAAGCACAAGGTCCAGGCGGAGGTCGAGTTCTCCTGGGGCGCCACCGAGGTGAAGGCGCCGGAACTCGTGGACGCCATTGTGGAGCTGACCGAGACCGGATCCTCCCTGCGCGCCAACAACCTGCGCATTCTGGACGTGGTACTCGAGTCCACCACCCGCTTCATCGCCAACAAGAAAGCCTGGCAGGATCCTGCCAAGCGCGCCAAGGTCGAGCAGATCGCCCTGCTGCTGGCCGGCGCCCTGGCTGCCGAGACGCGCGTATTGCTGAAGATGAACGTCCCGGCTGCCCAGCTCAAGGCGGTCGTGTCCAAGCTCCCCGCACTCCACACCCCGACCGTCAGCCCGCTCAACGATACCGGCTGGCACGCGGTTGAGTCCGTGGTCGAGGAGCGCGTCGTGCGCGAGATCGTCCCGCAGTTGCGCAAGGCGGGCGCCGAGGGTATCATCGAATTGCCGTTGAACAAGGTGGTGCTGTAAGCCATCCCAAGATCAGGAGGAATAACCGTGGGCTCGATCAAGAAGAAACGCCGCGCCAAGATGTCCAAGCACAAGTATAAGAAGCGCCTGAAGGCGAATCGCCACAAGAACAAGTAGCCTCCCCGGCGCGGCATCCCAACGGCGCACCCGGCTGTTGGGCCGTGCCTGGTCTCTGCGAACATGCGGGCTGGTCTTCCTTCCGCGACCTCTTCATGGCTGGCCGGCGTATTGGCCTGCCGCCTGCTTCCGCTCCTGCTCCTGCTCTCCGCCGTTGGTTGCGGCACCTTTTCCGGAACTTCCTCCGGCCGTTCCACCGAAGCGCCGGACGACGACATCCACGCCAAAGCCCTGGCCCGCTACGCCGAAGGACTGCTCTGGGAGTCGGAGCCGGGGCACGCCGCAGACGCGCGCCGCGCCTTTGCGGAAGCCGCCCGCCTGGATCCCGACAGCCGGCGTCCCTCCGGCGCGCTGGTCCTCAGCCTGCTCCGGGAAGGCCGCGCACCGGAAGCGCTCGACCGTCTCGCCGAGTTCTGCGCGGAGCATCCCGAGGACATCGCCGCACGCCGCGATCTGGCCCGGCTTGCAGAAAAGGCCGATGATCCTGCACGCGCCGCCCATTATTATTGCGAAGCGTCCGCGCTCGACCCCGGCGACCTCACCCTTGCCTTTTCCCAGGTCCGCACGCTCTTCGCCGCCAGTCGCGACGAGGAGGCTGTGCGGGTCATGCGTCGGCTGATCCACGACCGCCCGTGCATTGAGACGCGCAACCTGCCGACGTTCTGGGCCATCCAGTTCTGCCAGGGTGCACAGACGCCGGAACGCGCCATCCCCTGCCTTGAACTGGCCGTCGCGAGCGCCACCGGCGCCACCCAGCGCGCGGAGCTGCACTTCTTTGTCGGCGAAGCCGCGCTGGCGGCCGGACACACCAACGACGCGCTGCGTGTTTTCCGCCAGATTCAGGAACAACAGCCCCAGCACATCCGCGCTGCCACGGCCCTGGCCAACATCCTCCACGACCGTGACGGCGCAGCCGCCCTCGCAGAACAGACACGCCGGGTGGAAAAGGCCCCGGATCAGGTCCCCGAGCTCCTGACACTTGCCGCGATCCATCTGGCGATGGAGGATGGCACGAACGCTGCGCCAGTACTCGCCCGCGTCCACGATGTGCTGCTGGCACGGCAGGAGGTCCCTTGCGTGGCGTTCGAGCTCCTCCATGGTGCGACGCTGGACGAACTGGGGCGAACCAACGACACGGTCGCTGTCTTCGAGGAGGCCCTGCGCCGTCATCCGCGCGCCAGCACCCTGCAGAACTACCTCGCCTACACCTGGGCGCTGCTGGGCGTGCGGCTGGACGAGGCGGCCGCCCTTGCGCAACAGGCCGTGAAGCTCCGACCTCACAACGGCGCGTATCTCGATACGCTCGGCTGGATCCGATTTCGGCAGCAGCGCTGGACCGAGGCGCTCAACCTGCTGCTGCGCGCCCGCGCATGCCTGCCCGATGACCCGACCATCCTCGATCATGTCGGCGATGCGTTCGCGCAACTCCAGCGCACGCCAGAGGCTGTCGCCTACTGGAGCCGGAGTTACGCCATCGACCCCCGGCAGGAATCCGTGGCCGCCAAACTACGCGGCGCCGGCGTCAGCCCGGCAGCCATCCCGCGCGTCGAACCGCGGCCGGTGTCGCCGGACGTGGCAGACGAATCCGGTGACGAAGAGTAGAACACTCTCCGGGCATACGTTGAAACACGCGCTGCCGTTGCAGCTATTCTTATGAAGAAGTAGACAGAAATAGACAGAATTAGACACGAAACAGGCCCCCTCTTTTGGACATGCTTTTTTCTCATCTGGCTGTTCATCAACGAATTACAGCCGAAGTGCGACGATGTGGCCGGTGTTTCGTGTCTAATTTTCATCGTGCTGTTCCTCGTTGCCGAAGAAGGTGTTTACCTAACCGCCTTCCGTCTTCAGCCTCCCGACCCCGATACCGATAGCGATCCCGACCCCGATTAGGTTTCATCACCCGACGCTTTTCTCCAGCGCATCCAGAGGGCTGACGGCGGTGCTGTTAAGGCCGCGCATGACATGGGTGTAGATCATGGTGGTCTCGACGCTCTTGTGGCCAAGGTATTCCTGCACCTCGCGGATGTTCACCCCGCGCATGAGCAAGTGCGTGGCAAAGGAGTGGCGCAAGGTGTGGACGCCGGCATGCTTGGGGATGCCGGACCGTACCAACGCCTGCCGCATCACGCGTTGGAGTGCGTCCTCGTTGATGTGGTGTCGCCGTGCGGTTCCGGAGCGCGGGTCCACGGAACGGTCCTTTGCCGGGAAAACATATTGCCATGCCCACTCCCAGGCAGCCTTCGGGTATTTAGCCGCCAATTCGAATGGCAATTCCACATCGCCATGCCCTTCCGCCAATTCCTTATTGTGATTTTCCTGTATTCGCGCCAAGTGGTTCTTGAGGGCTCCCAGGAGGCAGTTTGGCAGCAGGGTGCTCCGATCCTTGTCGCCTTTCCCTCTCCGCACATAAAGAATGCCCTGGTCAAAATCCAGATCCTTCACCCGCAGACTCACACACTCGCCCACCCGCAGGCCACCGCCATAGATCAAGCGCAACATCAGGCCAGCCGTTCCGTCCACCGAACCCAGCACCTGCGTCACCTCACGCTCGCTGAATACGACCGGCAAGTACGGGCCGCGTTTGGCACGCACCGAGTTCAACATTACGGTGTCGCGTCCCAAGACTTCGCGCAACAGGAAGAGAACTGCGCTGAACGCCTGGTTTTGGGTTGAAGCGGCAACATTGCGTTGCAAGGCCAGTTGGGCCAGAAACGCGCGGGCTGTATCTGGAACATCCCATGGCAACCCGCTTTTTTCAACAAAGTTGCGGTACTGCGACAACCATGCCAGATAGGTTTGCTCTGTGCGATACGCGTAATGGCGTATCCGGATCAGCCGCTGCGTTTCCGCCATGGCCGCAGCAAGAGTCGGCGGGATGGACACCGGAGACACTTGGCCATCCGGAAGCGTCTCAGTGCCATTTGTCTCGGCCCTATACCGCAGATAATGCTTCTGAAACAACTCCACGGCCCGAGCCGCCTGTCGAATCTGCCATTCCGGGATGTCGCCCTTGCGGTCCAGTTGCTCGACAAACACCTGCTGCGCGTCCTGTGCAGACAGGCGTGAATCCCCGCCGGGACCTGCCAGAAAGCGTTGCAGCCAGCGGATGTAGTACCCAAGATGCCGTTCATCCACCAGGTTCCGGCTTTTCCAGTACGCCTCAACATCGTGCAGATCAATGGGTTGTAAATTATGCATAATGGTTTCGTCCGTTTCGCAGACAGCGGTATAACCACGGTAAACAGGGGCATTTCCTACACCGTTATATGCAAATTCGGGGCAGAATCTTACACAGCCCGGCAAATTTTTCCGGGAAGTCCGATTGGCTGATTATTCACGCCAGGACGTGGATATGCCGCGCCGTTCCAAATCCTGCGAAAAGCATGGCAGGCGGAATTCAGAAGGAACGCGCCAGTCTAACCCCATGATTAAAAAGCTGTTGCATCAGGGATTGACGTTAACATCGCGAAGTTTTATCGTTTCATCTGTAAATGGGCTCGGGACTTCATTCGGTGCCCACCGCCGGAAAGTCCGATTGGCGGTCCATATGACGGTTAGGCAGAAGAGCATAATAGTGAAATTCAAAGTCTACAGGCACGTGCCACCTCAGACACTGCGCGGGTTGATTCCGAAGCGTTATCATCCACAGGTCAACTGGGCTGACTTCGAAAGCGGCGAGTCTGTCCTCTTGCTGTTCGCTCACGACCGCAAGGACGTAGTGCTTTCGAGCGTGGTTCGGCGTGCCATTGATTCCCTAATGGATTTGGACGAGCAGTCTCGAGTCGCTGTCGCTGGTTGTTTCACAGCAGAGGCGACGATCGCACTCGCAGAGGGTGGCTTTCGAAGTTTCACGTTGAGCGATTTCCCCTGGACGGATGACAATTACAAGAGGATTAGGAAGACAACCGCCTAACCACGGCCTGATCCGTCGCGGGATACCGCGGCGGATAGGCCGGACGTTGTGCCCATACAAATTGACCCCACAAAAATGATCTTGCGAGACCCACTCCATCCGGTTACTCTACCAATCATATTGGTTATATAACCATCTTTGGTGGTTGGTACTTTGGGAGGCCGGACATGATCGAACCGTTGCTAGGTTCTACGAATGCCGAGCGGACACTGCTCTTTCTGCTTGCCCGCGAGGAGGGATATCCGAGCGAAATTGCCCGGCTCTTCGACACGGATCTCTATGGTATTCAGAAGCAAATGGACAAACTGGAATCCGGAGGCGTGCTGGCTATCACGCAATAAAGCCTGATACCGTAACTCTTCGGGCAATCTTAGTAAGCAGGCTGTTCTATCTGCAAGGGGTTCACCGTGGATGTGGGCACGGACAAACCGGAGTTTTACTGATGATTATCAACAGGATGAGGTTAGGGCTGGCATTATTCCTGTTGCTGGCGATCGCCCTGTCAGCGATCGGGGCCAATCCTCCGCTGCCCGAGGGCGTACCCAGTGCGAAAGATACTCCGCCCGCGACCACCGGCTCTGAGATCACGCTCATCGGCAACGTGTTGTGCGAGCGGGCCTTTGTTCCCCCTCTGGGAACCTGTGAAAAAGACAGCCCGTTTTTTCCCGTGTTCATCGCCCTCGATGGCACGCCGGAGATCAAGGCCCAAGTCGAGACCATCATGAAGGAATGCTGGCCCGCCAATAACATCCTCAACTGCGAGCAGGCGAAGAAACTCAACGAACAATGGTGCGCCAAGTTGAAGTACTTCGTCGGGCCGTATCCCGGCCGAGATAAGCTGCATCACGATATTGAGTACGGATCGTGGTATGTCCGGGTCACGGGGGTGGTTAGCGAAAAAGATGGCGTCAAGTGGATCACACCCAGCAAGGATGTGGAGTTGATCCGGGACTACGCCAGGGAAAAGATGGTGCCGGCAGTGATGCTGCTCCCCGACCAGCAGCTGGTGAAGGCCGGCGGCAAAACCCTCACCCTGCAGGTGACAGACAAGCTTTCATTCAAATGCATCCTGCTGCCTGCGGGCAAGTTCTACCAGGGTTCGCCTTTCTTTCAGATTCGCTACCAGGACGAGTTCCCGCATGAAGTCACGCTGACCAAACCGTACTACATGGCGGAAACACCCGTTACGCAGGAGATATTCGAGTCGGTTATGAATAAGAACCCCAGCACCAATGAAGGGCCCAACAAACCGGTCGAGAGTGTGTCCATGACGGACATCAAGGAGTTCTGCCGGGTGCTTTCGGAAAAGAATCAGCGCACCGTTCGCCTGCCGACCGATGCGGAATTCGAATACGCAGCCCGGGTCGGCAACTCCAACCCAAATTTCGACGAAAAGTATCGTGCCCAGTTCAGCCATATCGCGGTCAAGCCGGCGGAAGGCATTCCCTCTCTCGACATCAGGACCAAGCAGCCCAACGGCTGGGGACTGTATGACATGCTCAGTTGCGGCTGGCACACCACCAGCAGTTACAAGATGTGCAATTTCCGCGGCACAGAAGTGGACCCGCCCGGCCCGGCCACCCCGGTGCAGAAATACGTGGAAAAGGATGGCAGCCGGGGACCGTTGTATAAATCGCGTGGCGGGTGGTTTTACGGCAAGGTCCGGCCCAACCAGCATGGGGCCAACAAGGACAACGGCGGTTACTACGAAGGCACCCCGATTTTCCGCGTGGTGGTCGATGCCACGCCCGCGGAGATCGCCCTGATGGAAATAACGGCGCCATCGGTAATACAGCCCGCAACTAACAAGTAGCTGCGGAGAGACGCCTCTCCAGCTGGCGCAGAAGCGAAAGTTCGCAGAGATTGAGCAGGTGCTGACAAAGGGAAGCTCGAACCAGGTGCCGCAGGTTATTGTCGCGCCGGCGCCAAAACCTGAACACTGACGCAAGGAAGCAAGAACAGGAGTGTTACAAGCATGCCGATAGAACTCTTGATTGCAGAAACAGACCGGGAAATAGAACAATGTTTTGATGCATTCAAGGTGCTACGACCTCATCTTGAAATGGGAACCTTTCTGAAACAGGTCAGACGACAGCAGAGAGAGTCATACCAAATCCTGGCACTGCGGGAAGACGGCAAGATTCTGAGCGCAGCTGGATTTCGATTTGCCGAGTTTTTGGCGTGGGGAACTGTGCTGTACATCGATGATTTAACCACGCTACCTGAGTTCCGAGGGCGTGGACACGGCGACAGACTATTGAGCTGGTTGATCGATCACGCAAAATCCCGCGGATGCAAAGGCGTGCATTTGGATTCAGGGTATGCCAGACATGCTGCCCATAGACTGTATCTACGGAAGGGTCTGCACTTGGATTGTCATCACCTTGCCTTAGCATTCCAGACCAATGCCTAACCGAGGCGTCGTGCTACCCGCCAGCACTGGACCCGGCACAGTTGCTGGCAACAAGCGACCGCACATGCCTGCCGTTCGGATGAGAGCTATGAAAAGAACCGCGCTCTTCATTCTGTTTGCCATCCGGGCAACCATGTCTGTTGCCCAGCAGGAAACTAATTACCTCTTTGCCATATACGTGACCGAGAGCTCCTCCTGGTGGCACCCGGAAACAAATGCAGATGCTGTCAAATTGATGTCGATACCCGTCCTAACGGACAAAAACTTGCTCGTCTATGATTGGGCAACCCACACCATGACCCTATGTACGAACGCCACCACACGATTGCCGACTTTCCACTTTGGCTTACAGTGCTCCAATTTTGTTGTCGTTGCGGAGGGGAAACGCTGTTACGTGGGGGCTTTCTGCGGATATGAGGATTGCGCTCCAGCACCCGAAAACATTCCGCTCGTCCGCGTCTGGTCGTCAACACGAGAACGACTCACATGTCTAGCCATGCCAATCGAAATCGAGGGTCGAGGAAGACGGTTGACGGCTAACGATCCACGATCCGACCCACGCGTCAAAACGGCCCTGAAAAAGGCAAATAAATTGTTTGAGCAGGGGGAGGAGCATCCGAACCAGTCATCAGAGGTGATGTGGCCAACGCGCGCCGCACCTCCATGATTTCGCGAGGCAGGGAGACACATGCAGATTATCCTCGCACAAACTCTCGTATTGCTGTCGGTGCTCCTCGCGTTTGGGTATCCGACAAATGCCACACCGCCCATGCGGCTCAACTCATATGTTGAACTTCCTGATCAGTCGGCGAGCGGCTTCTTGAAATTCACGGGGCAATGTCAGTCAACCACGTTCTACGCCCTGTCGAAGGACATCGGATCTGCAGTTCCATCGGAAGATCTCAGACTCTATGCGCAAACCGGCGACAACTTCCGGCTCATCTTCTCTTTGCCCATGACCCATCGAAAAGGCTTTAGATGCCAACGGGATTCTGACACGCTCACCGTGTACGTAATCGACAATTACAAGGACCTCGTCAAAACGGGAACCGGGCGGCACCTGCTCTCGATCGATCTGGCTGCACTCCTCGAAACAGTTTCGCCTTCTGAGAGACTGAATCCAACGCCGGGAAGCCAGCAAATGATTCCGAGCCAGCAACTGCTGCATCGGCTGGCGACCCGGCAGCAGGCGCTGTGAGCAATCGGCTGCCAGGGCAGAGCCGTAACGTTACGCACAGGCACAAAGGATATGAGGATCAAAATCAGGATCGTGATGCTGCTGGCGATCGCATCGGTCGCAGGTGGTTGCGGTCACCATCCGGAGCCGATTCGTTCCGCCTGGTCAATCAGACTCACACCTGCGTCAGAGCAACTGGTGGTGATTGATGGCCTCCCTCTTGCCAATTGGCAGAAACTTGAGAAGTTTCACGATCTTCAGCATTTCAGCATGGCCCGGGATTACGCAGCACGTGTCACAGACGACCACCTGTTCGCCTTGTCCAAACTCAGCTTCCCGAACATCCGGCAGGTATCCTTGGCCTATGCCGCGCAAGTGACTGATCGCGGCCTGACTGCCCTGACCAACTTCCCGACGATTGAGGGGCTCCAGTTGATTGGCACGGCCATCACGGATCGCGGCTTCGACATACTTGCTACGGGTTTTCCCCATCTTGCGGGAGTCAATGTCGAACAATGCCGATTTCTGAGTTCAACCGGAATCCTGGCTCTGAGCAAATCGCCGACAATCAAAGACGTCAACCTATCCCTGGGCCCATTATCCCAGCCCGAGATTGAACACGTCATTGCCAGCCTGCCGAACATCACGCGCTGGACCATCAGCGATCCCCATGGTCGCCTGATTGTGGAGTCTCTCCGTGGAATCGTATCCGGAAGCGCCACGAAGGTATCTATTGAGGACAAGGATCATTTCGTCAGAGAAATCGGGGAAGACCAGCCCACGAGTGCACGCGGCGTCGCGAATCGCGCCGCGCATGCCCCGTGACATTAGACCGAGAAAACACGATGAAAAGATGGGACGTCGACAAAGCAAACGCGTGGTACAGCAGTCAGCCATGGCTTGTCGGGTGCAATTTCATCCCGAGTTCTGCGATCAACCAGCTGGAGATGTGGCAGGCTGAAACTTTTGACATTCCGACCATTGAGCGGGAACTCGGCTGGGCGGCTGACCTGGGCATGAATGTGGTGCGTGTTTATCTGCATGACCTTGCCTGGGGTCTTGATGCGTCCGGCTTTACGTCCCGACTGGATCGTTTTCTGCGTCTTGCGGCGAATCGCGGCATACGAGCAATCCTGGTAATCTTCGACGACTGTTGGAACGCAAACCCGAAGACGGGAAGACAACCGAAACCGGTTCCCGGCGTACACAACTCCGGTTGGCTTCAGAGCCCGGGTGTCGCCAGGGTTAATGATCCCAGCAGCTGGCCACGGCTGGAGACCTATGTGCGGAATGTGATCGGGACATTCCGGCAGGACGCTCGCGTCCTGATGTGGGACCTGTACAACGAACCCGGCAACAACAAACAGGCAGAACAATCGCTGCCGCTGCTCTGCCATGTGTTCGAGTGGGCCAGGAGCGCCGAACCGTCGCAACCGCTCACGGCCGGCCTGTGGTTCGACAACGCAAGCTTGAACACATTTCAGACCGAAGCCTCGGACGTGTTGACGTTTCACAATTACCGAGACGCCGGCGATCTGGCCTCGCAGATCGCGAGACTGCGGAAACACAGGCGTCCGCTCATCTGCACGGAGTGGTTGCGTCGAGGGCACAGTGATGTTGCCACGTGTCTGCCGGTGTTCTGCCAACAGCGTGTGGGCTGCTGTAACTGGGGGTTGGTCAATGGGAAAACCCAAACAATCTATCCTTGGGGAACAGCCGCGGGCACACCGGAACCTGCCGTCTGGTTTCATGACCTTCTCCGACAGGACGGCTCGCCATTTGATCCCGAGGAAGTGCGGCTGCTCAAAACTATGACGGCCCAAACCCGAGCACTCCCTACAGGCGCAGGCGCCGCTTGACCGCGCGCCTGCCCCAGCCGCTGGCCAACCATAGAAACACATGCTGTCGAACCAGGCGCTGAAGTTTACGCGGCGCGGCGCCGCGAAATTTGGCACACTTGTTGGACGACATAGGAGCTACCTTGCATCCAGATCATCTCGTCTACATGGCCGTATGCATTGGCATTGTGGCGTTCCTGTACTCAGCCGTGGGCCATGCAGGCGCGTCCGGATATATCGCGGTGCTGACACTGTTCAGCATGGCACCAGCCGCGATTAAGCCCACGGCCCTGATATTGAATATCCTGGTCGCCTGCATTGGAACCGTACAGTTCTGGCGCGCCGGGCATTTTTCCTGGCGTCTGTTCTGGCCGTTTGCCATCTTGTCGATTCCCTGTGCCTTCCTGGGTGGCTACCTCAATCTTCCCGCTCACATTTTCAAACTTTTGATCGGCGTGGTGCTCCTACTCTCAGCCCTGAAGTTCATAATTGATCCGAAAGAGAAGTCTGCTATCCAGCCCCCATCGAGACCGGTATCCTGTGGCGTCGGAGCGGGATTGGGCCTTCTGGCAGGATGCACGGGAACCGGAGGAGGGATATTCCTCACCCCACTGGTTATTTTGATGGGATGGGCGCGTACCAAGACGGCGTCCGCTGTCTCCGCGCTTTTCATCCTTGCGAACTCCATTTCGGGTCTCGCAGGGAACCTCAGTGCCACAAAATATTTCCCGACCTTCGCCTGGTCGTTTGTCGCCACGGCACTGGTTTGCGGAACGGCAGGATCCTACCTGGGCAGCAGAAGTTTCTCGCCAGTCATTATCAAGCGGTTGCTGGCAATCATTCTCACCATTGCAGGGGTCAAACTACTATTTATCAAATGAATTTGTCGAACCACGGCGTGCGGCCGACCCGGTGCCCGCTGCCTGGCCACCGAGCGACGAACGCATGGTGTTCCGCGTACGCGCAGCCGTGAACCGCGGTCGTTACGCTTTGCGCCCCGGCGGCAGGTGTGGTTCGAAGACCGTGCGAGCAGCCTTGCGCGCCTGACGCGCCACCGTAGCCGCACGCTCGCAGAGTTCGGCCTGGCTCCGGATCGCACGCTGGCCGTGCGGCCGCCGCGTGCGCTCGTATCTGCCGTCCGGCAGCAGCCGCCAGGATTTGACGTTGTCGGACAGGCTGGCCTGCAGAATTTCCAGCAGCCGCCGCCGGCAGGCGGGATCCGCCACCGGAACCATGAGCTCGATGCGGCGGTCAAGGTTGCGCGGCATCCAGTCGGCGCTGGAAAAGAAGACTTCCTCCCGGCCGCCGTGCTGGAAGCAGAAGATGCGGCTGTGCTCGAGAAACCGGTCCACCACGCTGGTGACTGTGATGTTCTCGCTCACGCCCTTCAGCCCCGGCCGCAGGCAGCAGATGCCGCGCACGCAGAGGCGGATCTCGACCCCTTGGCGGGAGGCATCGTACAGCGCCGCAATCAGCTCCGGGTCGACCAGGGAGTTCATCTTGGCGAGGATCTGCGCGGGCTGCCCGTTTGCCGCCTGCCCGGTCTCGAACTGGATCAGTTCCAGCAGCCGGTCGCGCAGCCCGCTCGGCGCCTGCACCAGCTTCTGGTAGCTCTGCGGCTCGGAGAAGCCGGTCACGGCGTGGAAAAAGACCGCCGCGTCGCGCCCGAGCGCCGGGTCGCAGGTCAGCAGCCCGACGTCGGCGTAGATTCTGGCCGTGGCCTCGTTGTAGTTGCCCGTGCCGAAGTGCAGGTAGTGGCGCACGCCGTCCGCCTCACGGCGGATCACCAGGCAGACCTTGGCGTGCGTCTTGAGGGCGCGCACGCCATACACCACCTGCACGCCGGCTTCCTCCAGGCCGCGCGCCCAGTCGATGTTGCGCGCCTCGTCGAACCGCGCCTTCAGCTCGATCAGCGCCGTGACATGCTTGCCGGAGCGCGCGGCCGCGGTCAGGGCGCGCACCAGCGGCCCCTTGGTACTGGTGCGGTAGAGCACGATCTTGATCGCCCGCACGTCCGGATCCGCTGCGGCCGACTCGACCAACCGCAGGACCGGATCGAAGCTCTCGTACGGCACGACCAGCGGGATATCCTGCCGCGCAATCTGCTCAAACAGGCAACGGCCGGGGTCTGCCAGCGGATTCTGCTGCGGAGTCCAGGCGGGATAGCAGAGCGCCCCCTCCGCGGCCAGCGCGCGCAGCTCCCGCAGGCTGGTCAAGTCCACCGGCCCGGAGATGCGGAAGACGTCCTCGCCAGCCACAGCCAGGCACTCGCCCAGCGCCGCAGCCAGAGCCTCCGAAGCGAAGGCCTCGATCTCGAGCCGCACACAGGGGCCGGTCCGGCGCTCGTGCAGCAGCTGCAGCATGGCAGTCGCCAGGTCTGGCGCAAACTCCTCGTTCACCGGCATGTCCGCGTTACGCGTCACGCGGAAGACCGCTGTCTCCTCAACCGCCCGCCCCGGAAACAGGCGCGGCAGGAAGGCGCGCACCAGGTCTTCCACCGTGGCCACCGGACCCAGCGTGTTCTGGACCTTCCGGACGGAATCGTGGGCTTCAACCTGCTTGAAGCCCAACGCCATCAAGGCCAGCACGGCGTCGTTCAGCTTCTGGTCGCTGGGCGACAAGGCCCGTTGAGCGCTGGAGGCTTCCCAGGCGCCGGCCACGCCGACCTTATCCCTCAGCTCCACCACGATGCGCTCGGCGGTCTTCTTGCCCACGCCGGAAACCTGCGACAGGGACTTGACGTCGCCATTGGCAACCGCCCCGCGGAACGCCGTCACGCTGATGCCGCTCAGGATGTTGAGCGCGATCTTCGGGCCGATGCCGCTCACGGTGTTGATCAACAGGCGGAACAGGTCGCGCTCGGCGGCGCTCATGAAGCCATAGAGGATGTGCGCGTCCTCGCGCACGACCAGGTGCGTCAGCAGCTTCACCTCCTGGCCCGGCTGCGGTAGCTTGTCATAGGACGAAAGGGGAATCAGCGCTTCGTATCCGACGCCGTTCACGTCCACCGTCAACTGCGTGGGCAGGGCCTCAACCAGTTTGCCGTGCAGAAATGTAATCATACCCTCTTGGCGGCCTGGAAGCTGTAGCGCCCCTGCGCCTGGGCATGGGTCAGCGCCAGCGCCAGCCCGTCCGCGGCATCGGG
>Ga0118677_10007501_pt1 | contig 17971 bp, 8 predicted proteins | sample AliMusrvi5mmetaG_FD_86154 | JGI IMG/M metagenome (GOLD analysis project Ga0118677, IMG submission 86154) | reverse complement strand
GCCTCGAAGATGCCGCCGCGGTGGCCCGCTACGTCACCAAAGACAAGTTGATCCAGGCGCAGGCGGCAGCTTTACCCGGCGCGGATATCGAGTCCGCCATCACCAAGATCGCCGCCGCCCTCTCGTCTAGCAAACCGGCCGCCGTCGAAACCACCGAGCAGGTGGTGCCCGGTTCGCCCACCGCGCTCAAGCTCGCCGCCGAGCCGGCCAGCGCCCCGGCACCGGGTGGAGCGCCGGCTTCAGCCGGCGGGTCGGTGCCGCCCGCCACGCCACCGGTGCCTACCGCGACTCCTCCGGCCACTCCCGCCAAGCCCTGACGCAGCCACTTCCTTTTCTAACAACAAAATGTCATCCGCCCCTTCCGCCACCGCCCCATCGGACGCCCTGCTGCGAGCCGGCATCGACCGCTCGCTGCGCCATCCGGTGATGTTTTTCCTAACCAGCGGCGCCGCCTGGCTTGCGGTGTCGATCCTGCTTGCGATCGTTGCGTCGATCAAGGTGCATTACCCGGAGTTCATGGACGATTGTTCATACGCGAGCTACGGGCGGGTGTTTCCCGCGCATATCAACACGCTCATCTATGGCTGGGGGTTTCAGGCGGCCTTTGGGGTGCTCATCTGGTTGATGGCGCGCATGTCGCGGCAGCAATGCCGTGCCGCGGGAACCATCCTTGCGGCCGGGCACGTGTGGAACCTGGCGGTTCTGTTAGGCACGCTCGGCATTCTCGGCGGCGCGGGCACGGGCATGTCGTGGCTGGAATTTCCCCGGTTTGTGTGGCCGGGGCTGTTATTGTGTTACTTCGCGATTGTGGTGTGGTCGTTCATCCAGTTCCGGGTGCGCGACGGCGGCCGCTCATACGTTGCGCAATGGTATCTGCTGGCCGCGATGATCTGGTTCCCGTGGATATTCCTCACCGCCAATGTGCTGCTCAATTGCACCAGCGGCCATCCGGTGATGGCGACCGCGATTGATGCCTGGTTCAAGTCCGCGCTGATGTTCCTGTTCTTCATTCCGGTGGCCCTGGGCACCGCTTATTACCTGGCACCCAAGCTCACCGGACGGCCGATCCCGAGCACCACTCTGGCCCGCTTGGGGTTCTGGTCGTTGGCGGTGGTGGCGCCATGGGCGGGCATGCAGAAGCTGGCCGGGGCACCGCTGCCGGTGTTTCTGCCCTATCTGGGTGCTGCCGCCACGGCCTTGTTAGCCGTCCCGCTGGCAACTGCCTGCGTCAATATCCTGCGCACCATCTTGTCGTCCGAGGAGAAATTGCCCAAGAGCCCGGCTCTGCACTTCACCTTGGCCGGCCTCATGGGCCTGTTGCTGTTGGCGGTGGCCGCCATCGCGCTGAACCTGCCGGGCTCCTCGCTCAAGCTCACCCAGTTCTCCATCTCCGGTTACGGCTTTGAGATTCTGGCCATCTACGGGTGTTTCAGTTTCATGATGTTTGGCGCGGTGTATTTCATCGTGCCGCGAATCACTTGTCGCGAATGGATTTCCAGCCGCTTCATCAACATGCATTTCTTCTTCTCCGCCTACGGGATTGTCGCGATTGCTTTCGGCGCCTTGTTCGGCGGGTTCATCCAAGGCAGCGCCCAGGAAGCCTGGCTCCAACCGTGGGAAGCTGTCACCGATGTGGTGCGGCCCTATGCCGCAGTGTCCACCTTCGCCTGGTGCGTCATCTTTTTCTCTAACATATTCTTCTTCATCCATCTCGCCTTGATGTGGCTGCGCCTCGGCCGCCGCGGCCCCGCGCCGACGCTGATGGAAGCGGTTGCCGAGCCAGCCGCTGGCACGCAACCTGGCCACTGAAATTTTCCATCCACGTTCTTCCATCCACTATCCGCGCTTTTCCATGTCCCTCCGCAATTTCATTCTCGGCCTCTCCGGCAGCTTTGGTCTCGCCTGGGTGTTTCTCATCATTGTGCCCTTCGTCAAGATGCGCGACCTCGAGCCCATCACGTTGTCCAAGGAGGTCGATGGTGCCAGCGGCGTTTTCTATCCGAAACGCTCCGGCCGCATCGTCAATGGGGCCAAGGTATACGCCGAAAATGGCTGCTACCTATGCCACACCCAGGTGGTGCGACCCACCTACGCGGGCAACGACTTGTATCGTGCGGATTGGGGTGGGCTGGCCAAGGATCCGGAGCGCGGGGATACCCGCCGTGAAACCAACGCCTATGACTTTGAGGGTGAGTCGTTCGCGCAGATCGGCAGCACCCGCATGGGGCCGGATCTATCCAATTTGGCACGGCGGCTCGAGGCGGCGGTGGCGGCCAAGGGCGGCGGCGAGCCGGCCGCGTTGCTTTATGCGCATCTTTATGATCCGCGGCGCAACCCCGAGCTGCGCAAGTCCACCTGCCCATCCTATCGATACCTCTTCACCCGGCGCGACATCAAGGGCCAGCCGTCCAGCGAGGCACTGCCGTTCGGGGGCGATGCGGGCACCGAGTTGGTGCCCAGCTCTGATGCCAAGGCGCTGGTGTCCTATCTGCTTTCCATGAAAAAAGATCAACCCGTACCGGCCGCGCTGAATTTCGCCCCGATCGACACCAAGGCCGCCAGCCGCTGAGTGTTGTTGCCCCCAGTTCCATTCCCCTCTGACCATGTCCGCGCCCTATCAATCGCCCGATTCTAACGACTCCGCCGCCGCGACCGCTGCCGTCCCCGACTATGCGGCGGCGGCGCGTGAGAAACGGATTCCGGAAAATGGCAGCGAGCCTATTTCATTGTGGCCGACCACGGTGGTCTGCGGTGCGGTGTTGATCCTGGCAGGTTTCATGCTCGACTACGGTGGCAACACCCTGTCATATGACGCGCTGTTCCGCGCCGGCTACGTCCGCAGTTCACCGCCGGGCAGCGTGGCTACCCCGCTGCCGCCCAAGCCCGCGCTGGAAGCCTACATGGCCAGGGGCAAGAAAGTGTTTGAGGCCAAGTGCATCACCTGCCACGGCCCGGAGGCCAAGGGCAACGGCACCACCTATCCGTCACTGGTGGGCAGCGCCTGGGCCAACGGCGAGACCGAGCGTTTCTCCATGATCGTGCTCAACGGCCTCCAAGGCCCGACGAGCAACGGGCGAGTCTATGGTGTCATGACGCCGCAGGGCATTGGCATGACCCCGGAAGAACTCGCCGGCATCATGACCTATGTGCGCAACCATTTCGGCAACACCAAGGGGGACGTCATCACCACCGAGATGGCCAAGGCCGCCATGAAAATTTCCGCCGCCCGCAAGAACGCTGGTCTCTCCGTCACCGCCGAGGAACTCACTGCCGATCACGTCAAAGCCCTCGAGGGCAAGCCGGTCGCCGCCACCACCTTGGTCGATCCGCTTACCCTCGAGCCGGTCCCCAGCGCCGCCGCCGCACCCGCACCCGCGGCTGGCGCCCCGGCGGCTGGCGCCCCGGCTCCAACGACGCCGGCACCAGCGCTTCCGGCACCGGCAACTTCTGCTCCAGCGACACCGGCACCAGCGCCACCCGCGACTGCGGCACCCAAGGCTCCGTGAGCCGGGGCCATGCCAAGGCTGGCGGTGGCGCGTCGGATTTCGTTAGCGCTGTAATGTGGCTAAGCCTGCCGCCGCGCTCCGGCCGGCAACGTGAGCGGACCGCGGAGTGCCCGCTGAAGGTTTCGGTCTTGCCAGGGGCGGGGTTTCGCTCATCGTGTGGCAGCCACCATCCGCCGCCATGGACTATCAAATTGAGCAACTTTTCCACGCCGAACTCAAAGCCGGTGAAGTCATGCGCTGGAGTGCCGCGCCAAGTCCGGCACGACTCTCGCGCCGGGCCCTGCCGATGGTACTGTTTGGCGTTCCGTGGACCGCCTTCGCGCTATTCTGGATTGCGGGTGCGAGCGGCTTCAAGGTCCCGGATTTCCGCCATGGCTTCAATTGGTTCCCGCTGTTTGGTTTGCCCTTTATTTTGATCGGTTTCGGCATGCTCTCCTCACCCTTGTGGATCCGCCGGCAAGCCAAACAAACCGGCTATTTCATCACCAACCAACGCGCCCTCATACTCGAGCGCAAGGCGTTTGGAGGTTGCCGGATCCGCTCGTTCCTGCCATCCCAATTGGCCAGCTTGGAGCGCACGCAATTGGCTGATGGCAGCGGCGATATCATTCTGGACCGCGAGCTGCGCAGCAGTGGCAACAATGGCTCGCGCACGACGGAAATCGGTTTCTTCGGCATCCCCGAAGTGCGCAACGTCGAAGCCTTGTTGGCGTCGCTCATCCAACAGAAACCCGGCGCGCTCAGCTGAGGTCGCCGTGGGCGGCTTGCGGGCCGGGCGTCATCAGGGATATGCGGGCATGAAGGGATTTTGACCGCAAAGCGCTAAGCACACACAGCGGATGACGAATTGAGGCAGGAGCCTCGGGACGATAAACTGGAAGCGGGTTCGTGATGGGTGCCAGTCCTTGTCCAGACCCGACAGGAGAGGCGCAAGACCACCTTGGCGCATCCATCAGGGTTGTTCGCAAATGTGACAATCAATTCGCGGATTAGCCATTGTGCGGCCTTCCGGGATGATGTCTCATGGGTTGGCAGACAGTCGGCTTCGATCCGGGGCATGGCTACGTGCGCGACTCTCCAGACGGCAACCGACAACTCACTCGCCCCTCCGCATCATCCCTCCCATGAAGCAGCGCAACAATTCCACCGTGGCTCTAACTGCGGGGTTGGCCGTGGTTTGCTGGGTGGTGGCGGCGGGAGCCGGCGACGAGGACAAGCCATGGCGGGACAACGAGCGGAAGTTCAAGAGCGATGACCCGGCGCTGAATTTCCGGCGCTCGGAGCACTTTCGGATCGCTTGGGGCCAAGGAGCTGGCGCCAAAAAAGAAGAGAACGCGGATTTTGCCGGTGTGACCGAACAATTGGTGCAAGGCAATCTTCAAATGTTAGAAAAGGTGTGGCACCGCTATCACGATCCGGTGCCCGGCGGTTTGGGTTTTCACCATCCCGGCATTTCATCCAATGCCAAGGACCAGGATGGCAATTGCTACCGGGCCAATCTGACGATGAACAATACCGGTATCTGGGCCGGCGGCGCGTGGGGGTCGTGTGACGAGTGGGGCTTGCCGATGTTTGCGCTACCGCCATCCTACCTGGCCTATGATCCGCCGTCGGGTGCCACGCCGCATGAGTATGGTCACACCGCGCTCATCAACGCCGGTGGATTCAATGACACGCCGTACGATGGCATGTGGCATGAGGCCACCGCCAACTGGCTGATGCTGCAGTTTAATAACAGCTATCCCGGCCCCGGCGGGATCGGCACCCAGCCGTTCCTGTCGCTGCCGCACGGGCGCAATTACTATGATGCCTGGCTGATCTGGGAGTATTTTCGGGAAACCCCGGGTTATGGCAGCGCCTTCGTCAACAAGATGTGGTGCGAGGCCCATGGCAGCAAGAACAAGGGCGGGGAATATATCTTTGATGCCATGGTCCGCCTCGACCCAAGCGGCAGCCCGGATTCGTATAACTCCATCAAGGATGCCATCGGCAACATGGCGGCACGCAGCGTGACTTGGGATTATCAACGCCAGGTGTTTTTCCAAAAACTCAGCCCGCGCACCATCGACCCGTTCGCCGAGATGTATCGGCGGGCCTACACCGAATTGACCCGCCGCGCCGCTGACTCCATCTGGTTCCGCGTGCCCTTCGCCCATGCACCGATGCAGGGCGGCTACAACGTGGTGCCCATCGCTCTGCATGGCAAGACCGGCGAGGACTACCCCGTATCGATCAACTTCAAACCACTGTGGGACGCCATCCGCCGCGCCGATTGGCGCGCCACCCTGGTGGCCGTCAATGACAACGGCGAGGCGCGCTACAGCACGATGTGGAATGGCGGCGTGAATTCCATCACTCTATCAAGTGACGAGAACCGCTTGTTTCTGGTGGTGGCGGCAACGCCCGATTTCATGCCGTTTGAGGGTTTCCAACATCCGCTGCTATCCGATCTGCCGCTGCAACCGCAGGCCTACGAGGTGGCCTTTGTCAATACCAAGGCCAGCGCCTATGAAAGCAAGCCCGCCGTGCCCGCGGGTGTCGCCGGCAAATCCCACGCCAACGGCGGCGGGTTCGTGGCCGCCAGCGCGAAAGTGGATGCCAGCGCCTACGTCGGCCCCGACGCCATGGTGCTGGGCACCGCGCAAGTGTCAGGCAAGGCGCGGATCGAGGATTTTGCGGTGGTGATGGACCGCGCGCTGGTGAGTGATACCGCGGTGCTCAGTGGCCACGCGTTGGTGCGCGACAACGCGCAGGTCAGCGGTCACGGCAAGGTGCGCGACTGGGCGACAGTGCAGGGCGTGTGGAAGATTGCGGGCAACGGGCGGGCGCTGGAGCGTGCCTATCTGGCGGACCGCGGCGAATTGTCAGACCATGCCACCATCAAGGGTGCGGCGTCGGATAACGGCGGCGCGAAGGTCGGTGGGCATGCCATCAAGGAGGGCGATTGCGCCAACAGCGCCAACATCGACCACCAAACGCTGATGTGCTGGGTGTGGGGCATCGACCAAAAATACGCCGATGACCAACCGGACAACGAGGGCCTCTATTGTAACTATCAATTCAACCGCAACAGCCCGATTTATGCGCTCGACCGCTTCGGCGTGATGCATGGCTATCTGATGGGTTCACCGCAAACCGTCACCCGCGACGACACCGCGTTGCGGGGTGCCCTGCAACTCGACGGCCAGGGCCAACACATTGAACTGAAACGCGATGTGGCGGACTTTGCCGACACCACCATCGCGTTGTGGCTCAACTGGGCCGGCGGCTCGGCCGGTCAGCGCATCCTGCATTTCGGCGACGGCAAGAACAAATACGCCTATCTCACGCCGAAAGATGCCACCACTGGCAAGCTCAAGTTTGTCATCAGCACCAGTGGCCCGCAAGGCGAGCAGACATTGGTGGGTCATGCGCCCTTGGCCAAGGGGACCTGGACGCATGTGGCCATCAGCCTCAGTGGCAACACCGGTACGCTTTTCGTCGATGGCAAGCAAGTCGCCAGCAACCCCGGCATGACTCTCAAGCCGGACATGGTGTTAGGACCTAACACGCTGGCCGGCAACGATTGCATGTTTCTGGGCTGCGGTCCGCAGGGTGGTTATTTCCTCGGCTGGCTGACTGACTTCCGGGTCTATGTGCAAGCGCAGGAGGCGGGTGTGATCGCCAAGTTGGCCGGCCAAATTACCAATCGCGCCGCCAAATGGAGCACGCCAGCCAAGGATAGCACGCCGTCCAAAGCTCCTAACGCAACGTTCCTGGTGCCGCCCACGCCGCTGGGCAACAGCGCCGTGGTGATGTCCGCGCCGAAGGCCGCCGCTGACAGTCCGTGGCTCGAATACTCGTTTCTCGGTTCCGGCGCAGGCGGCCATGCGAGCGGCTGGATCTCTAGCAACCGCTGGACCGACTGCCGGCTCGAACCCGGCACGACGTATGCCTATACTTTCAAAATGCGCGACAAGCAGGGCAACGAAACACCACCGTCCCCACCCCGGCAGGTGACTCTTCCGCCGCCGCCCATATTGCTAGACTGCGCCTTCGAAAGCGCGCCCAGGGGGGTGAGCCCGACGGCCATCCGCATGACTGCGGCGAAGGCCGGCGGCGCTAGCAACGCGGTGGAATACCAATTTGCCAGCATCGGCGGCAAGCCCAGCGCCTGGCAGTCCAGCCGGACCTGGACCGACGGCGGTCTAACCGAAGGAAGCAAGCACAGTTATTCGGTGCGGGCGCGCGATGCCTCCGGCAAGCTTGGCAAGCCGTCGCCGCCGGTGGCGGCCGTGGCGCGCGATGACACGCCGCCGGCCCGCTATGCCATCGGCGAATGGCAGACATTGCCTTTCGCCACTGTGGAAAACACCGTTTCGATGAAAGCCATGTCGGTGACCGGAGCCAATGAGTGCCCGAAAATCGAAGCCGAACCGGTCGAGTATTTCTTCCATTGCGTGGCGGGTGGTGGCCCGGACAGCGGGTGGATTGCCACGCCGGGGTGGCAGACGCCGCCCCTGCCTAACGGATCATACCAGTACGCTTTCAAACTGCGCGACAAGTCGCCGCAACTCAACGAAACCACATGGTCCAGCACCGAGACGGCGGGGGTGTCCGCACTGACCGGCTACCACGACTGTCCTGTTAGCCAACTTTCGCGCCAGCCCGAAGGCGCGCTGGTATCCTTCCAAGGCAAGGTGAGCAAAGTCGAGGCCGCTTGCTACATGGTTACAGCTGGCGGCATGAGCATCAAGGTGGTGCCACGCAGCGTCGCGGCAGCCACCGACGCCGCGTTCGCCAATGCCAATGTCTCGGTTCAAGGATGCCTGTGGAACCGCAACGAGGGCAAATGTGTCGTGTGGGCCGAGTTGCGGAAATGACGCTAACCAGCACCGCCTATCTAACCTATGAAACATTCCTCATTGCACTTCCCGGCCGTCGCCCTTGGCATCGCGCTGCTGCTGCAGGCCGGCGGCCCGGCACTGGCGGGTTCTGGAGTGGCCGCGGAACCGAACGGTGCGGCGGGTCGCAAGGGGGACTTCGGGGTCTCCTTCGAGCGGGGTGCCATCACCAGTCTCAAGCGCGTCGGCGACACCCATGACACGGATTACCTGCGGGCCGGGGCACGCTTCGGGGATCTAACCGTACGTTGGCGCGCGGGAGACGACGAGTGGCAAACCCTCGCCACCCAGGAACTGCCAGAAGCGCAAGCTGCCGCGCAGGCCGAGGCTCCGGCGAACCTGGCCCACCGCGCCGTGTGGAGCCAGGCGGCCGGACCGCGGATCGAGAACCGCTTCGCATTCGAGCGCGATGCGTTGGTATGGGCGGTGACGCTCTGCAACCCGGGCAAGGTGGCGCTGGAAATCGGCGACTTGGCCTTTGCGTGCCCGATGAACACCAAGTATGAGTGGGATCGGGACGTTACCTATCATCAGCGGGTGATCCGACATTCGCTTATCTCGGGCCACGGCTCGTTCATGTTCTGGACACGCTGTGACAGCGAGGGGCCCTATCTGCTCATGACACCTCTGCCTAACACGAGTCTCGAGTATTTCGATTCGCCGCCGTCGCCCGGCACGCTTAGAGACAACTTCACCGCTTACATCCACTCCGCCGCGCAGCGCGAGGTGCTGCGGGACCACGGCACCCATTGGCGGCAAGCCAATACCCGTGCCATCCTCGCCCCGACCGGCCAAACCGGCTGCACCGTGACGTATGGTTTCCGCCTGAGCTGGGTGCAGGACTACGACACGCTGCGCCAACGCCTGGTCGACGACGGGCTGTTTGACGTGCACGTCGCGCCCGGCATGACGCTGCCCGCGGATCTAACTGCCAGAATCGCCGTCAGGTCCCATTGCCGGATTGAGGCGTTGGAGGGCGAATTTCCCGCGGCGACCGATGTGCGTGATCTCGGTGCCCGCGACGACGGCACCCGGCTGTTTGAGGTCGGGTTTCGCAAGCTCGGGGAGAATCGGCTTACGCTGCGAGCGGAGGACGGGCGCGCCATGGTGCTTGAGTTTTTCTCCACCGAGCCTTTGGAGACACTCATCCACAAGCGCGCGGCATTTCTAACCCGCTGCCAACATCGCGATGCGACGAAATGGTATAACGGCCTCATCAGCGACTGGAACATGCAGGACGGCGTGCTTGTAAGCCCGGACAATCTCGACACCATCCCCGAGTCCCGCCGGTATGCGGTGAGCTGTGACGACCCCGGCTTGTGCAAGGCGCCATTCCTCGCTGCCAAGAACGTCGAATACCCGCAGCGTGACGAAATCGACGCGCTGGAATATTACGTCGAGCACTTCCTGTGGGGTGGACTGCAAATGACCGACACGGAGTCCCATCCGTTCGGCCTTTATGGGATCGATGATTGGAAACGCAATCGCGAGAGTCCGGACCCGGGCACCAAAGGCCGGACGCACCTGTGGCGGATCTATGACTATTCGCACGTGGTGATGCTATATCTGCAACTCTATCGCATTGCCCGCGAGCACCCGGAGATGCCCACCCGCATCACTGCGGCCGAATATCTGCGGCGGGCTCACGGCACCGCCGTGGCGTTGTTTACCTATCCGATGGAGTTGGTGCAGTGGTCGCCCTACGAGACGGGCCTGTACAATGAACTGGTCATCGAGGAAGTCATCCAGGAACTGGAGCGCGCCGGGCAGGCCCGGCAAGCCGCGGAGTTGCGCCAGCACTGGCAGCGCAAGGTCGAGTACTTCGTCAGCGGCAAGGCCAACCTTTTCGCCTCCGAATATCCCTTTGACACCACCGGCTTCGAGTCAACCCATGCCTTCGCGCGCTATGTGCTGCGCGGCGAGGGACCAACCGTCGACACGCTGCCGGCCCTCCAGGTGACACCTGCGGCCGCCTTGCGCTTTGCCCATCAGCAGGCAGCGCTCAATGTGGGTTGCCGCGGTTGGCTGGAAACCGCCTATTATCTTTACGGCAGCGATTATCGCGGCGGTGGCAACGGCCGCTATACCTTGAGTTATATGTCACAAATGGGTGGCTGGTCGTTGCTCGACTATACCTTGCATGATGCCGCCGACCCGCAGCGCTTGCTGCCGCTGGCCTATGGCTCGATTCTGAGTTCATGGGCGCTGCTGAACTCAGGCACCGCGCAATCCAACTACGGCTTCTGGTATCCAGGCGCGGCAAATGACGGCGGCGCGGGCGGCGGATTCGAGCCCGCAGCCTATGGCAAAACCTGGCTCGGCCAAGCGCATCATCGCGGCGCGTGGTCCTACGGCTGTGAAATCGACCTCGGCTTTGGCGGCGCGTTGCGCGCCGCGGCCACCATTTTTTCCAATGATCCGCTGTTCGGGCCGATCGCCTATGGCGGGACCTGCCTGCGCGACGCCCAGAGCTGGCAGGTCTGGTGCAAGGACGGGGTGCGGCGCCGGTTCCATATTCTGCGCCAGGACCAGCGCGTCCATCTGCTGTTGGATCGCGATCACATCGCCGCCGATGTGCCGGTGCGCTTCGACGACGCCCTGTCGTCACTTTCCTTCACCCTCGAAACCGCCGATCCGCAATCCCACGCCACCACGCTGCGCCTGGCGGGACTGCCAGCCGGCGACTATGCCATCGCTCTCGACGGCCAGGTTGCGAGCGTGTGCCACCAACAGGGGGATATCGAGGCGCGCGTTGAGTTGAAACCGGTCCACCCCCGCCAGATCGTGACCATTGTAGCCAGAGAATCCCAAGCCAAGTGAATATCTAACATGAAGACATCTATAACACAATTATCAAGCATCGCCGCCATGGTGGTGACGATGGGGGCCGTGAGCGGGGCCGAGACGGTAGTGAAGGCCGTGGAGCGGCCCGACACCAGCCAGCCGCGCAACGCGTATTATGGCGGCAATCGCGAACCGTTGCTGCCCAGTCCGTTGGTGAGCCTGCCGTTTGGCAGCATCAAGCCGCAGGGCTGGTTGCGCACCCAGTTGGAACTCGAGCGCGATGGCTTCACCGGCCATCTAACCGAGATTAGCGGCTTCTGCAATCCGGAAAACAACGCGTGGCTCAACAAGGAGGGTATTGGCAATAGCGGCTGGGAGGAAGTGCCGTATTGGTTCCGCGGCTTTGCCGCGCTGGCTTATGTGTTGGGCGACAAGGAGCTGATGAAACAGGCGCAGCCGTGGATCGAGAACATGATCGCCAGCCAGACCGAGTTTGGTTATTTCGGCACCCAGGCCAACCTGTTTGCGCCGATCCACCCGCCGGTGCCAGCCGAGTTGCTGAGTACCCCGGACGGCAAGCCGGGTTTGCTCGGCGAGTATTTCGCGGATGTCGACTTGAAGGATCGCAAGGCCACCCGGGTCGATCCAATCGTGGATTTCGACTGGGCCGAGCTGCCGCCGATGGAGGGCATGCCGAACAAGCAGTGGAGCGCGCGCTGGACCGGGTTCATCACGGTGAAGAAAACGGCGGACTACACGTTTTCGGCCTGTTCGGACGACGGGGCGAGGTTATGGGTGAACAACGAAGCGTTGATTGACAACTGGAAATTCCAGGCGCCGATCACGGTGGCCGCCACCAAGCCCATCCATCTGGAAGCGGGCAAGAAATATCCGCTCAAGTTCGAGTACCTGCAACTTGCCGGCGGGGCCGAGGCGCGCCTGAGTTGGAAGATGCCCGGTGCTATTTACAAGGCCGGCACGCTTGCGCCGGACTTCATGCCTAACATGAGCATGCTCTTCGCGTTGCGTTCCTACTACGAGTATTCCGGGGACAAGCGCATCATCGATCTGATGACCCGTTACTTCGAGTGGCAGCTCAGCGTGCCGGACAACAAGTTTTTTGCCGGCGGCTGGCAGTTTCCGCGCAATGGCGACAACATGGACAGCGTCTATTGGCTCTATAACATCACCGGTGACAAGAAACTGCTGGACCTCACCGCCAAGCTGATGCGCACCGGCGCGACGTGGACCAACGGCAAGGTCGATGGTGGCCACAACGTCGATTACTCGCAGGGGTTCCGCAAGCCCGGGCAATTCTATGTGCAGAGCAAGGACCCCAAGCACCTGGCGGAGGCCTATGGCAACTACGACTCGATGCATGACATCTACGGCCAGGTGCCGGGTGGCATGTTCGGCGGCGACGAATTTGCACGCCCCGGCTACACCGATCCGCAGAACGCCATCGAGACATGTGGCTCGGTGGACATGATGCTGTCACAGGAGATCCTGCTGCGCATCACCGGCGATCTGACCTGGGCCGACCGCTGCGAGAACATCGCCTTCAACACCCTGCCCGCCTCGTTCACCCCGGACCTCAAGGCATTGCGCTATCTGACCTCCCCCAACCAGGTCAACTCGGACAAGCGCAGCAAGTATCCCATCCTGGCCGACGCCGGCGACATGCAGGCGATGGATCCCTATAACCACCGCTGCTGCCAGCATAACTCCGGCATGGGCTGGCCGTATTTCGCCCAGAACCTGTGGCAGGCGACCCCCGGCAACGGCCTCTGTGCGGTGATGTACGCGCCTAACAGCCTGAGCGCCAAGGTCGGCGACGGCACCCAGGTGGGCATCGTCGAAGACACCCGCTATCCGTTCGACGGCGCGGTTTCCTTCGCGCTCACCATGCCCAAGGCGGTGCAATTCCCGCTCTACGTGCGCATCCCCGGTTGGTGTGATGCGCCGGTCATCACGCTCAATGGCAAGCCCGTCAAGGTGGAGGCCAAGCCGAAATCGCTGGTGATGATCGAGAGGGTCTGGGCTAACGGCGACAAGCTCACCATCCAGTTCCCGATGGAGGTCAAGGTCAAGACCTGGGCGAAGCAGAAAAACGCGGTGTCGGTCGACCGCGGCCCGCTGACGTTCTCGGTGAAAATTGCCGAGAAATACGTGCCCTATCGGACCGAGGAACATCGCAAGTGGGCGGCATGGGAAATTTTAGCGGGCAGCGCGTGGAACTACGGCCTGGTCATCGCCCAGGCGGATGCGGCGAAGTCATTCAAGGTGGTTGCCAAGGCATGGCCCGCCGACAACCAACCGTTCAAGTGGGACCAGGCGCCGGTCGAGCTGTTGGCACAGGCCAAGAAGATTCCTAACTGGACCGAGAATTACTGGGGCACCATCGACGCGCTGCAAGCGAGCCCGATCAAGAGCAGCGCCGCGGTCGAGACGATTGCGATGATCCCGATGGGCGCGGGCCGCCTGCGCGTGTCGCAGATGCCGCGGATTGGCGACGGGCCGGATGCCAAGGAATGGACGGCGTTTCAAGAGCCCATCGCATCCGCCACCCATCCGGCGACGCCGATGTCGGCCATGTGGGACGGCGTGGTGCCCAAGGCCTCCAATGACAAGTCGGTGGCGCATTTCTCGTGGTGGCCGCAGGCGAACAGCACCGAATACGTCATCTGGAAATTCGACCAGCCCAAGACGATCTCGAAGTCTGAGGTGTATTGGTTCATCGACGAGGACGCCACCACCACGCCGCTGTCGTGGAAACTCTACTACAGAGCGGGCGATAAATGGCTGGAACTGAAAAACACCTCGCCCTACGGCCTGGAAAAAGACAAGTTCAACGCGGTCACCTTCGACGCGGTGACGACCTCAGCAATCAAACTGGAAACCCGTCTCGGTGGCCGTTCCGGCGGAATTTCCGAGTGGAAAGTCAATTGAAAACCCTATAGGAACTTGCCCGTGAAACACTTGCTCACCTGTCAGATGACCCTCATCGCCATGGTCCATGCCGCCCCCAACCCAGCCGCGCCGCCCGAAGTGGCACGGGCACTGCCGCTGTCCGCGGTCCGTCTAACCGGCGGGCCGCTCAAGCAGGCGCAGGACCTGGATGCCAAGTACCTGCTGTCGCTGGAGGTGGATCGGCTGATGGCCGGCTACCGGCTGCGGGCCGGGCTCGAGGCCAAGGCCAAGGGCTACGGCGGCTGGGATTCGGTGGAAGGCAAGCAACTGACCGGCCACATCGCCGGGCATTACCTCTCGGCGGTGAGCCTGATGTTTGCCGCCACCGGCGATGGGCGCTTCCAGCAGCGCGCCGAGCAACTCGTGGCGCAATTCAAGGAAGTCCAGGACAAGCGGGGCAACGGGTACCTCGGCGCTCTAACCGACGCGCAGGGCCGCGACGCGGCGGCCATTTTCGAGCAGGACGTCGCGGCGGGCAAGATCCACTCCGGTGGGTTTGACCTCAACGGCATGTGGTCACCGTATTATGTGCTGCACAAGACCTATGCCGGGCTGCGCGATGCGTATCGCTATGCCGGCAGCAAGATGGCGTTAGAGCTTGAGGTCAAATTTGCCGCGTGGGCCGAGGGGGTGTTTGCCAAACTGGATGCGGCGCAGGTTCAAACCATCCTCAACACCGAGTTTGGCGGCATGAATGAAGTGATGGCCGACCTCTATGTCGACACCGGCGACGCGCGCTGGCTGGAGTTGTCGCGCAAGTTCGAGCATCACGCCGTGACTGACGGGCTGAAGCAGCAGAAGGATATTCTGGCGGGCAAGCACGGCAACACCCAGATTCCGAAACTCCTCGGTTCGATGGAACGCTATGCCGCCACCGGGGACGCCGAGGATCTAACCGCGGCGACGTTCTTCTGGGAGCGTGTCGCCCACCATCACAGTTATGCCACCGGCGGCGACGGCAAGGACGAATACTTCGGCGAGCCGGACCACTTCAACGAGCGCATCGACGGGCGCACCGCGGAGTCGTGCAATGTCTACAATATGCTCAAGCTGACCCGGCGCTTGTTCGCGTTTGCGCCGAGCGCCGCCTATGGCGACTTCCAGGAGCGGGCGCTATTCAATCATGTGCTCGGTTCAATCGATCCGCAGAACGGGTCCACCTGTTACATGGTGCCGGTGGGCCGCGGCGTGGAGCGGGAGTATTCCGACATGTTGGGCAGTTTCACCTGTTGCGTGGGCAGCGGCATGGAAAGCCACGCGCTGCATGGCGACGGCATCTATTATGAGAGTGGCGACAAGCTGTGGGTCAACCTCTATGTGCCATCGACCGCCACCTGGCAGGCGGCCGGGGTGACAGTCGAGATGAGCACCGAGTTTCCGTTAGGTGAAACCGCCGGCATGCGGCTCAAGCTGGCTGCGCCGAAGGAATTCACGCTGGCGCTGCGGCGCCCGGCATGGGCGGGTGCGGGTTTTGCGGTGAAAATCAACGGGGTGACGACTGCCGGCCAGGCCGCGGCGGATATCCCGGCGAAGACCGGCAGTTTTGTTGAGATTCGTCGCCCCTGGCACGATGGCGATACGGTCGAGATTTCCCTGCCCAAGTCCCTGCACCTGGAACCCTTGCCGGACAATCCGAACCGCGTCGCCATCCTGTGGGGACCGCTGGTGTTAGCCGGCAAGATCGGCGGCGACGGCGGACATCCGAATGCGCACTCCGGTCATGCCGAGGACCTCAAGGCGATTCCGGTGCTGGTCGCGGCCGGACGCCCGGTCGATGAGTGGCTCAAGCCGGTGGCGGGGCACGCGGGAGTGTTCCGCAGTGTCGGCGTGGGGCGCGACGCGGAGGTGGAGCTGATGCCGTTCTACCAACTGCAACGGCACCGCTACGCGGCCTACTGGGATCTGTTCACGCCGGCAAGCTGGCAGGAGAAATCCGCTGAGATCGCCCGCCAGCGCGAGCGCCAACTCAAGCTGGAGGCCGCCACCGTGGCGTTCGTGCAACCCGGTGAAATGCAACCGGAGCGCGACTTCCATCAACAAGGCGAAGACACTGCGCCGGACCGCGTGATGGGCCGGGCCTGCCGCCGCGGCAGCAAGTGGTTCTCGTTTGATCTGCCGGTGGAGGCGACCAAGCCGATGGCGCTGGTGGTGACCTACACGCGGGATGAATGGCGCAAACGGACGTTCGATATTTTGCTAGACGGCAAGAAGGTCGCCGATCAGGTCATCGAACAGCGTGGGCCGCAGCAGTTTTTCGATGTGGAATACCCGCTGCCGGCCGCGGCGCTCAAAGACAAGAGCAAAGTCACGGTGCGGTTTGAAGCGACGGGAGGCAACGAGATCGCCGCGGTGTTCGGCTTGCGCATGATCCGCGGCGGGGCCATGCCCGCCATTCAACCCATCTCGCCGCCCGAGCAGGAGTATTTTTCCAAACAACTCGACTATCACGGCATTCCCATCAAGGCCCACGAGGTGGTCAGCGACGCGGCCTTGCGCGAGGCCTATCAACGGCTCGACACCCTCATGGAGCATCAGCCGGTGGTGCTTGCCAACTTGGTTAGAGCGGGTGCGCAGCTGCACATCATCGGCAAGGACCAGGTGACGTCCGATCTGCCGGAACACCGCCACATGAAGGGCAAGAAGATTGACTCCTACAGCGGCCAAACCGTCGACGAGCGCACCCGCGGGCTTGGCGGCCTGCTGACGTCCTGCGGCGAGGAAAACCTGTTGCGGCTCGACAAGGATCACTACCGGGGCCGCGACATCTGCATTCACGAGTTCGCCCACAATATCCGCAATGCCGGCATGACCGCCGAGGTGCGCAAGCGCTTCGACGAGCAGCGCGAGCGTTCGCTCAAGAACAACCTATGGGTCGGATCCTATGCCGGATCCAATCCCGACGAGTTTTTTGCCGAACTGACGATGTGGTATTTCGGCACCTTCGGCGACATGGGCATGAAGGGTCCCAAGCCTGAAAATGGCAAGGAAGGCTTGAAGAAATACGATCCGGAGGCCTTCGCCCTGTTCGATGATTTTTACTCGGGACGCATCAAGATTGACGAGCTGGAAGCGGGTGCGGGGCGGCACCGGCACGAGTGATTGCCGCGGGCAATGATGCGATGAACCAGCCCGCATGCCGACCTAACCATACATGAGTGGTTTTCCAGTGGAATCCCAAGTGGCCGTGCCACTGCGCCATCCGCGGGGGCTGCGCACGCTGTTTTTCACCGAGATGTGGGAACGCTTCAGCTATTACGGCATGCGGGCGTTGCTGGTCCTTTTCATGGTTAGGGAAACCTCCGCTGGCGGCATGGGCCTCGATGACGAGGTCGCCACGGCCATCTACGGGCTGTACACGGCGGGGGTTTATCTGATGGCGCTGCCCGGCGGGTGGATCGCGGACCGCATTTTCGGCGCCCAGAAGACGGTCTGGTATGGCGGTATCATCATTGTGCTGGGGCATTTCACGTTGGCCGTGCCATGGGCCCCGACATTTTATTGCGGCCTGGTGCTGGTGGTGGTTGGCAGCGGCATCCTCAAACCGAACATGAGCGCGCTGGTCGGCGAACTCTATCCGGAAGGCGGGGCCCGCCGCGACGCCGGGTTCACCATCTTTTACATGGGAGTGAATCTTGGCGCGGCGCTGGGGCCGATTGGCTGCTGTTATCTCGCCCAATGCCTCGGCTGGCATTGGGGCTTTGCGGCGGCGGGCGTCGGCATGGTGCTGGGCCTGGCGCAGTTCCGGTGGACGCGGCACTGGTTAGGAGAGGCCGGTGCCGCCTCGCCGCAGCGCAGGCGCGTGGGCCGGGTGGGCATGGGGATCGGGGC
>Ga0118677_10007500_pt1 | contig 17973 bp, 19 predicted proteins | sample AliMusrvi5mmetaG_FD_86154 | JGI IMG/M metagenome (GOLD analysis project Ga0118677, IMG submission 86154) | reverse complement strand
TCGCTTGCGTCCGCACACGGAGAACTGCCCAAAACCTATGTTGCACGTCTCAGGAAAGCCGATGCTTGAGCATATCATTGAACGCGCCAAGTCGCAAGGATTTAGTCAATTTATATTAGCCATCCATTACCTTGGTCATATTGTTGAGGATTATTTTGGCAATGGTGATCGAATGCAAGTCAAGATTGATTACATTAAAGAACAATCTCCGCTTGGTACGGCTGGTGCATTGAGTTTACTTAATACTTCTCAAGAAGTGCCCTTTGTAGTAACAAATGGAGACGTTCTCACTGATATTCACTATGGTGAGCTACTTGATTTCCACATTCTCCATAATGCAGCAGCAACCATGGCTGTGCGTTTACACGAGTGGCAGCATCCCTATGGAGTGGTACAGACCAATGGTGTCGATATTATAGGTTTTGAAGAAAAACCTGTGCATCTTAGTCATATCAATGCTGGTGTTTATGCTCTTAACCCAGAAGTGTTAAGTTTTCTGGAGGTAGATTCTCGTTGCGATATGCCAACTCTGTTTAAACGTCTACAAGCAAAAGCTAAACGCACGGCAGCATATCCGATACATGAACCTTGGCTTGATGTTGGTAGACCTGATGATTTGAGCAGAGCTAACTCTGTATCTGTTAACTATCAATATTTGACCAAGCAGATCGATTGATTTACGTGGGAAATACTTTTATTTATAGTCGCATACTTATTGTTGGCCTTGGCAGTATTGGGAAACGTCATCTTCGATTGGCCAGAGTACTTTTGCCAAATGCGGATATAAGGGTAATGCGTCATCAGGAATGTACACCAATACCTGAAGGGGCAGACGGCTGTTTCTCAAGCATGGAGCAAGCAATAAATTTTGCGCCGCACCTTGCAGTTATTGCAAATCCAGCATCATACCATTTGCATACAGCACAGCTATTAGCTGAAGCAGGCGTACATCTTTTTGTTGAAAAACCATTGTCAGCTTCTCTTTATGGCGTTGAGAATTTGATAGAAACCTGCAGTAAAAAAGGAACAGTGTTGATGACTGGTTATAATCTTCGATTCTTACCGTCACTTCAACGCTTCCGCAATTTGGTTCATGATCATTCAATAGGGCGCGTGTTATCCGTACGTTGCGAAATCGGCCAATTTTTGCCGTCTTGGCGTCCTGATACTGATTATAGGAAGAGTGTCTCAGCCAATAAGGCACTCGGTGGAGGAGCACTGCTTGAGTTGAGCCATGAACTTGATTATTTACGATGGATTTTTGGAGATGTTGATTGGGTTAAAGCTACGCTGCGCAGACAGAGTAATATGGAAATTGATGTTGAAGATACTGCACATCTCATACTTGGTTTTGATACTGAAGAGGACGGAAGTCAGCTTATAGGAACAGTAAATCTTGACTTTATTCGTCATGATACAATACGCCAATGTACAGCTATTGGAGAAAATGGTACTCTGCGATGGAATGGATTGACGGGTCTGGTAGAAAAATTTGAGGTAGGAGGCATGGAGTGGCATGTAGCTTTTCATAACCAACATAAAAGAGATGATAGTTATCTAGCCGAATGGAAACATTTTTTAAGTTGCATCAATGAGCAGAAAACACCTTTGATTTCAGGTGAGGAAGGCTTGAAAGTTTTGCATATTATTGAAGCCGCACGTCAATCTTCAAAATCAGGAAATCAAATAAAAATCAAAAAGTTGGAAGTAGAGGGGAAGAATAGCTCATGAGTGTAATTGCATTTATATTCGCCCGTGGAGGTTCAAAGGGATTACCGGGAAAAAATATTAGACAGTTGCAAGGAAAGCCATTAATTGCATGGTCCATTGAACAAGCTCATGCAGTCAAACGCATTGATCGTGTCATCATATCTACTGACTCCAAAGACATTGCTGCAGTGGCTCGTCAGTATGGCGCAGAGGTTCCGTTTATCCGCCCTACAGAACTTGCGCTCGACAACAGTCCCGAATGGCTGGCATGGCGCCATGCGCTCACGTTCCAGCTTGAAACAGATGGCAAATTACCACAAGTGATGTTGTCAATTCCTGCAACAGCACCCTTGAGGCTGCCAGTCGATATTGAAAACTGCCTTGATAAGTATGAAGAGGGTGATGCCGATATGGTAATTACCGTCACAGAAGCTCATCGCAGTCCATATTTCAATATGGTGAAAGCAAATGCTGACGGAACGGTCGGCTTGGTAATACCTCCGCCATCAGCTATATCACGGCGTCAGGATGTCCCCAAGGTATTCGATATAACAACCGTAGCCTATGTCGCGCGTCCGGAGTTTGTCATGACTCATAACTCAGTCTTTGAAGGAAGAGTCCTAGCTGCACATGTGCCTGTGGAGCGCGCGATTGATATTGATACGCTTCTGGATTTTCAGATTGCAGAAAGCCTTTTATTACTAAGATAAGAAAATTTATAAATTCGCGGTTTGCGTATTGATGTAGAAATAGTCTTATCAGTTAAGCACGGAATACGAAGAAAACAGCCGTAGGTAGTGATCGATTTAATTACAGATATATATAGAAGTTTAAAATTTAGCTGCCAAGCTGATCGCCTTGGTCCGGATATCGCATTTACACATTGGCGCTTATATTTTAAATCATCCATGACACGATTATGTACTGAAAAGTTTCTAAAGTTTGGAATTGGAGCTGAATTTAGAGCGGGCGCCTACGCTGTGTGCTGCTCAAAAATCAGTTTAGGTAATCGCGTTATTATTCGTCCAAATTGTATGTTGTTTGCGGATCCTCGTAAAGAAGGTGCGGGTATTACCATAGAAGATGATGTAATGCTTGGTTCTGCCGTGCACATTTATGTTCACAATCATAAGTTTGATGATCCATCTGTTCCTATTATTGATCAGGGTCATTATGAGTCTAAGCCGGTATTACTGGAAAAAGGTTCATGGGTTGGTGCATGTTCTATAATTCTCCCTGGTGTGACTATAGGCCGTAACGCTGTTGTAGGTGCCGGGTCTGTTGTAACAAAGGATGTTAATGCATTTACCATGGTTGCAGGTAATCCTGCAAAGGTATTGCGACGGATAGAAAAATAATTTGAAACTCAATGTTATTAAAAAATAAGGTAATAGTTGTTACTGGGGGTGCAGGTTTAATTGGTCGGTGTTTTGTGCGCGGAATTGCGGAAAGAGGAGGTGTTGTTATTGTCGCCGACATTAATTTCTTTGACTTGCACATCTGGTTGTCCGATCAACCAAAAACTCTCATTACTACTGCGTTTCTTTTTCAAATCATCAGTCAACATATCAGCGTTCATTTGGGCTTCGAGTAAAGTAATTCCCGGCCAATTGGTTTCTTCTATGTCTTTACGTGCTTCGGGGTCGAATTGAAATGCACAGAATATTATGATTTCGGGCTTTGGCCTTAAGGTTCTTGCTTCTTCCAAGGCAAGTTCTACCATTCTCTGATCTATTGGTGCGTGTTCCGGACCAAAACAAACAACTACACGCTTCGGATTATCTTCTTGCGTTTCGGCTTCTGCTTGTAAAAATCGAGTACCGCTTAACGGCTCAACACGTGTAAACTCGATTAATTTACCACCTTTAGCTCTTATACCAGTGCGCTGTAGCTCATTACGCCATTCATCCTGTCTTAAGGTTTCTCCACTTCTTGAAACAGAATTATCTGCAGTTACTGCATTTTCAAATTCTAATTCATCAAATGATTTAGCCACAGGAGCAGGTACAGCTTCTATCGTAAAAGGTCCTGTTACTCTATTAAGAGAATTGTCAATTTTTGGTTTATCAATTAAGTTTTCCTGTGGAATATTATTCCCAATTGCAACTGATTTTAGTGTAATTTTCGGAACGGCTTCATATTGAAAACCACTACCAACTCCTTCACTTGGATGAGCAAGTTTAAAGTAAGGGAGATTAGCAGTCATCAATCTTATTTTTGCAATATTCAAAGAAATCCTTGAAGTATCACAAGTTATCCATCTACGGCCAAATTCTTCGGAAACTTTAGCTGTTGTTCCACTACCACAAGTTAGATCAAATACTAAATCACCAGGATCTGTAGTCATCAAAATACATCTTTGTATTACTTTCTCAGCGGTTTGTACAACATACATCCTCTGCACTGCATATGTACTCTCCATTGTATCTAACCAAACATTTGTAAGTGAGGTAAATGGGGCTTCATCTAAATATTTTTTAAATGTCATAGTATTGCCTACTGGCCATAATCGTCCTTTATTACCTACAATTTTTAATTCGTCAACAGATATTTTCCAGTGATTTCCGGAAGCTGGAAAGTATGTTTTTCCGCAATATTCTAAGGGAATCAAGCCTTCCTTTGACTCTCCGCTCGACATTATTGGCGATGTTTGAAACCTTCGTCCCTTAGGAATTGAAAGAGTATCGTTCATCTCATCTTTTGACAATCGTCTCCAAGATTTATCTTCTAATTCTATATAGGGAAAACCAGAGTCAACTGATTCTTTGGTACGTGGTACTAATATTTTTCTGTATTTAGTTTTTGTTTTATCTTTTGCATACCATAATAATGTATCAAATATGCCTGAAATAAAATTTCCAGACATCGCCCCCGTTTTCTTAAAAACAATTTGACCTACAAAATTTTCAGGTTGAAATATCTCATCTAATAGTTCCTTTACATGATGAACGTTCTCATCACTTATTTGAACAAAAATACTTCCCGTTTCATGGAGTAAATCTTTTGATAAAAATAGCCTATCTCTCAGATAGGTGAGATAGGAATGAATACCAAGTTCCCACGTGTCTCTAAATGCTTTAACCATTTCCGGTTCTGCTGTTAAATCCTCATCCTTTCCATCTTTCACTTCTCTTTTGTTAATAAAAGGTTGAAAGTTACTACCATATTTTATTCCATAAGGTGGATCAAAATATACCATTTGTACTTTGCCTCCCATGCCTTCCTTTTCCAAAAGACTGTTCATTACCAACAAACTATCACCAGCTATAAGTCGATTGCTCCAGTTGTCACGGTGTTTATAAAATTCAATGGCTTCACGTAATGGACGCTTTTCGGTTTCAAAAAGCGAAGGCTGCCATGCTTCAGATTTATCTTCTTTCCTTACGGTTTCAATAATTCGGCGAGGGTCAATACGTTCATGCACATGCAAACTTACTGTTGGCACGTCAAAACTGGTATGTTCTGCTTTTCCTGCCCATTGCAATTGGGGGTCAAGATGTGGATCGTATTCGTAAGTTTTCTTTTTATACCCTCCATTATCGGTATGTGCATCCACTAATCCAACAGGAGGGTTATTCAATCTATCTTTGTCATTGTGATTGTATTGCTCAATAGGTTTTTGAGTTGCGTCTTGGTTTGGTTTACGTCCTTTAGCCATTATATTGAATTTTCAAAGTTTAGAATCCAAAGACTTGCAAGTTACAAAATCACAGCAAACAAATCCTTATTGTTAAAGATGTTTTTATTAAAAAGATTTCAGCAAGTATATTATCTATATATGTTTTGAATGAAGTATAGTTATTGTTTCTTTTAAAAACTAAAATATCTGGATTTACTAATAGGAATACTGTTTAAAAATGTCTTTAGTCCAGATCTTTGGCCATTCCATAACATGTTCTTCCTGCCTGCGGTCTGATGCCAGAATTGCTCCGTCATTCCACTCAACCATTTCCAATAACCGTGAATAGGCCCGGTCGCCAATGACTTCAGCAAGTTGTGTGCTTAATAAGTTGGTGCTGCAATATAATTCTAGGCCATTATTTCTTTTAAAGGACTCATACCTGGCGAATATGATCTCTTCAAGTATATTGGTCTTTGTTCCATAATAATTACCTTCTGTTGAGATGCCTATGTCATCCAAAATTAAAATCTCTCCAAAATCCTTTTCAAATAGAGAGTATCCATGTTTAATAAATAATCTCGTTAAGTCAGAAGGAGTAAAATAGCAATATTCAATTTCGCGGTAACCTTTATAATTGTTAATCATTAAAACCCTTTGATTTAACAAGCGTTGCCTAAATCTAGTCCATACTATCAATAAAAGTGTTTTGCCGCTTCCAACTCCTCCATGAAGTATAATGCCTTGTTTTTTTACAGTACCCGCTACTATTCCAGCCAGATATTCTATAGCTTTTTCATTGGTCTGATCAATAATAAAATCCTTTTTGTGCCTAGTTATTGTATCTTTGAATAATCGTAAAATAAAGCTAAAATCATTGCCTTGATAAGGAAGGTAGACCGGTTCGTACTTATTCGATCTATTATTTCCAGAAGGGTAATCATTTGACTGAAGATTCTGCTTAATATACCAATGTAAAAATTCATCAGATGCGGTCTCCAGAGTGCTCAGTTGCTGTAGGAGTTTTTCCCTTGATTCCAGTATTTCTTCCATTGTTTGTTGTTTTTAGTTGAATGAATGATTTATTGAGCGTGTTCATTGCCTGGTCAATAATTCGTCCGGCAGTTTCAATATTAGCTTGTGACAATGACTGTAATAATTTAAGTTGCTGGTTTTCAGCAGTTATTCCAAGTTGTATTCTATGTTGTTCTTTAAGATAAGTTTTCCATACATCCCAATGATTATTAAGTTTTTGCTTCAAAAAAAAATATTCATTGTTTTCTATGTTTTTCAATGTTTCTTCTTCTTTATATGGAGCACTTTGTGGTGCCTTTTTAGGTTCCTTTATAGTGGAGTCTTCGGTACCTTGTTTCTGATATTTATCCCAATTTACCACTGTTAAAAGGTGTCTCTTTTGGTTCCCTTTTCCAAGTATTTTTCGTGTCACCATCTCATCTTTTTCAAGTAAACGAAAAAAGCTTAAAACCGTCTTTTTAGAACACCCAAAAAGTATTCCCCATTGCTCCAAACTTCTGTAAGATTGCCCTGCCTCGCAGATGTATATTTCATTGCCTAGTGGAAATTTAGCTGCCTTGAAATTTACTTTAAGAAGAATAGTTACCCACCTTTTAAAATGATCAGGATTAGTATAAATCCAATGATCACAAATGCCTCGGCTTAAGGTTATCCAATTTTTCATTGTTATAAAGGTTGAATAGGTCAGGGCATTAATAATCTGGCTGGTCTAAACTAATTTGTCAGAATAATGCACTTTAAAATTATCAGCACAGGCAAGTTAACACATTTATTATTAAAATTTACTATGTTGTGCCAATTATTATTCAATACCAGGAAGAACAATGAAATCGATTTGAGTTAAAGGTTAATTGAAGCGGAGTATAGGATATTGATTCAAATGATTGCGCATATTTTGTTATTTATTAAATAAAAATCACTGTTCAACCACTCGCATTCCACCCTCTTATTTCATCAGCAATAGCCTTGTCAGTGTTATTTTATTTAAAATCGTTATATTCTTTTTCAGTTATAAATTCGATTTGCAAAAGAGCATCAGTCAATAATGAACTTCCTTGTTTTACTTTAAATTCTGCCATTCCGTTTACTTTTATATAAAACTCAGATGTTTCATTTTCTATTCTTAATACATAGGTTTTGTCACTGGCACATTTAAAATAAATATTACCTTTTTCGAATTGCTTGTTAATTTCGTATATGTCCATAATTCAAATATATAATATTAGTCATTCCTTTTTGACAAATAAATCGAATAAAGAAATTGCACCATACTATGGTTTATAAGGTATTAAGCTTCAATTACTCCCCTTATTTATTTTTAACAACTGCCTTTGGGTCGTAATTGGCATTCAGTAAATGTTCCACATCACTTGTTTTAAAACGAACGGTGCGGCCAATTTTGCTATACGGAAGTTTTCCGCTGCTTTTAAAATATTCAAGTGTACGCGGACAAACCTGCAATATGGCTAAAACCTGTTCTTTGGTTAGCCATTCTTCAGCTAAAACCTGTGAATTAGCCTTGCTAATTTTTGACATCGATTGTGCCATCGATTGCATTTCCAGTTTCAAAACTGAAATGATCGGGAGAATGGGATTTACATCATTCATGGCTACCTCCTATTCTATCGGATTCATTCACTAAACCGAAAAAACAGATTTTTACCCTTTCATTTTTGGCTTTTTCTACTCCAATTATCAATATCCTTTCCAAATTTAAAATCATACCTTAAATATTGGTTAATACTTTAAGTACCATAAAGTTAATAAATATATTTAATTATTGTAAATATCTATATCAATAGTTATTAACAATGTTTTAACCAATAGATAATTCCCTATGGAAAAATCTGTTACACCTGAATTTTAAGAAATGGAATGAATGAAAGAAAAATGAGGAAAAAGGAAAGATCGAAGCGTCTACAGAGCGTCCTCCCGTCCCGATTACTCGGGATCGGAATCCCCAAATAATGCGCGGGCGTGCAGATCCCGATAGCTATCGGGACGGCATGACGGGTTAAAAGATGGAGTTTCAAAAACCTCTTATGCTTTCGCGGGAAGAATATGCGGTAACTGGGTCATGCGATTTTTAATCGCATAATTAAACATCCGCGGTTAAAAACCGCGGGACCCTATGCACCAAGCCCCAGGCCCCTAAATCTCAAAGCAAACACTCTCGGTATAATCCATTCCATCCTGCGATGCAAAGAACAAATAGATATGGGTAGCATCAACTGGCTTCACGGGCAGGGTAAATGAGCCGTTTTGGGCGCTTCTCAGCAGACCGGTAGAAGTCAGGGCAGAGTAATGTCCGTCGGTGGCGCTAACGGCCATTAATTCATCATTCAGGCGTTTACCCTTCATATTTGGGTCATTATTCCAACTAACGGTAATCACAGAACTTCCTGCATACTCACGCGAGGCTTGCAAATCCATAGGCAAATGCAGTTTACCCGTTGAAATCTTTATCATTTTAGGGTCAATAATGCTACCATCCAGGGCATAGGCTGGCATGTTCGCTTTCATAAACAAAGCGTAACCATTTGCGTGCTCAGTTGCAAGGTTCCAGATTGGCCCTACACTTGATTTTTTAAGTTGCTGCCACAGGTAGCTTGCCTTCGAAAACCGCTGGCGGTGCAACAACTGCTGCGGTGACCAGGAATCCTTTTTCCGATCAGGAGCAGCACGTACATAGTTAACTCCATTCCGCATATAAAATACTACGTTTCCGATCCGTCCTGAGACCAGATCACCGATGTTCCGTTTCATTCGTGCCATGTTTCATTCGTGTTAAGTTAATACTATAGAGGGTATTCCTTGGGTATTTCTTGGGTATCCCGTTTCAATGATTAAACTATGATTGATCTCTATCTATACAAAGATACGAATTTTTGTACAGTTACAGATCAATCATAGTACAGATATAGACAAGGGATACCCAAGGGATACCCTCCCGATACCCTTTCGATCCCCTCCCGAATAACCGAAAGGTGCGATGCAAAAGGGTGGGCGATTCTACAGGCTCAAATCGAAAGTCCACTCTAAAAACCCACTAACCGACATTAAACATGAAGGCAGGCAGACACAAATATTTAATGTAATACAGAACATTGAATATCATTGTTTTATATAATCTAAATCTTTGCATCTTCATGTCTTTGGGTTAAAACTGACTTTTCGGAATTGATCAAACTTTAATAAGAGCAACAGGGTAAATACATAATCAGAAGTTAGCCGGCATGGCACGGAACACTAATGGAAAATGGGGGAGTGAGGCTAAATGTACGATTCCAAATGTGTGAATGATGTAATTTTTTTAAAGAATTTTGTAAAACTTCGCCTGATTAAGACTCCTAACTTAGTTCCCATAAAAATCATTAATTATCATTCACACAAAATGAACGGGAACAAAGAAATACGTACTATCCAAAAATCACTTCCTGCAGATGAACTTACTGCAATAAACCAATACAGGATTCAATCTGATAGATGTGCTGACCTGGGTTACAGGAGACTTTTCAAGGCTATGCAGAAACAGGCAATGGATGAAATGCTTCAAGCCGGGTTGCTGCCTGAAAGTGATGATCAGCATCAGGTTAATCTGCTGACCAAAATACTTAAGATGGAAGATGGATCTGGCGAGTGGACAGATATACAAGTTGCCCTAATTGTATGAATTGACCTGGTAAATTATTGGACAAGCTAAACCTAAGGTATGTCGAACTATTACAGTGAAATTAAAATAAATAAATATTGGATTAAGTAATTAAATAACAATCAATTAAAATAATTAAAATGAAAGCAAACGAAGTAGTTACAAAAACAAAATGGTCAATCGATCAGTCACACAGTGAAATCAGCTTTAAAGTAAGACATTTGATGATCTCACATGTTAAAGGTGGATTCAAAACATTTGATGCAAGTATTTATACCATCGGCAAAGACTTTAGTACTGCCGAAGTTGATCTTTGGATAGATGCCTCCTCAATATTCACAGGTGATGAAAAACGTGATGAGCATTTAAAAAGTCCTGATTTCTTTGATGTTGAGAAATTTAAACAAATAACTTTTACTTCAAGCAACATTGAAAAATCAGATGAGGAAGGGAATCATGAAGTTTGGGGCGAATTAACAATGATGGGATTCACTCAAAACATAAAATTAAACTTAGAATTGGGTGGATTAGTTAATGATCCCTGGGGAAAAGAAAGAGCCGGTTTTACGGTAACCGGGAAACTAAACAGAAGTGATTGGGGATTGACCTGGAACTCACCCATTGAAGCCGGAGGTGTAATGGTTAGTGATCAGATTTCAATTTCATGTGATATTGAACTCATAAATATCGGTCAGTATGACTTGAAAATGCAATTGGAATCGAAAAACAAAAAATAACCTGTTCCACGAATGATGTGTTTGTCATTCATATAAGTAGTGTGTTTGTAATAATGTTGTATTTTGTTTTCGTTTACCTCTAAATCCCCTAAAGGGGACTTGACTCACTGATAAACGGTTGCAATGCTCACTGCCTGAGCCACTTCTGAGCTTGTCCCGATAGATATCGGGAGTTTTAGGGCTAAAAAATACGACAATAAATTATTTCAAGTACTTAATAACCTGATAGGATATTGGTTGTGTGCAAATTTATGATACGTGTCATGTTTAATAAGGTAGCATACTGTTTATCAGAAAATCGTGAAAAAATCTGATTCATGTCTGATAAACCTCATAAAACTATTCTGATATGAACAGTAAAGGAATGGGATCACTGGAGGGTTCGCCCATAATAAAGCTTGCTGCATTAATTATCATTTTTGCAGGGGCTATTTATGCAAAAACGATTGTTGCACCTTTTTTACTCGCACTTTTTATAAGCATAATTTGCATGCAGCCCATTACCTGGCTCGAGAAAAAGAGAATACCGCGATGGCTTGCTATTATCATTGTAATACTTGGATTGATTTCAGTTTTTTTCGGATTTTCATCCCTTATCGGAGGAACTTTAACCTTTTTTTTAGGCAATATTTCAAAATATCAATCTGCCATTACAACAATAAGCAAATCAATTATTCATTTTTTAAATGACAAAGGTTTAAAAATCCCGGAAGATCAATTATCAGTACTTATTCAACCGACAAAAATCCTGGAATTTACATCAGCCGCTGTGAAGCAACTGGCGAGTTTACTCGTGAATACCTTCCTTATCTTTCTTATTATTTTATTCATTCTGATGGAATTTGGCAGTTTTTCGGTGAAAGCAAAAGCAATTACCAACGGACCTGATAAATCCATTGCTTATTTTACTACCATTTTACAGGATATCCGCCATTACCTTGGTATTAAAACCCTGGTATGTATATCAATTGGAACTCTTATCTATATAGCCATGTTGATCATTGGGGTTGATTACCCCCTCTTATGGGCGTTGATTGCAGGTTTGATGAATTATATTCCGAATATAGGATCCATTATTGCCACCATTCCGGCATTTCTCTTTGCTTTGGTACAACTTGGATTAGGCGGTGCACTCTGGACTCTGGGTTCATTTTTGGTTATCCACAACGTACTTGGCAACTTTATTGAGCCCAAAATCATGGGAAAAGGCTTGGGCCTGTCAACGCTGGTTGTATTACTATCTCTTCTTTTCTGGGGATTTATCTTGGGACCGGTGGGGATGTTCCTTGCAGTTCCTTTCACACTCACCATTAAAATCATTCTGGAACAAAACGAGAATACTCACTGGCTGGCAATACTTTTGGGAACGCCTACAGAAGCTAAAATATATCTTCAACACAAAAACAGGATTAACAAACAGCAGGATAATGAGTCACAAGTGAACGAAAACGAACAAATTAAAACGGATTCATGAGTAAAAATATATCAGATCAACTGGTTGAAACATTGGTTGATGCAGGTATCCAAAGGATATATGCAGTAACAGGAGATAGTCTCAATCATGTAAATGCTGCAGTTCATCGCAATGGGAAAATCAAATGGATCCACGTACGGCACGAAGAAACTGCCGCATATGCCGCCGGAGCTGAAGCTCAGTTGAACGGACTGGCATGTTGTGCTGGCAGCAGCGGTCCAGGACATGTCCACCTGATAAACGGTTTGTATGATGCTCACCGTTCGTCGGCTTCGGTATTGGCCATTGCTTCTACAATTCCAACCAAAGAGTTTGGAACAGGATTTTTTCAGGAAACAAATACCATCAAGCTTTTTGACGATTGCAGCTGCTACAATCAGATGGCAACCACACCTGAACAGTTTCCACGCATGTTACAGGCGGCCCTTCAACAGGCAGTCCATCAAAAAGGTGTAGCAGTTATTGGATTGCCGGGTGATATCACCGATCTTCCTGCAGCAGAGGCTGAAACCACGACTATGATTTTCAGAAATCAGCCTGTCGTCAGGCCATCGGAAGTTGAGCTGATCCATTTGGCTGAACTGCTAAATTCGAACAAAAAGATCACTATTTACTGTGGACTGGGTGCTGCAAAGGCGCACAAAGAAATTATTCAGCTTGCAGAGAATCTAAAGTCACCGGTGGCCTATTCGTATAAAGCTAAAATGGCGATTCAGTATGATAATCCGTACGAAGTTGGTCTTACCGGATTGCTGGGGATTCCATCAGCCTATCATGCCATGCATGAATGTGATTTGCTTGTATTATTAGGGACCGATTTTCCTTATACACCTTTCATGCCTGTTCAGAATAAAATCGTTCAGATTGACCTTAAACCGCAAAATTTGGGGCGGAGGGCTAAACTCGATCTTGGATTTTGCGGAGATGTGAAAGACACCCTGCAGGCACTCTTACCTCTGATTGAACTGAAAGAAGATACCACTTTCCTTGATATGCAACTTGAGTTTTATCAGGAGGTGAAAAAGCACTTACAGGTTTATGTTGAGGATAAAGGGAAACCAAATGAAATTCATCCTGAATTTGTTGCTTCAGTGATAAATGATCTTGCTGACAATGATGCAATTTTCACGGTTGATACGGGAATGTGTTGTGTATGGGCAGCACGCTATATTGATGGAACTGGCGAACGAAAAATGCTGGGTTCATTCAATCATGGTTCAATGGCAAATGCAATGCCACAGGCCATTGGTGCAGCGCTTGCGAGACCTGACCAACAAGTGATTGCTTTCTGCGGTGACGGTGGAATATCGATGATGCTGGGCGACCTGATGACCATCGTTCAGTATCAATTACCCGTAAAGATAATTGTTTTTAACAACCGTTCTTTGGGAATGGTGAAACTTGAAATGGAAGTTGCAGGGATTCCTGATCTCGAAACAGATATGCTTAACCCTGACTTCGTGAAAATAGCGGAAGCAATGGGAATGACAGGGATTAGCATTGATGCACCGGAGGATGTAAAATCAGGATTGAAAAGAGCCTTTCTGCACGAAGGACCTGTATTGGTCTCCATCCAGACTGATCCGAATGCTCTTGCGATGCCGCCCAAACTGGAATTTGATCAGATTAAAGGTGTTGCTTTATACATGGGGAAAATGATGTTAAGCGGGCGTATGGATGAAGTATTTAAAATTATCACATCCAATTATAAGCATTTGGGTGAGGTATTTTAAAGCAATCGATATTATGAAAAAATCATTTGTTTTCTGGCAACAATGGCTATTCTACAGTAGTTTGTCATTTGCCTTGTTTGGAATTGTTTTTGCCGTATATGGCAACAATTCGTTTTTTATGCCCTATAATAACGCACTTGCTCACATTTTTTGGCTAAAGGATAGTATTCCCTCTGAAATAGCACCATTCAAGGCTTTTATCTGGGCTCCCTTAGGTGGTACCATTGCCTGTTGTTATGCTTTACTGGCCTTTATCGCCTGGTTCCCGTTCCGAAGAAAAGAGCGCTGGGCACGAAATGCGATTATTGTAGCGTTTGGCATTTGGATCATATTGGATTCGTCTGTTTGCCTTTATTATGGGGTATTTTTTCAGATATACATCATCAATGTATTTTCATTTCTGGTAAAAGCATTACCAATCATTTTTACATGGAGCGAATTTAAAAAAGCTCCTGCAATGGTTTAATAATATTTGGTAAAACATTGAACCTCTATTTGGTCATATTCATGATGTCTTTGATAATGTGTGAATCATGTAAGTCTTTACAACAATTTTGTAACACTAACAGTATCAAAGACTCCTAACTTAGTTCCCATAAAATTCATTAATTTATATTCATACAGATGAAAGGGAATAAAGAATTACTAATAGTCTTAAATTCATTACTGGCCAATGAACTTACAGCTATAAACCAGTATATGGTGCATTCTGAAATGTGCGAAAACTGGGGTTACGGAAAACTTCATTTGGCTATCAAAAAACAGGCCAGGGACGAAATGCATCATTCTGTGTGGCTAATTGAACGCATCTTATTTTTTGAAGGTGCACCTACAGTTTCCAGGCTGAATGAAATTAAAATCGGTAAAACTGTTTTAGAAATAATCAGTAACGATGACCATGATGAACTTAATGCAGTAGGTGCCTATAACAATGCAATCAGACTCGCCCGGGAAAATGATGATCAGGGTACTATTGACTTGTTGACCAAAATACTAAGAATGGAAGAAGACCATGTTGAGTGGGCAGAAATACAACGTATACAAATCGAACAAATGGGCATAGAGAATTATCTGATTGGTCAGATTGATGGGCCTGTATGCTAAATCATTTAAACTTGATATAAAAGACAATTACCAAATATGAGTAAAATCAGAATAGGTAATTGACTTTAATATATGGATTCTGAAAAGTAATGATATGAAATCTGATAGAAAAAGAACGGAATAAACTGTAGTAATCATTAGAAATAAGAATAAAGCATGTCTAAAAATATTGAAGTAATATGGTTACCTAAACCGGAAAATGATGATTATCTGGCAGCGTTGTCTTATCTTGGTTTAATATTTAGCAATAAATGTGCGAAAAAATTGGTCAATGCACTCCGGGAGGCACCAATGATGTCATTTAAGGCGAAAGATATATTTAGATCATCGGGTTTATCATTGCTTGGCATAAGTAACAGCCACATTGAAAAAAATACTAAGAAATTACAATCTGGACTTGGATTGCCACCAATTCTTTTGGTTCAAGATGACAGGCAAAGGCGGTTAATAATTGCGGATGGATATCATCGGTTGTGTTCAGCCTATTTAATTGATGAAGATGCGGATATTCCATGTAAAATTGTTTAATGCCTGAGCTAATATAAGTGAATGATTAAATCTTTTAAACAGATGAAAGATGAATTGGTTTTATCAATTTATAGGTGAGGGAAGCGATCAAACCCCTTATCAAACGGTAATTCGGGCAATTATAATATTTATACTGACCCTGGTATTCATACGGCTTTCAGGGAGACGGACATTCGGAATGTTTTCACCGTTTGACAATGTAATCTGCGTTTTATTGGGAGCCATATTAGGGCGGGCTGTTGTTGGGGCATCCCCATTTTTTGCGACCATTATTGCAGCATTTGTTATTGTTTTTCTGCACCGGTTATGTGGCTGGATAGCATTATATCATGATGGATTCGGCAGTCTGATCAAAGGAAATGCAAAAGTAATATACAAAGACGGTAAAATCATCAGAAACAACATGAAACAATACGATATAACAGACAAAGATTTGATGGAAGGCATTCGTTTACAAGGTAATGTAGAATCGTTGGACGAAATAAAAAGTGCATACATTGAACGTGATGGCAGGATTAGTGTAACTAAAAAATAAAAAAACTTCTTTGTTTCGATTTCAGATTACAGTCCCCAAATGTGTGAAAGATGTAAATCTTTGCAAAGGTTTTGTAACACTTATATGTTGTAAGAAGTGCAGCTTTGCAATGAATTCAGTAGTTCAACTCATTTCTGAAAATATACATATTCGATGTCCTTTACCTACTATTTGCTTCGGATGCCCGCCCTCTTACTTTTCCTTTTGATCATTTCGACCGGAGCAATAGAACAGGATTGGGAACTATTCTTTTTCGAAAATATGCGAATGTAAAAATTCTCCGTTCGCACAATGAAGTAACCGGTTTCCTTTTTTTGGCGATCGCAAGTTTTTATGCATTTCTGCTCAGCTTTGTTGTATTCATGGTGTGGGGTCAACTGAATGATACACGGGGTAACGTGAGCAAGGAAGGTAGTTCTGCCATGGGTTTATACAGGGACATTAAGTTTTACCCTGATACGGTAGAATCAAAACAACTCATGATCGTATACCTCGATTTCATATACAATGTAATTGATGAAGAATTCCCTAACATGGAACAAATGAGGCTAAGCAGAAAAACTCCTGAATCATTTGACCGTGTCTTTTTTAAAATGGAGCACCTGAATCCCAAGGACCAGTTTCAGATACAGTTGGTGACAGAAATGTTTAACAATTTGAATCAACTTGCAACCTATAGGGGCCTACGTGAATCCTCCATTGAAAAGGAAATTCCTCCCCAGCTTTGGTGGCCGATGGTATTGGGAGCCATCATAACCATCCTCTGTTCCATGTTGCTGGATATTGAACATACCCGCCTTCATGTGTTACTAAATGCATTGTTGGGCATTTTCATCGGAATGATTTTTTACATCATTCTTTTGCTTGATCATCCCTATTCAGGAAGCCTAAGCATTAAGCCCCAATCGTATAAGCAAATATTCACCATGGAAAAGTGGGATAATGAAACTCATGAAAAACAATCAAAAGTATTAAGTGAATAACGAACTTTTTAAATTAATGCGAATGACTTTGAAACAAAATTTTCTCTCAATAATCATATCGGGCAGTTTATTCGTTACTATGATAATGTCCTGTGGTCCCCGGGTACAAAAGCCTGATGATGCATTTGATCTTGTTAAGAAAGAAAGAATGATGTCAAGCGACAGCAATTTTGCTAGCAAAGAAATAATCCAGGCGTCCATGAAAACCGAGATAGTTAAGAAGATTGAGACTCCGGATGAGTGGACTATTTTCAAGCTTGAAACGGAGAAGAAAATACGGTCTAATGAAAATATCATTCAAGGAATAAAGGCAATCCCAGACCTGAACCCCAGCACCCGTAGGAAGCTGACAAGTTTAGAAAAGGATAATAACAACCTAAAAATGAGTCTGAATGAATATCCTGAAGAAGTAAAGGCCAAATGGAAGGCGTTTAAATCCTCCCTGAGTCATAATGCAAATGAGATAGATCTTGAGTTAATTGCCCTCAAAACGGCCCAAAATAATTAGTCCAAATTCGTGATATGGATTTCGTTGATTACTATAAAATTCTAGGATTGGATAACACTTGCTCCGCGAAGGATGTAAAGGTTGCCTACCGCAAACTGGCCAGAAAATTTCATCCGGATTTGAATCCCAACGACAAAGATGCAAAGAAAAATTTTCAGCAAATCAATGAGGCGAATGAAGTACTTAGCGATCCTGGTAAGCGGAAAAAATACGATCAGTATGGAAAGGACTGGCAACATGCTGAAGAGTTTGAAAGGGTAAAACAGCAACAGGGGGCATCGTTCGGTTCGCGCGGGGCAAGAAATTCAGAAGCACAATCAAGTGCGGATTTCTCAGATTTTTTTGAATCTATGTT
>Ga0118677_10007496_pt1 | contig 17980 bp, 15 predicted proteins | sample AliMusrvi5mmetaG_FD_86154 | JGI IMG/M metagenome (GOLD analysis project Ga0118677, IMG submission 86154) | reverse complement strand
GTCCGAAGCGGATGGTTCGTCGTCCCTGGAGGTTCAACGCGCCATCCGACAGGTGGAACCGCGCTTCCACGTTGCTGTTGATGCGTGTCACCACGATGGCATGATTCGCATTCGTCAGATACCAGCCTTTGCTCGATTCGCAGGACCATTCGAGCCCGTACTTGTCCGTCCCCAGCCAGGTGGTCAGCATGGGCGGGCTCGCATAGCCGTTCGTGGGAACTTTGCCGAGATAGCGCCCCTGGTCTGTCCCCGGGCCGGGTGCGATGTAGGAATTCTGGAGAAGCTCAGCGCAGGCGGCGTTGATCGGGATCACCAGATCCAGGCCCACATTCGCCACAGCGGCGCCAGTAGGCTCGATGGTCAGGTCGATCAGCGAGAAGCCATCGAACTCGAGCACGCTGCTCCCCGTGATGCGCACGCCCGCCGCTTCCTGCGTCGCCACCAACATCACGTGGTCATTGGTTTGCACCGGCATACTGAACCCGGTGGTGGCCAGCGGCTGCAGGACACCAGCCACGGTCAGTTCCAGATGCACCGGCGCCGCCAAGTAGTCGGCCGGCGCGGGCGGATTCGTAAATGCGATGCGCAGCGGCAGGACCGAGTTACTGAACACGAGTTCGCGCCCCCAGACATCGCATGTCACGCGCGATCCCGTTTGTAACGTTCTGATCGGCGTCCAGGGATCCGGCACAGCCGGCTCGCCGCCATAGTTCGCGCCATGCCCCCGGCGGTTTGTCCACCAGTCCGGATCGGGTGGGCGTTCGAAGGGCATCACCGCCTCGCTGAGTACGGTGTCGCCGGCATCGAGTGCTTGCAGACAGGCATCGTACGTGCCACCCGCCGGTACATTGGTGGTGGAGACTTCCAGGTCAATGAAGTCGTTCGTGCCCGCGTCAATGGTGGCTGTTGCGTAGGTCGTGCCCCCGCCCGGGGCGCGAATCAACCCGCGCAGATGGGTTACGCCGGCTCGATTGGCCTCCGCTCGGATGTCGCTGGTCAATACGATGGACTGGCGTGTCAGCAAGTAGGGCGAGAGCTTCGAGATATGCACGCCCGGTAAGAATTGGAACGGCACGGCGCCGCCTCCCAGCGCCAGCGGGGCGTTGGTCGGATTCGTGACATCGCGCGCCATGAAGCGGAATACATAATTGCCGGCCATGTTGGCCTTAAAACCCGCGCCCCAGAAGGAGTAGCTCTGGGGCAACCATTGCGGGTTACCGTAGAGCCCGTCAGACTGATACAGGTCAAAACCGTTCAGGACATCGTCCAGTTCATCATCGAACGTGAGCGCTGGCGGCGTCGCGAGTGCAGACTCCAACTCCGCCAGGAACGAATTGCTCCCGGCGGGGTATTGCCGATACAGGTTGAAAGAGACCTGTATCTTCCGCGGCGCGCTCGCGGTGTCGTAGGGAGCCCAGACGGAAACGCTGGTGCCGTTTTCCTGACTAATTGGGGTCAACGCTTTATCGGTGCTCCGCATCATCCACAGGGTCTGGCGCTTATTGCCAAAGATGATGTGACCATTGTTCGTATTCGCCACGTCCGGATACTGGCCGACGGACCAATGGGACCAGGCATCCAGTCGATCAACGGGCTGGTGGCGTTTTGTGACGAAGTTCGCACCCCAGATGGTTCCTTCTGCCGGGGGGGCGGTGAGTTTCAACGCCGACCAGGGGATAAACCATTCACTGCTCCATCGGCAGGGGCTGTGGGTCGTGCCGTATGGCATGGCGGCGTAGACGATGCCCGGCGGATTCCAATTGCTCCAGTCGCTGGCTCCATTAAGAATGATTCGTTCCCGGGTGATGCCTGCGGCATTGCCGGCAAAGTGAAACACTTGGTTTGTGGTCTCGTCCGGCACAAAGAAGATTTCGCACAAATCGTCATTATCCAAACTTGTCAGGTCGTGCCCATTGGTGACCGTGACGCTCACCGGCATGCTATCCGGTTCATACACGTTGAAGGCGAGATACAGACCACCCGCAGTATAATCGATGTAGACCTTTGTCTGCTCCGCCGCCGCGAACCCCTGGCTGGATCCTGCATCCACCGTCACGAAATCCTGTAACTCCGTCATGGCATTGGAGACCACCTCGTTGTCGATGAGCAGGCCATCGACCCGCCCCTCGAGTGCAGGTACATTGAGAGCGAAGGGCACGGAGATCACCGGATACCGCCACGATTGGTCCAGCAATGTTTCCGCGGTTGCCGGGGTTGGCGCGCGGAAAGCATATTTGCCGGAGAGATAGGCCGAGACGTTGGCTTTCTCGGCGGCGGTCAGCACACGGGAGTAACAGAGAACCTCCGCCATGTCTCCATCCCACCCATAGACACCGCTCCACGCCCCGAGGTCCAAGGTGCCGGATTGTGCGGTGTCCAGCGTGTCGGTAAACGCTGCGACGCCAAGGTTCGCCGTATCCGTATTGATCTTGCCGACGCCGCCATGGCGATACAGCTCGACCACATGGAAGTTGTTCATCCAGTCGGGCGGCTGCGTAATCTTCATGATCCCGCCCCGGATGTAGTCGCCAAAAGTGAACTCCAAAACACCCCCATACTGTTCAAGGGCGAAGCTGTTGCCAAGATCTGGCGCGAGGATGCTCATTAGGTAGTACCCGCCACGAGGCTGCAGTACCATGAACACGTCGCATTCGTTTGAGCTTACGAGGCTTGAAAGCGGCACTGCCGTGCGGGCCAGATAACTGGTGCCATTGAAGCGCACAACCGGTTGACCATTGAACGCGTTAGTCACCCAGAGTGGCTGTAGGCCGGCCGTGCTCTGCGACAAATCAAGACCGCTTATTGTCTGGTCGCTCCAGTTGGTCACGTTCCCACTGGAGTTAGTTGCCACGCCCGCATCCGCCCGGAGCCAGAGCCTCAGGTCGTTGGTGACAGTCAACTGGGCTTGCCCGGAGAGGGTTAAACCGAGCAACATTCCGATTCCAGCCAGCCGCATACGCTTCTTTATAACGCAATCATCCATAAGGCGGCGCAGGTCCGCAAACCCGAACGATCAAAGAACAGGCGAAATTTCATGGGCAGGCCCTTGTCCACTTCGCTTCAGTCTACCCGACCCGCATCCGCGCCACCACCGGAAAACAGCAATGTTGCATCGGTGGCTGTGTCAGCCGCGTGGTAAGGCGCGCCATCCCCTCCTTCGAGGGATGGCCGCAGGCAGGAGTGGGTTCTCCAGTTGTAAGTTGAGCTTTTGACGTTGAACGTTGCGCATTCCCCCCCACTGTCCATTGATCACTGCCCCGAACCGCGCCTCCTGTGCAATACGCCGATCAGCTCCTGTGCCCGTGTCGGCCACAAAGAGATTTCATGTTAATTAGACGGGTAGCTGGTCCAGGTTGAGGCCGCCGCACGTGTGGTGAGCCGCAGAACAGCAGAATGTTACTATGTGAAATACGCCCTCAAAACTCTTCGGTTGGGCGTTCGTCAATCTTCGGTTGGATTGGCGGGTCGGTGACTGCGGCTGGCTGGACAGCATTCACCGCTTCTGGCATGCTTTCCATCATGACTGCGCGCCTGCAAATTGGTTTCTATGGGTCTGTGCTCGCGAGACCACAAAGCGAGCTCTTATCAATTAAGCATGGGCGTGTCAGGGGTTGTCTGGGGCACGTCCGGACATTGAACACAACGACGGATCCGTAACACACCACCCCATGCCCGCCGCCCGGACAATCTCTGCCCGCTGCGCCCGCCTGAACCGCGCACCAATCTTCGTGCTCGGCCAGCAAATGATCGATTATTACCGGGTGCACAGATTCTGCTGTGTGTCTGGACCTGTCAACGGTTGGAGAACCTGACAAGGAAGCAACGCGATGAAAAATCTTATATGGATGATGGCATTTGCGGTGGTGTCTTTGATTATGGGAACCGCACTGGCGCAGGATGCGGTGGCGTTTTTCCGGATCGTGTCGCCCACGATAACTGTGATTACGGCGTTCACTACGGGTGGCACGCTAGTCTGGTCAAACGCCGTCGCCGTGGGTGCCACCGGCCAGATCCAGCGGGCAACCACGCTGCTTGGGCCCAGTAACTGGGTAAATTTCGCAGGGCACACGGTTACTGGCAACGTGATGGCGTTGCGTCTGTTCGATCCTCATCCGCCCTCCGGCATGGTCCTGATTCCCGCCGGCAACAACCGTGGGGCAGACCCGGACTTCGGCGCCTACAGCCTGACAGTCAGCGCGTTTTACATGGACAGCACCTTGGTGTCCAAGGCGAAATGGGACGAGGTCTACAACTGGGCACTCGCCAACGGATATACCTTTGCCGACGCCGGTTCCGGCAAGGGCACTAACTACCCAGTGCAACAGGTTAGTTGGCACGACTGCGTAAAGTGGTGCAATGCCCGCAGCGAGAAGGAAGGCCGCCCAGTCAGTTATCGAGTAGGAGGCAACGTCTACCGTGGTGTTGACGACAATTCGGTCACCTGCGCCACAAACATCGCCGGGTACCGGTTGCCCACGGATGTCGAGTTTCAGTACGCAGCGCGTGGCGGGCTAAGCAATAAGCGCTTCCCTTGGAGCGACACCATTGACCACACCAAGGCGAACTACAGGGGTTTTCCAACCGGTTATGCTTACGACACTGGGTATGCCGGCTACGACACACGCTTTTCCACGGCGGGTACTCCATACACGAGTCCGGTGGACACATTCGCCGCGAACGGCTACGGCCTGTCCGACATGGCGGGCAACGTCTGGGAATGGTGTTGGGATTGGTATCCGGGTTATGAGGGCTCGTGCCGTGTGCTTCGCGGCGGTTGTCTGACCAGCTACGCCAGCGACTGCCGGGTGGGCCTTCGCGGCCTCGGCGTCCCGGCCGGCGCCGCCGTCAGCGATGGTTTCCGGACTGTCTTGCCTCCAGGGCAGTAAAGCAGCGCAGGGTTGAATCTGAAGAAGTATATAATGAATAGCGGAAGATTGCTTCACCCGGTCACGAGGTCAACGAGTCAGATCCCGCTTACTGACGAACAAGGTGTAAAATACCCAGCTATGCCCACCACCCAGACAATCGGCATCCTCTACTACGCCAGCCTGACTGCCTTTGTGTTGGCGGTTGGCAGTTGCATTGCCGGGGATGCTGCCCCGATTCAAAGAGCCGTTCCGGAAACTTCGAACCTGTTTTCGCCAGCCGACACCAACAGGCCACCCATCTGGTTTCCCGTGGGTGAACAATTGCGCTATTGCGTCAGCTGGAGCGGAATTCCGGTTGGCGAAGTCCAGGCCACATCTTCGTGGGTCGTGGTACAGGGGCGTCCGTTGCTGGCGCTGATCTGCCGGGCTCGCAGTAATCGCGTGTTACGCTGGATTTACCCTGTGGAAGACAAAGTGGTTACCACTGTCGACCCGGTTGGATTCCTGCCGGTCTCTTTCCAGGTGGACTTTCAGGAGGGCAGCCACATCCGTCACGAGCTCACAACCTTCGACTATGTTGCGGGAAAAGCTGTGTGGACGGCAACCAACAAACCGAAGACCAGAGTGTTCATCATCGATCCGGACGTGCGTGACTTGTTGTCGTTCATGTATTTCATGCGTAAGAGCGACCTTCACAGCGGATCGAATCTGAACTTGCGTGTGTTGCTTGACGGCAAGATTCGTCAACTGCCCGTGGCGATTGGCGAGCACGAGACAGTGAAGGTTTCGGATTACGGCAACGTGGACTGCCTGCGCGTAACTCCGACTCTCGACTTTGGAAAAGACAACAGCAGTACCAACAAAATGATCGTCTGGCTCTCGGCCGATGCACGACATATTTGCACTCGGGTCAAGGGATTCATTGCAATTGGATCGATTACGGCCGAGTTGATTGAGGTCAGCGAGCCAGGCGCTTCGCACTGGCCCATGCACATTATGACCCCGAAGAATGGCGATTAGGGGTTCCCCGCATGCCGCAGCGTAGTGCAGCGAATGCGGGACTACGGCACCGACCTAGACTCGATGTACGCGAAAGTCATGCCCTTCACGGCATTTCGTTAACATCTTCCTGACAGCCTGTAGCCTTCCCTCTTGGCCCGTGTCGCTGTGTACTGGACATCTTTCCCCTCTTCTGGCAGGCTTTCCACCACGAATGCGCTACTGCCAGCCGGTTTCAATGGGTCTGTGCTCGCGGGGACTACAAAGCGAGCTCGTATCAATTTGAGCAGTCGTGAGGCCCGCCTGCTGGTTCGCCAAAGCAGCTTGCAGTCTGATCAATTTTTGTCACATAAACCCAAAGGACACCCATGAAACCCACTCCCGCACTCGCCGCCCTGTTGGCCTTGGTGACTCTCGTCGCCGCCGGCTGTACAACCCCAATCTACCGCAAGACCGTCACCACCAAGTGCGACGGCGCCGGCAAGCCCACCGAGATTACCATCGTCGAGGAAATCACCGAACCCCACAACGAACTCGAACGTCTTACCGCCCCCAGTGGAATGGGTCTCAAGCACATCAATCAATAACCCTGCCAACAGACCTCCCTGAGCGCCCCTCTGTGCAGCATTCTTTGGGTCCTGCAATGGGTAAGTCATCTACCCATTCTAACCCTTTTAACCCAAATAATTATCAATACAGGAATCGGGGAACGCGATGCTTCTCTTTGCACAAGGCGGGATTCAAGAGAGCCTGAGCGCGCAGGATCTGAAACAGGGGCTGCACGAGGCGCTGGCGAAGCTGGGGCCGAAGCGCAGGGTGCTGGCTGTGCCGCCGGACTTCACTCGCTTCCACTCGCGTGGCGGCGACCTCACCGTGGCAGCCTGGCAGTACTACGGCGACCGCCTGACGGACGTACTCCCCGCGCTCGGCACCCACTCGCCCATGACCCGGGGGCAGATCGCCGAGATGTTCCCCGGTATGCCGGCCTCGCTTTTTCGCCCCCACGACTGGCGCAACGGGATCGTTACGCTCGGACAGGTGCCCGCGGAGTTCGTGCAGCAGGTCTCCGAGGACCGTGTTGATTACCCGTGGCCGGTGCAGGTTGCAAAACTCCTGGCCGAGGGCGGGCATGACCTGATCTTCTCTCCAGGGCAGGTGGTGCCGCACGAGGTGGCCGGCATGGCCAACTATAACAAGAACATCTTTGTCGGCACTGGCGGCGCTGAGGGGATTAACAAGAGCCACTTCCTCGGCGCGGCCTACGGCATGGAGCGCATCATGGGGCGCGCGGACAATCCTGTGCGCGCCGTGTTCAACTACGGCTCCGACCACTTCACGAAGAACCTGCCGCCGATCGTCTACGCCCAGACCGTGGTCGGCCGCGGCGCGGACGGCAAGCTCCACACGCGCGGGCTGTTCGTCGGCGACGACATCGAGTGCTTCTATTGGGCAGCGGCGCTGTCGCTCCAAGTCAACTTCGAAATGTTGGAAAAGCCGCTGAAGAAGGTGGTGGTCTACCTTGATCCCGGCGAGTTCAAGAGCACCTGGCTCGGCAATAAGAGCATCTACCGCACCCGCATGGCCATGGCCGACGCCGGTGAGCTGATCGTGCTGGCGCCGGGCCTGAAGGAGTTCGGCGAGGACCGGGAGATTGATCGCCTGATCCGCAAGTACGGGTACGTTGGCACGCCGCGCGTGCTCGACGCCGTGAAGCAGAACGACGAGTTGCGCGCCAACCTCAGCGCAGCCGCCCACCTGATCCACGGCTCCTCGGAGGGGCGCTTCACCGTGACCTATGCTCCCGGCCACCTGACCAAGGGCGAAATCGAGGGCGCCGGTTTCCAGTACGCTCCGCTCGACCAGATGCTGAAGCGTTATAACCCGGAGAAGCTCAAGGATGGCGTCAACAAGCTCCCCGACGGCGAGGAGATCTTCTACATCAGCAACCCCGCGATCGGCCTCTGGGCGTTTCGCGAGCGGTTCGTGTGAGAATAGGCTGTTAGGCTGTAGACTGTCAGACTGTTAGGTCAGCGCTTGGCCACTGCCACACTTGACAACAGCTTGACAGAACGACCAGAAATAACCGCCTAGAAACCTTTTTTACAACCCAACGAAAGGTCCACACCCATGGCAGTCCCATTCAAGGTGAATCTCAACGGCAAGGTCGCGCTCGTGACCGGCGGCGGCGGCGTGCTCTGCAGCACCATGGCCAAGGCGCTGGCCGAGTGTGGCGCCACGGTGGCTGTGGCGGATCTGCGGCTCGAAGCGGCGGACAAGGTGGCCAAAGAAATCCAGGCCGCCGGCGGCAAGGCCCTCCCGGTGGCGTGCAACGTGCTCGAGCGCGCCAGCCTCGACGCCGCCAATGCCGAGGTCGAGAAGAAGCTGGGGCCCATCGACATCCTGATTAACGGCGCGGGCGGCAACCACCCGAAGGGGACCACCTCGATGGAGTACCTGAATCCGGACGACCTGGTGAAGACCAACCCGGAACTGGTGACGTTCTACGATCTCGACCCCAAGGGGATCGAGTTTGTCTTCAACCTGAACTTCATCGGCACGCTCCTGCCGTCGCAGGCGTTCACGCGCCAGATGGCGCTGCGCCGCAAGGGGACGATCCTCAACATCTCCTCCATGAACGCCTTCCGCCCGCTGACCAAGATCCCGGCCTACAGCGGCGCCAAGGCCGCGGTGAGCAACCTCACGCAGTGGATGGCCGTGCACATGGCCAAGGCCGGCATCCGCGTCAACGCCATTGCCCCCGGCTTCTTCCTGGCGGACCAGAACCGCGCACTGCTGACCAAGCCAGACGGTTCGCTCACGCCGCGCGGCCAGACCATCATGTCGCACACCGCCATGGGGCGCTTCGGCGAGCCGAAGGACCTTGTCGGCGCACTGCTCTGGCTGGTCTCCGACGATGCCGCCGGCTTTGTCACCGGCGTGATCGTGCCGGTGGACGGCGGCTTCTCCGCGTTCAGCGGCGTCTGATTTTTCCGTCGGACACGAAGAAGCGGAAGGAATCGGGAAGTTCACGAAGGAATTTGCGGCGCGCGCAGCGCGCAGGCAACCCCTTCGTGCTCTTCCCCGCATCTTCGTCTCTCTTCGTGTCCTGCCTCGCAATGACTCGCGCGTGGAGGTCGTGTCATCAACCAGCCGCTCTTCCGACCGCCGGCCGAGGCGGACAGCCTGATCCTGCAGGTGGACCAGGGGTGTCCGTACAATTGCTGCACGTTCTGCGGCATGTACCGCCGGGTGCGCTTCCGCCGCCTTTCGCCGCCGGAGATCACGCGGCTGCTCGACGTCGAGACCCGCCACGCCCGTGGCGCGCGGCGGGTTTTCCTGGCCGACGGCGATGCGATGCGCCGTCCGTTCGACGAGTTGCGCTGGATTCTAGAGGAGCTTGGCAAGCGCCTGCCGGACCTCGCCCGCGTCAACCTCTACGCCACGGGCAGTGCCATTGCCGCCAAGACCGACGCCGAACTCCGCGCACTGCGGGAACTGAAGCTGCAGACGCTCTATCTTGGTCTGGAGAGCGGCGATGACGAGACGCTTCGGCGCGTGCGCAAGGGCGAAGATGCTGCCGGCATGGTCGAGGCGGGACGCCGTGCTCAGGACTGCGGGCTGAAACTCTCGGTCATGGTCCTGCTCGGCCTGGGCGGCCTGGAGCGCACACGTGAGCATGCAGACGCCACGGCCGATGCGCTGAATTGCCTGCAACCGCGCCTGCTGTCGGCCCTGCGCGTGGTGCCGGTGCCAGGCACGGAACTGCACGACGACGTGCGCGCCGGCCGTTTTAGCGAGGTCTCCGAGCGTGGGGTGGTGGAAGAGTTGCGCCGCCTGATCGCGCGGTTGGAACTGACGAACACAATCTTCCGCGCCAACCATGCCTCGAATATCGTGCCGCTGGAAGGGCGCCTGCCGCGCGACAAACCCGCGCTGCTGGCGCAGTTCGACGCCATTCTCGCTGCCGGCCTGCTGGATGCCAATTCTCCCGTTCCCCAGCCTCTGTGGTTGTAGCGCCAGCGGCAGGGTAGGGCGGGCAGTCCCTTGCCCGCCGCTGCATCTCCAACGCACCGAACCCGTGACGTAATGCATGGCCCCGCCAATATCATTTTGGCGCAATCGCCAGATAGTGCCCCTGTTATGCGTCAAACCATCAACGCCCCTCATCGCCCGCCATGCGTAACAACCGCCACCAGCAGAATCTGTTACGAACAGCATTGACGCGAATCAACGAGCGGAAGTAACCTTGCCCCGTGGACCACCGGCGCGCGATTGCGAATAAAGTTCCGGTTATCCTGTATGGAGTCCGAAATCACGTTCGGCATGAAAAAAATGAAACTGATACTAAAAATTGGAAAATGGGTGCTACTTGTATGGGGCGGACTGTCCCTTGTGGCAGTAACGACGCTTGCTATCATGTTTGCGTACAGGCTTAACGTTTCCAATCAAGCCAAGCCAGATGAAGCAAAACCCCAAGATGTCCGATTTGTTTTGAACTGGTGTAACCTGGGAGACAACCGGATTGAAAAGGTGCTGCACAGTCATGTCTCAGCACGATCATTTACCGGAGACCACCTTGATGCATACGCGATCAAAATCACCAACGTAACATTGGACGAGCTGACTACAAACAAAGGCGCCTCCAATGGACGCTGGTATCGAGGTGATCAACTTCCAAAAGTTCTTGATGATGCCGTGACTTTTGTAGGCGAGTGGCAGCATGAGATCGACTGGTTCCCTACCGAAACTGAATTGCGGTCCACAGAAATCTATGTCTATCCATGGAGCATCTACTGTCATGGTGTTTCGCCGTCAGCGGCTGCGATTATTTTTGTCCGACCAAAGGACAAGATGGTGTTCTTTTTCGATGGAAAAACATGAGGCCAGCCGAACCAAGCGATGCACCGGCTTCATAAAAAGGTTTGCGGTCGCTCCGAGGCGTAGGCCGCCGGTGATCGCAGTCGTTCGGCATAGAGAAAAATGATGAGACGATTCAATTGGAATCTGGCAAAACTGGTTGTTGCCACATCAATCATCGCGAGCATCATCCTCGGATTTGCTGGGTTACGCGACAAAGGGTGCGGCACAATCACTACCGTTTTCTGGATTTTGAACTCGCCTGGAGCAGCACTACTGTACTTGTTTGCGATCGCAACAGGTTTTTTCCCTGGTCCCGGAGAGGATCAGATTTCCACATTTGATGTCATCATAATCGGGGCAGTGAGCACAACTAGTTCGATTGTATGGGCCATAATTGCAGGGTTTGTATTTCGTCGAAGAGTTGATCATGTCGCACCAGATGGATTGCTCAAGACCGCAGAGCGAGAGAAAAACAAAGAACCGGCCGAACCAACGGATGCAGCCTCAGCTAGCCGTGGACCGTAGGAGCACTGGACAATACGTCGCAGCGGCTGATCCGTGTCGCTGGGTGACCAGAAGATGAAGACAATCGTAGCTAGTTTCTTGGTGACTGCACTGCTGGTCAACTGTGCCAATGCCGAAGAGGTCGTCAACTCGAACGCCATCGTTAAGACATTTGAGGCGCGAAACCTTTCCGGTATCCAAGGCATTCGTCCCCAAGTCATAGAGAAGTTCTCCTCGGGAGAAAGAAACGCAATAGCCCTTGCGGCGGCCAAGTCTCTTTCCATCACCGAGTATATTGGTGCTATTGGCACAAACAGCATATACAAGCACTTCACCAAACCGCCTGCGCAGGACTCTCCAGAGGAAGCAGAATGTCGAAAACAGTTGGGTATCAACTGGAGTGCCGCATCCTTGCTTCAGCATCTGGCGGAGAAGAGAATGATAGATGACGCTAAGGTTCTACCTTATCTTATTGATGCCCTCGACCATCCTGACAGGAACGGGGTCGGTCAAAGATGTTTCTACGCGCTAAAATCCCTAACCCGGCAGACGTCTGGCGAGATCTATTGGGCGCGACTGGTAGAGGACCAACAGATACACACAGAAATTACGAAGTGGTGGCGCGACTGGTGGGGGAAGAACAAGGACAAGCACCCGGTCTTTGACTTGGAGATGGAAGGGAGGGCCCGAGATGAGGTGCTGCGGTTGTCCGGTTTGATTGAAAAACAGATCAAACCCCAATTTGCAGAATTGGCGCTCTTCCAGTCGCCGCCAACCTTGCCTTTGCGCTGGCAGAAGCCTCTATTTTACATCGAGTACAATCCCGGTAACTGGTCTCTTGCCATTGATTCATTCAAAGGCCTAGACCGAAAAGCGTTCCCATGGATTTTGATTAGTTGCCGTTTCCAGTCCCAGGGACTGGCTGATACATGGGCGCAAGAAGAGAAACTTCAGCCGCCGGAGAATCTTCGAGATAGTGTCACACATTGCTACGTTCAGAATATTGCAGGAAGCGACCTTCTGATTGAAGTCTTCGCCGCATCGAAGAGCTCGGCATTGATCACGCAGATGCAATTGCTACTCAAGACGAAGAAGGACACCCAACCAACTCCTGCTGGCGACGTCCTAAGGGCCGCGCCAGAGGAGTAACGTTAATCGGGACTTGCCATCAACCAGCAGGAAGTCGACGTTGCAGAATGGAACAAGCCGGAGAACGGGTCGTTCGGCTCTTTTCTTTTTCAGCAAGAAGGACAGACGCATGAAATGGGCGGTAGGTATTTTTTTCGCGGCAGTTTTTTCCCCTTTCGTGGGGCTGGCAGACGGCATCTCCCTCGTGGTGCAGGACGACTTTTTTATTGGCACGGACCGCGGATACACGGACGGCACGGAGCTGATGTGGTCGTGGTCGCCGGCGGACAGCAACGCGATTCGCAGTTCCCTGGGCGTGCGCAACCGGATGTATACGCCCGATTCCCTCGAAGCACATGCGCTGCTTCCCGCGGAACGCCCGTATTGCGCCACGCTCTCCGCGTTCTTCCAGACCTGGCGACACGAGGACGACGAACTGGTGAAGTACGAAATCGAAGCCGGCATCCTCGGCCCGCAGGCCTACGGCGATCAGTTGCAATCGTGGTTTCACCGGCTGATCCGGTACACACTGCCGCAGGGGTGGAACGACCAGTTGCGGCCCAATGAGCCGATCCTGAACGCCTACATGGATCGCTGGCATCCGTTTGGATCAGCGGGCGCCCCGGATGGCTGGCAGGTCCGTCTGGACGGCCTCTACGGCGGCGCCTTCGGCACCACGTTCATCAATGCGGAGGCCGGCATGTGCGCCAAGGCCGGCTGGAACATCCCGGCGGAAACGGCGGGCGGCACCGTCCTGGCCAATCGCAACGGCGGCTGGTTTGCCTTTCTCTTTGTGGAGCCGCGCGGCTGGGCGGTGGCGCACAACGCCACGCTGGGTAGGAGTTTCTTTCACGACCGCCCCCACGAGCGGCGCCTGCTGTCGCTGATGGGCGAGGTCGAGGGCGGGATCACGCTCGGGAAGGGGGGCTTCTCGCTGACCTATTCGGATGTTGTCTGCACGCGGGAATATGCGCACCAGAACCATAAGCAGGATTACGGCAATATCTGCGCCGACTATACGTGGACGTTCTAGGGAGTCTTCGCCATATGCGTGATAACCGCACCGGGATCGCGGTCGGTATCGCTATCGGGGTCGAAAATCACGACATTCTACAGTTTTAAACTTCTACGCCGATACAATTGCTTTCGATACCGATTCCGACGGCGACTCCGACCCCGGAAAGCCGTTTGCTTTTTTCGCACTGGCCGGGGTCTCGGTTGACGGATGCGGCAAACACTGGTATTTTATTCAGCTCATTCCGTAAAGGAGCGTCCTCGTGAATCTTGAACTGCTCGAAAAGGCCAAGACCCGGATTCCCAGCGTGCCGGTGCTGGTGAACGTCGTGTCGCAGCGGGTGCGCCAGCTCAACGCGGGGATGCATCCATACGTGAAGCCTCTTTCTCCGGACGAGGACCGCATGGACATCGTCCTGCGAGAGATCGCCGAGGGGAAGATCGTCGCGGAGGTCGATTTCGACGCCATCGCACGCCTCAAGGAAAAGCAGGCAAGGATTTTCGAGTAGCTGGCGCGCGTCCTGCGCGATCGTCGTCGTCGCCGCCCGAAAGGGGCGCAGCCCATGGGACAGGACGCCAAACCCGCGCGTGGCGGACGGAACCTGACGGTCAACCGCAAGGCCTCCCACGATTATGCCATCCTCGAGAAGATCGAGGCCGGAATCGAACTGCAGGGCACCGAGGTCAAGTCCATCCGCAACGGCGATGCGGGACTTGCTGGCGCCTATGCGAAGGTCGAGAACGGACAGCTCCTTCTGCAGCAGGTTTCCATTCCGCCCTACGTATTCGGCAACCGGTTCAACCATGACACGCTGCGCACACGGCGGCTGCTGTTGCATCGCCGCGAGATCCGCCGCCTGCAGGCGCTGCAGGAACAGAAGGGGATGACCTTGGTTCCGTTGCGCCTCTACCTGAACGGGCGCGGGCTGGTGAAGGTCGAACTGGGCGTCTGCCGGGGCAAGACGCAGGGCGATCAACGCGAGACGATCCGCCGGCGGGAAGCCGACCGCGAAGCCTCGCGCGCCATTGCCGTGCATGGGCAGTGATGACATCCAGACTGTTAGGCTGTAGACTGTGGTCTGTCAGGTTTTTTGTGGCCGCCACAGCGACTACTGAGGCTTGCACAAGTGAGTAACCGGTTGTTGGGGTAGGGACGGTTTGCCGAACCGTCCGCGGACGCCTCGGAGAGGCGTCCCTACCGATCAAATCCTGTTACGCATATTTGCAAGACTCAATAGTTGTGATGGCTAATGAAAGGAGCTCGCCATGTGGGAACGAGGTTTGAGTCCGGCGCACATTCTTCTGCTGTTGCTCGTCCTGATCGTCCTGTTCGGTGCCAAGCGGATTCCGGATCTGGCGCGCTCGTTGGGTCGGAGCATCGGCGAGTTCAAGAAGGGGCGCGCGGAAGGCGAGGCGGAAGCCCGCGACGCGGTGGCCAAGAAGGACGACGTGAGCAAGAAGGCATAAAAATGAGGCAGCCGCGAAATGCGGCGCCTCATTTTTATTTGGTCGGCGCCGGGGCAGTTTTTGCGGCCGGGAGCGTCATCGGCGCCAGGGCATTGGCCTGCTCGAGCAGCGAGCGCATGCCCGGACGGGTTCCCTGATAGCGGTCGAGGGCATCCTCCATCCGCTTGGCGGCCGATTCCCACGGCGTTTCGCGGTTGGCGGCGCGCAGTTCCTGCAGCAGTGCCTTGGCAGCGTCCTTCTTCCCCTGCTGCGCGAGGCAGGCGGCTTCACCCAGCATCGTCTGCGGGACCAGATAATGCCCGGGGTTCTGCCCGCGGAACGAACGGAAAATCGCGACAGCCTCGTCGGAGCGGCTCAGGCCGCCTAGCGCGACGCCGCGGCCGACGCGTGCGATATCTGCGAACGGGAACGAGGCGTGTTTGCGGAGGAATGTGTCGTATTCCGCAAGGGCCTTCTCGTACTGGCCTGCATCGCAGTAGGCCTTGGCCAGTTTCAGTTGCGCGGCCGTGCCGGCCGGCGTGCCGCTAAACTCCTGCGCGGTCTTTTCCAGTGCGTCGGTGGAAGGCGGCGTCAGTAGTTGCGCGGAGCCCCGGGCGGCGCGTTCTTCGCGGTTGCGCAGGAAGAAGGAGATTCCCACGGCCAGCAGCACGCCCACGGCAATGGCCATCAGCCACTGCGCGCCATTCTCCCGAAGCCACAGCCAGACAGGGATCAGATCTTCCGGCAGGGCGGCAGGGGCTTGCGCAGGGGCCTCGTCGGTCTTCTTCAGCGGATCGCTCATAGTGGGCTTCCCATTTCTCGCCGGCTGGCGCGCCCTGACGATCCGCGGAAACGATCTATCCGCCGCTGGAATCGTTGGCCGTCGCCATGCCGGAAAACGCGCTGTTTATCCTGTTTCTCGTTCGGAAATGCAAGGCTTTTCGCGGTGCGGCAGCAGCAGGAAGGCCAGGCCGCCGACGGCGGACCAGACCAGCGAGGCGGCGAAGCTGGCCAGCGACAGCAGCATGGCCTCGTGGTGGGCCAGGCCGGCGGCCGGCAGCAGGACCACGGCCGCGCTTTCGCGCACGCCGAGCCCTCCTGGCGTCAGGGGGATCATCTGCGCCGTCAGCACAGCCGGGACCAGCAGCAGGAATGTGGTGGTCTGGACTTCCATACCCAGCCCCCAGGCCAGCGTCAGCCAGCTCAGGATCGCGAAAACGTGCTGCAGCAGCGACCACCCCAGCAACCGGGCAATCAGGCGTGGCTGCGCGTGGCAGAGCTGCAGCGCCGAGTAGAGCCGATGCGCCAGGTGTGCTATCCGCGGATGGCGGAGCAGTTGCCGCGCCAGCGGCCAGCGGGCGACGCGCGAGAAGTCGGGCAGCCGGATCAGCACAGCCAGGATCGTAGCGGCCAGACCGGTTGTTGCGACCAGCAGGAGCGTGAAGTGCCGGCTGTGGGCCGCGACCAGCAGGCCGACCACGGTCAGGATCAGCAGCACGGCGATGCCGGCCAGGCGCTCCACGACGATGGACATCACCGCGTGCGTCCGCTGCCCCGGCGTCTCCCGCGCCACGTAGAATGCCCGCGCCACATCGCCGCCGGTGGATCCGGGCAGGAAGCCGTTGAAAAAGTGCCCGACCAGAAAGAGCCAGGCCGCTCGGCTGCGCGTGAGCGGCACGCCCAGGCCGGCCAACGCGGTCCACCAGCGCCCCGCGCCGCAGAGCAGGCAAATCTCGAACCAACCGAACATCGTGCTTCAGGGCTCCAGTGTGAGACAATAGTCGGCCCAATAGTCCGGCGCGGTGTGCCGCCGCCGCCGGCGCACCGCCAGACAGCTCGTATCTGCTCAACTCCCCCGGCTTGACGGCTGAATGTGATCGAGTCGATATGCGCTTGACGTGACCACGGCGTCCACGATTCAAGATTCGGGTGATCGAACTTCCCAACCTCAGCACCCTGTCGCATGACGAGAAGGACGCGCTGATCCGAGCGCTCTGGGCGCAGGTTCAGGCGCTCACCGCGCAGGTGCAAACACTGACGGCACGGGTGGCGGAGTTGGAGGCCCGGCTGGGTGGGCCGCCGAAGACGCCGGACAATTCCTCGGTGCCGCCCTCGCAGGGCAAGAAGGCCAACCGCGTGGAGAAGCCCAAGCGTGAAGGCCCGCGCAAGGGCAGCCTGGGGCGCAAGGGCGGCGGGCGAGCGCTGGCGGCAAACCCCGACGAGACCGTGATCGCGCGCCCGATTTGCTGCGCACACTGCCAAGCCGCCCTGCACGAGGGCGACCACCGGCTTGCAGCCCGCTACGACAAGATCGACCTGCCCAAGGTCAAGCCGGTGGTGACGCGGGTGGAGCAATATGTCGGGCCTTGCCGCTGCTGTGGGAAAGCCACGCTGGCGCCGCTGCCCGAGGGGCTGGAGCCGGGCACGCCGTTCAGCCTCAACATCGTGGCTGGAAAGATGAACGGCAAGATCATATCGTCGGACATGGCGGGTGTGGCTCGTGCATGCGCGTAGACAGGATGGCTTTGGCACCCAATCCTTGAACGCAATCAGTACGTTACGCGACACCCGCCAGCGAATCCCTGCCATGCCGTGAATAAGACGGGCTAGATCAGGGAGTCAATGCAATCCCAGGATGACGAGGAGAACCCAAATCCAGCATGTCATGATTCGCTACAACGCAATTGCGGCCTAGCCATTTCGCTTCATAGAGGGCGCAGTCAATACGATGCAACAGCGCGGTCCCCTCCTCCCCCACTGACAACTCAGCGACGCCGAAGCTCGCGGTAACCGAGCCTCGTAACGGCTCGATGTGGTAGGCAGCAAGCGCCTTCCGTAACCGTTCGGAGGCGGTAACTGCTTGCTCAAGGTCAATATGTGGCATGAGAATCACAAATTCTTCACCACCGAAGCGCGTCACAATATCGATTGCTCGCGTGTGTTGGCGCAACAGAGCGCCGAACGCTGCAAGAACCGCGTCGCCGGCTTGATGTCCGTAGATGTCGTTGACACTTTTGAAGTGGTCGAGATCGGCCATAATGGCGCAGATACTTTCACCCGTGCGAACATTACGTTCGACTTCGATCACGAGCGCCTGGTCTACCGCTCCCAGGGCCGCGACTACCGTCTCACGGACGTCAGCGGCAAAGTGGTGAAGGGCC
>Ga0118677_10007495_pt1 | contig 17982 bp, 16 predicted proteins | sample AliMusrvi5mmetaG_FD_86154 | JGI IMG/M metagenome (GOLD analysis project Ga0118677, IMG submission 86154) | reverse complement strand
CTGTATTATACACTTCCCATACGTCGGTTCCATCAATGGTTTTCCCGGCTACCCCATATCCTTTTGCGCGGTCGGATAATTTTTTGCAATGGTATTGCAGGCGTGTTGGAGTGGAATATGCGTAATGATTATTTTCTATGAGAAAAAGAACCGGAACATTGCGCACCGAAGCAATGTTGATGGATTCATGAAAATCCCCGGTGCTGGTTCCGCCGTCGCCAATTACCGCGCATCCCACAACATCTTCGGCGTTTTGACGGGCGTACCACGTACCGCCCACCGGCAGGCTGAGCGTCCCCTCGGGCCCCACCTCGATCGCGAAGACTCGACTGACGCGTCCCCACATTTCGATCGAGAGCAGGTCCCCAACTGCAACCATGCCGCGTTCGAAGAGTTCCATCATTGGTTCGAGATAAAAAGAACTGCGCTGTTTGGCCGGGCGTTCAAATTCTCTGAGGTCATTGGGAGTAAGCCGGATTTCGGACTTGAGACCATGTGTTTGGTAATATCTCTCGCAGATATCATTCATGATTTTTACGATCTCAACGCCAATATCCGGGGTCTTGGTCATCTCGAGAAGGGTCTCGAATTCGAGTACGACTCCCTTGGAATTGAGGTGTACGGCACGTTCCAGTGCCCCTTCCGCGATTTCACGGTAGTGGGCATACACCTCACCAAGCGTATTGGTATTGATGCTCATCATGGGAAGGGTAAAATTTAGTTCGGCATATACCTGACCCCCTCCGATAACAAGTCCACGGCGGGTGGTCACAGGTTTGGGGGCAATTCCGAACATCAACTCACGTGGATCTTCAATGATCAGGTTTCTGTATTTCATGGTTAGACTTAAACTATATAAGTGTCATAATATGAATATTATAATGCTTCAATGCTTCACCAGAACAAGCATGTCAAAAGCCAACTTCCGCCAAATCGGGGAAGTGTACACGGAATGAAGCAAAAATGAAGTCTTACGAAGCCAGCCTGTTCAGGTATTCAACAGCTTTCTGTGGGTCAGGTGCATAAAAATCTGCACCGATGCTTTTGCAGAAATCGGCATTGAGGGGTGCACCACCGATGAGAACTTTGGTGTCGGGATCAAATTGCCTGATACCGGCCACAATCTCACCCATGTTGACCATTGTGGTGGTTAATAATGCAGACAATCCTACCACGGCACCGGGATTGTTTTTCAAAGCCTCAATAAACCGTTCCGAACTGACATCCACACCCAGATCGACGATGGTCCAGCCGCCACCTTCCACCATCATTGCTACCAGGTTTTTGCCGATGTCGTGCAGATCGCCCTTGACGGTTCCGATAATGAAAGTCCCTTTCGATTTGATGGCGCCGGAGGCGAAAAAGGGTTTCAACTGTACCAATGAGGCTCCCATCGCCTTAGCCGACATAAGCATCTGAGGCACAAAGATTTTATTTTCTGAGAATTTTTTGCCTACGTTTCCCATGGCAGGAATCAGTGCGTCTTCAAGGATTTGCTGGGGATTGACTCCTGCTTCGAGAGCCTGTTGGGTCAGTTCGTGCGAACCGTCCATTCCCCTCAATTGCGGAGGATAGGGCGATTTTTGGTCAATTTTTCCAAACTCGACAGCTTCCAGTAGTTTTAGGATGATTTCATTCATTTTTCAGTCGTTCTAGTCAATTGGTTCAAAACAATTAAACAAATATAGTCTTCTTTCCAAAAATATTTCAGTTCAATAATCTAAACATTTGAGAAAATATTCGCATAAACTACCCTGTTTGTTCCATCCCTCCATTCTGCGTTCTGATTCGTACAGATCAGCTCAAAGCAGAATGAATAAATCCGATCATCAATCTACAATAAATCGGGTATCCAGCGGTGTATTATCATCCCTGAATGCTCTTTCAGATCCATCCATGTTTCAATGTCAAACTCAAGGACCACTGTCGAGCAGGTGGGGACATCCAGCGAAAAGCCTTGCACAAGCAAGTCCAAATAGTAATAGATGGTCGGATTGTGCCCAACGATCATTACGGTGGCATGGCGATCGTCCAACTCCCGGATCATCCGGAGAAAAGTGGTTGTTTGCATCCCAGAATAGAGCTTTTTTTCAAACCTGATCAGGTCACGCGGATAACTGCAAAGAGCGGCAAAAATGCGGCAGGTTTGTGTGGTGCGCACGGCAGGACTGGAGATGATCAGATCGGGAGAGATTCCGGTCTTGATCATTTCGTGACAGATTCGTTCTGAATCTTCTTCTCCTCGTTCGGTAAGCGTCCGGTCGAAATCCTGGTCATAGCCATACGAAATGCTTTTAGCATGACGGACCACTATCAATCGCTTCATAAGGCAGGTATTACTGGTTGGTAATCTCCAGCCTAAATTAAAAAAAAAGTAGCACACCCCCAACAGGTATGCTACTTATCATCTTGTTTAAGCAGAATTTATTTTAGCTTGTCGAGTTCTTTCCAAACCAGTGCACTTGCACCAACGATGGCAGCCGATCCTAACTTCAACTGGGAGGGTAAAATCTTTATCTTGTTGCGGTAGAAAGGCAGTACATAACGTTCAAGGCTCTCCCTGGTAGGTTTGAAAAGGATCTCACCTGCGGCAACGGGACCACCGAAGAGGAAGATTGCTTCAGGACTGAGGCAATTCACGGTATCTGCCAGGCTACGGCCCAATATTTCGCCCGTAAAATTAAAAACTTCAAGGGCGAGTGGGTCCTTTTGCAGGGCAGCCTCATAAACCATCTTGGATGTCAGCTCATTGTAAGATATTTTGGCCAAAGGACTTTCAGTATCGTTGGTCTGTGCGAGCAGCTCAAAAACTGTCCTTGTGATGCCAGTAGCAGAGCAATAGGTCTCCAAATGGCCTTTTGATCCACAGCCACACTGTCTGCCATCTGGTACTACCGTAACGTGTCCAAGTTCACCGGCAAGACCGTCATGCCCGTAGACAAGGTCACCATTAACGATGATTCCGCTTCCAAGTCCGGTGCCGAGGGTGATCATGACGAAATTGCGCATACCGACACCTCCTCCGTAAATCAATTCTCCGAGGGCGGCAGCGTTGGCATCATTGGTCACCTTGACGATGCTGATTTCAGGCAGTTCAGCCTGAATAAGCGCGGTAAGAGGCACCACCGTGACAAAGGGCAAATTGGCTGTAATTCCTATAGTGCCATCGTAATAGTTGGCATAAGGGGCGCCGATCCCAATTCCGACCACCTCAATATCGAGAATGCTTTTTTTGATATGGGCGATGGCAATCCGTATCTCAGAGGTGATACGTGCAATAAAATCATGGCACAACGCATCAGAAATATCCAATCGGGCATCCGGATTTTCCTTTTTTTGCGGGGTGGGTATCTGCGGAATTTTCTCGTAGAGCACGTTTCCTTCCCGGTCGACAATTCCGATTGCAGTATTGGTTCCGCCAATGTCAAGGCCAACGACAACTTGTTTCATCCTATAATTAATTGATGCAAATTCGTGATTTATTCTTAGGTCTCGCAAAGCACTCAAATGGTATTTTTTTTCTTTGCATAACTTTGCGTGCTTTGCGAGATCTGCTTTCTATCTTATTTTGCTTCCTTTCAAGGCGAAGAAGACGATGTAGGCATAACAGGCTACAGGGATCAGCAATGCGCCCCGGGCACTGAATGAATCAGTCAGAGCACCCATTAACAATGGAATAACAGCTCCACCAACTATCAGTGTATTGATAATTCCCGAAGCCAAGGGCATTTCGGAAGGATCCAGGTCATTCACACCCAAAGAGAAGATATTCGGGAACATGATGGAATTGAAGAATCCGATGGAGAGCAGGCACCACATACCTATTGTTGCCGGCAACATAAATGCGGCAAGAATTAGGAGCATGTTGACCGTACCGAAAATTCCCAAAGCCACATTGGCTTTCCCTTTTCCCAATAACATCAGGAAGAAGTTGGCAATGGCAATTCCAAGGAAAATTAACCCGTTCAAAGGTTGGGAGACAAATACAAACTGACCTTTTTCCATGGATGCTGAGGTAATGAACCAACCCACAAAAAAGGCGAAGATCATTACATAGGCCGAATATTGGTATTTTTTGGCATTGGCAAGATTTCCCAATAAAATCGATCCAAAAAACCGGCCGATCATGGCACCACCCCAATAGATAGCCGATAGTTTAACTGCAACGTCCAGGGCAGTTCCGTCGGCTTTCAGGTAAGGGGCAATCTGTCCGGCCGTACCTACTTCAGCACCCACATAGCAGAAAATGCCAATAGCACCCAGCCAAACCTGAGGTTTTCCTAAAACCGATTTGGACGAAATAGTTGTGTCGCCGGTGATATTTGGGAGCTTTATAAAGGCAATTCCGATGGCAATCAATACTACAAGGGTACCGATGATGACAAATGGCATCTGAACAAACTTGGCTGCTTCAGCCGCCGATGCACCGCTCTTAAGTGCCAAGACTGCCGGAGCAAGAACAAGGATACCGGCAAGGAAAGGTGCAATGGTGGTGGCAACACCATTCAATGCCTGGGTCAGATTGAGACGTGCAGGGGCTGTATCCTGCGGCCCCAGGGCAGCAACATAAGGATTTGCGGCAGTCTGAAGGAATACAACGCCAGTCGCCATGACGAAAACTGCAACCAGGAACAATGGATAAGAGAGGACAGCTACTGCAGGGAAAAACATGTAACTTCCTACCGCTACCAATACAAGTCCGGCAATGACCCCACTCTTGTACCCAATCTTCTTGATGATACTACCGCAAAGAAAACTAAAACAAGCATATGCTACAAAGAATACAAAATTGACCAACTGGGAGAGAAAATTTTCCCAGCCGGGATAAAGCGCTTTCAGATCAAATGCCAGCTGCACCTGATCTTTCATGGCTATGTTAAAGTTGGTAATGAACCCGAAAATGAAAAAGATCGAGGCCATAAAAATCATGCCAAGACGGAGATTGCTGTTGGTCTTCTGTTCCATTGATTTAAAATTTTAAGTTTTTCTTTTTAGTATGGTTGAAAAATACAAGCGTTAACAAATATAGAAATAATTCCTTCAGCAGGAATAGTATGTACTACAATTTCAATACTCCAAATTTTCTAACTTTGTGCTAAATCCTTCATGCTACAGTTATGGAATACAATCCTTCTTCAGATCGTTACGACAAACTTTGTGAATACCGCCGCTGCGGCCGCAGCGGATTGAGACTCCCCGTCCTTTCTCTTGGCCTTTGGCATAATTTCGGTGGAGTAGATACTTACGAAACTGGCAGAAGCATGTTGCGCCATGCCTTCGACCATGGAATCACCCATTTCGACCTGGCCAACAATTATGGGCCACCGCCAGGATCCGCAGAAGAGAACTTTGGAAGCATCTTCCAAAAGGATTTCAAACCCTACCGGGATGAACTTATCATCTCCACAAAGGCAGGCTACCTGATGTGGCCCGGCCCTTATGGAGAATGGGGTTCACGCAAATACCTGCTCTCCAGCCTCGACCAGAGCCTGAAAAGGATGCAGTTGGATTATGTGGATATATTCTACTCCCATCGCCCCGATCCGGATACGCCTCTCGAAGAAACTATGATGGCCCTCGACCAGGCTGTGCGCTCCGGTAAGGCACTCTATGCCGGACTCTCCAACTATTCTGCCGAGCAGACGAGCGAAGCAGCTGGTATTTTGAGAAGGCTTGGAACGCCCTGCCTCATTCATCAACCCAAATATTCGATGTTCGAACGCTGGGTGGAGAAAGGTCTACTGAATACGGTGGAAAAAGAGGGAATCGGTGTCATTGCCTTTTCACCACTTGCACAGGGATTGCTGACCGATCGCTACCTGAACGATATTCCGGAAGGATCCAGGGCCTCCAAGGCATGGGGTTTCCTGCGACCGGAGCAGGTGTCTCCGGCCCTTGCAAAAGTGAAGGCACTGAATCAGATCGCCTTGCAACGCGGTCAAACGCTCGCACAGATGGCCATCGCATGGCTGCTCAAAGATGAACGGGTTACTTCTGTACTGATCGGAGCCAGTTCGGTGAAACAATTGAGCGACAACCTGCAAGCGCAAAAGAGACTACACTTCTCTCAAGATGAGTTGAATGTGATTGAAGCTATCCTACATTAAATTTTCGATTTTCGATTTTCGATTTTGGATTGACGCTATGATCAGGATTTGACCCTATTTACATTGATTTTGGATTCTTGTTTTTTTGACTTAACTTGTATAGTGGAAAGGATTTATTGATATTGTTGAATCAATACAATAAAAATGGAGAACCAGATCAAGTTACGGACCAAACAAATAGGGCTTGAAGTGATTAAATTGGTTGATGAACTTCCCCGGAAAATGTCCGTCTGGATTATATCCAGGCAGATAATCAGGTGTTCAACCTCTGTAGGATCCAATTACCGGGCAGCTTGCAGGGCCAAATCGGATGCAGATTTCTTGAATAAGCTAAGAATAGTGGAGGAAGAGTCTGACGAGACATCCTACTGGCTTGAAATTTTAGAAGAAGCAGGTTTAGTTGGCAAGCAAAAAATTGAAATGTTGAAAAAAGAGACAAACGAAATAACTGCAATAATTGTAGCTTCACAAAAAACGGTACAAAATAGGATTCGATTAAAAAATAAAAATTGATATTTACATCATTCGTCTAATTAAATAACCAATTTTCAGAGTCCTTATTCCAAAATCGAAATTCCAAAATCGAAAATTCTTGATGTCTTCCTTTTTCCTCGCCCTCCACACCATCCTTCCCCTGTTTCTGATCATTTTCTTCGGAATCGTGATGATTCGGTTGGGGGCGGCTACCATAGCCTGGGTAGACTTGCTGAACAAGTATGCGCTGAGAATTGGTTTTCCTGCACTGATTTTTGCGGCATTGGCAAAAATGGATATTGGCTTTGCCGAGAATTCGACTCTCCTGACAAGTAATTCCCTTTACCTGATCGCCTGCATGGCAATGGCCTTCCCGATAGGGGCTCTCTTTAAAACCTCCGTGAAGACCAAACAGACCCTGATTCTGGCTCTGACTTTCGGCAATATCACCTACCTGGGAATCCCTGTCATGGTGAATACAATGGGTCAGCAAGCAATGGGAACTGCCGTCATTCTGACATCCGTTTACCTCTTCTGGATGTTCTCGCTTGCATTGGTTTTGATTGAAGTTGCCGGTGAAGGGAAACTCCATCTGAAATCCATCCTCAAAAAGCTGGCAACCAATCCATTGCTAATCGCTGTGATTCTGGGCATTGTAGCATCAGGATTCAAATTATCACCACAAAGCAGCCTCATGAAATCGCTGGATATGATTGCACAGTCGGTCACGGCAGTGGTGCTGCTGTCGCTCGGAATATTCATGGGCTCACAGAAAATCGGTAGTCTGAAGGAGTGGACACCTGTGTTTGGCCTTTCGATATTGATCATGGTCGTTTTCCCCGCACTTTTTTACCTGGCAATAAAAAGCAGTTCCATGTCTGCCCTCTTATTGCGCTGTTCGGTCCTTGATGCGGCCATGCCAATGGGGTTGACTGCCTATGCACTTACCCAGCAGTATGGATTGAATACCAAATTGGCCGGAAGGCTGGTGCTGCTCTCCACTTTTCTCTCGATGTTTATCCTGCCCGCCTGGATTGCGTTTTTGGGTTAAGCATAAATTTTAGCAAAATAGCGCAGCGCACAATCTTGTAAAACCTTGTGCTTGCGCTCCTCGGCAACGACCGGGGCCAATGCCTTCTGCTCAAAAACAGGCCACCCATCCGCATCAATCCCGGTTTTTTCTACGAGTCCCATCTCCTGGTATAGGGTGCAACTACCCAGATGGATCAGACTCATCTTCTCCTCTTTCGAGAAGCGTTGAAAAGTGAGTCCGCGTTCGCGGATGCCAACCAGAAAGAGAACTCCGTTCAGATCTATATCGATGTCGAATTGTTTGCCCAGATGGTCACACAATTCTGTCCAGTTTGAAAATGTCATGATTACAAAATTTTAAACAAAGGTAGAAGAAAAAGAGAAAAGCAGAAGCTTAGGGCATGGGGCTTAGGGCATGGAGCAAAGAGTTTAGGGTTTGGCGATCGGAGATCGAAGAAGGGAAACCGGAAAGGGAGATCGAAGAAGGGAGACCGGAGACCGGAAAACGGAGGTGGAAGATAGTGGACGGGGAGAGAGGCAACTGGAACTCTAAAATATTGCTCCCGGAGACACTTGTCCCTTTAAATTCGCACATTGACCATTTGTTTTTGACCGGAAGAGGTGGAAAAAGCGTTCAAAATGTGTAATTTTGTGTTTATTAACATTTGATAAAAGCAAACCCTCTGTTTCACCAGGAAGAAAAGGTACCATGAAGAAAGTTCAGATTGCAGAAATATTGAAATCAGGCCAGGAAGGTGCTGAGATCACCATCAAGGGTTGGGTTCGTACCCGCCGTGGAAGCAAAAATGTCAATTTTATTGCCCTGAATGATGGCTCCACCATCAACAACTTACAGGTAGTAGCCGATGTGGAGACATTCGGAGAAGATTTTTTCAAAAGTATCAATACGGGTGCAGCCATCGGGGTGACAGGCATTTTGGTGGCTTCTGCAGGTTCCGGGCAATCCGTTGAACTGAAAGCGGATAAGATAGAGCTCATCGGATTGTCTGATCCGGATAAATATCCCATCCAACCCAAACGGCATACCCTGGAGTTCCTGAGAGAGATGGCGCATCTTCGTCCGAGGACGGCTACCTTCAGTGCGATTTTCCGGATCCGGCACGCCATGATTTTTGCCATCCACTCCTTTTTTAATGACAGGGGATTCTTCAACGTGCACACTCCGATCATTACCAGTTCGGATGCTGAGGGTGCCGGTGAAATGTTCAGGGTGACGACCCTTCCGTCCGAAAATGCCCCTTTGAATGAACAGGGTAAAACAGATTTCTCCCAGGATTTCTTTGGTAAAGCAACCAACCTGACTGTTTCGGGTCAGCTGGAAGGTGAACTTTTCGCCATGGCGCTTTCGAAAATATACACCTTCGGCCCAACATTCCGTGCCGAAAATTCCAATACCTCCCGTCACCTGGCTGAGTTCTGGATGATTGAACCGGAGGTTGCCTTCTGCGATCTGACCGACAACATGGACCTTGCGGAGGAGTTTCTGAAATACCTGATCAACTACGCCCTGGAGCACTGCATGGACGACCTGCTGTTCCTGAGCAACCGCCTGGCGGAAGAAGAAAAGGTGAAACCGGCCGACCAACGGTCGATGGAGCTGATCGAAAAGCTGAAGTTTGTGGCGGAGAACGATTTTGTCAGGCTTACCTATACGGAAGCCATTGAAATATTGAGAAATTCGAAACCCAACAAGAAAGGGCAATTCCAGTATCCTGTTGGTGGTTATGGAACGGATCTCCAGAGTGAGCATGAACGGTACCTGGTGGAGAAAGAGTTTAAAAAACCGGTTATCCTCACCAACTATCCAAAGGAGATCAAGGCTTTCTACATGCGTCTGGACGACAATGGCCAGACCGTTGCGGCCATGGATGTACTATTTCCGCAGATCGGCGAGATTATCGGCGGATCGCAGCGTGAAGAGCGCCTCGAAGTGCTGGAACAACGAATGGAGGAGATGCACATTCCCAAAGAAGACATGGAATGGTACCTTGATACCCGGCGTTTTGGCGGATGCCCGCACGCAGGCTTTGGACTTGGCTTCGAAAGATTGATGCTTTTCGTCACCGGAATGGGCAACATTCGTGACGTGATACCTTTCGCGAGGACACCTAAAAATTGCGAGTTTTAATTTGGAAAAATGCAAAATCTCTCCCTTCAGCAGAGGCTGCTACAGAAGCTTTCCCCACAGCAGATTCAGGTAATCAAGCTGTTGGAGCTTCCCATGCTTCAACTGGAGCAACGCATCAAGAAAGAGCTGGAAGAGAATCCGGTGCTTGAGCTGGAGGAGGGTGAATTTGGTTCAGGAGAGGAGGAGACGGTCAACGATCTGAAATCGAAGGAGGACAACGACAACGAGGAGTTCTCGGTCGACGATTACCTCAACGACGAAGATTATCCATCTTACCGATACGAGTCGAATAATTTTTCGAAAGAGGACAAAGTGGTGGATATGCCCTATTCGGAATCCAACTCTTTTCACGAATACCTCCAGGAGCAGGTGGCCATGGTGATGCTGAACGAACAGGACACCATCCTGGCAGAACAGATCATCGGGAATATTGACGAGGACGGATACCTGAGGCGGGAGCTGGATGCTATTGTGGATGATGTGGCATTCTCCCGGAATATTCTGACTACCGAGAAAAAATTAGCCAAGATACTGAACATGATTCAGGAACTCGATCCCGCCGGGGTCGGGGCCAGGGATCTAAGGGAATCGCTGATGATCCAATTGATGAGGAAAGATATTCGGCGCGAAGAGATACGGCTGGCTTACAGGATTCTGGAAGATTGCTTCGATGAATTTACAAAGAAGCACTACGACAAAATTCAGCGCAAGTTCAATATTGAAGAGGAGGACCTGAGGGATGCACTCGATGAGATACTCAAACTCAATCCGAAACCGGGAAGCTCTTTCAGCAACAACCTAAACCGCGGCAATCAAACCATTGTACCTGATTTTATTTTGGAGATTGTCAATGACGAATTGATCCTGAGCCTGAACCAGCGAAATGTACCCGAACTGAGCATCAGCAATTATTACGCCAATATGCTGAAAAGCTTCCGGGACAACGGCAAGGGGATGACGAACGATCAAAAAGACGCCCTGCTGTTCGTGAAGCAGAAAATTGATTCGGCCAAATGGTTCATCGATGCCATCAAACAACGGCAGGAGACCTTGATGATGGTCATGAATGCCATGTTGCAGTTTCAGAAGGAATTTTTCATAGAAGGAGACGAAACAAAGCTGAGACCGATGATCCTTAAGGATATAGCCGACCTTACAGGGCTGGATATTTCGACCATCTCACGTGTTTCCAACAGCAAATTTATCCAGACCCATTTTGGAATCTACTCACTCAAATATTTCTTCTCGGAGTCGATGCAAAAGGAGGATGGGGAAGAAGTTTCCACCCGGGAGATCAAATCCATTCTGAAAGAGTGCATCGGGAATGAGAACAAGCAAAAGCCGGTTACCGACGACGAACTGGCCAATATACTGAAGGACAAAGGGTACAACATTGCACGCCGCACCGTTGCCAAATACCGGGAGCAGCTTGACATTCCGGTGGCGAGGATGCGAAAGGAACTTTAGTTAATCACGAATTTGTAACCAATTCCCTTGAGCGTGCGGATGTGGTCGTTCCCGATCTTCTCGCGAAGTTTCCGGATGTGCACGTCGATGGTCCTGTCGCCCACGATGACATTGTCTCCCCAAACGGATTTGTAGATTTCATCCCGCAGAAAGACCTTGTCGGGTTTGGAAACCAGTAAAGACAACAGCTCAAATTCCTTCCGGGGAAGCATCATCTCCCGGTCGTCGACCTGAAGGGTGAATTTTTCCTTGTCGATAATCAGGTTCCCGATGTGAAGCACTTTCTCAGGCTGAATGTTTTCAGGAGTTGTACCCCCACTGCGTTTCAAGAGGGCTTTTACCCGGCTGATCAATACTTTTGGCCGGATAGGTTTGGTGATATAATCATCTGCTCCCGCATCAAAGCCTGCAATCTGGGAGTAGTCCTCCCCCCGTGCCGTCAGAAAAGCAATCACCACATCCCGAAATCCCGGAAGTTTGCGGATCTCCTCACAGGCAGCAATCCCATCCATCTCAGGCATCATCACGTCAAGGATCACCAAATCAGGTTTTACCTTGGTTACCAGCTGTATGGCCTCTTTACCGTTTCTGCCTGTGAAGACCTTGAATCCCTCCCTTTCGAGATTGTAGCTTACAAATTCAAGGATATCTTCTTCATCGTCCACCAGAAGAATACGAGGGGTATTGTCTTTTTCAATCATATTTGTGATGTTTTTGTTTCGTGCAATGCATTCGATCTGATTTATTCGAGAGAGGCATGAAACGTTATCGATTCAATTTGTGCGGATAATGCCATTAGAGAGGTTGCGCGCAACGCCTCTACAACATCCTAAAATTAGGCTATTTTTTTGATCATAAGATTTACTGATCAATTTTATTTTGCCAGTTTCCCTTTTTCCAGAGCAAAAGTGAAGGTGGTCCCACTCTCCGGAACACTCTTTACATGTATTTTTTGCTTGTGTGCTTCGATGATGTGCTTGACAATTGACAAACCAAGACCAGTACCTCCCTGTGTCCGGGAGCGACTCTTGTCGACCCTATAGAATCGTTCGAAAATACGCGGAAGATCTTTTTTGTCGATTCCAATTCCATCGTCGTGAACTTCCGTAAGCAAAAGGTTGTTCATGTCGTAAAAACCCACAGTAACATTTCCGTCGCGCCGCCCGTATTTGATGGCATTCCCGATCAGATTGCGCATGGCTTCAAAGATTCGTTTCTTGTCTGCTTTCACCAGGAACGGTCTTCCCGATGAGAGGTTCAGGTGCATGGAGATTCCTCTCTCCGTCGCTTCTCTCAACTCCAGTTCAAAGACCTCTTCAACCAGTTTACTGATATCGAAGATCTCGGGGTTCAGTTTCAATTCACCGGATTCGAGTTTGGTAATTGACTCGAGGTCTTCCACCACATTGATCATCCGGTCGATGCTCTTTTCGGTGCGCTCGAGGTAAAGCCGGTTGATCTCCGGATCTTCCAGTCCACCGTCCAAAAGGGTGAGGATATATCCCTGGATATTAAAGATCGGTGTCTTTAATTCGTGGGAGACATTTCCAACGAAGTCTTTTCTGTATTTTTCAAGATCGCGGAGCCGCTCGATCTCAGCCATTTTATCATCGGCCCATATTTTTACATCGTGCTCCACCTCTGCAAGAATATCCTTGTTGCGTTCCCTCTTTTTTCGCTTGTCGTTGCCAGGCACTCCGCTGATGGTTTTGTAGATTGGTGTGATCTTGTCATTGATCATATAATTCAGGATATAGCCTGAAGAGATGAATGAAAGCAGAAAAGTGACCGGGATTAGGACAATAAGCCAGAAAACCTGGCCAAAAAAATGGTACATGACTACCAGCAGGGCCACAAACAGTGTGGTAACCAGAGAGGATATCAGTGATAATTTACTTGGAGTATAGGAACTGAGAATTCTCATAACGAAGGATCATACCCCTAAATAGGTAAAAAGATAATAGACAACAGCCGCAATAGCCATCGAGACCGGAATGGTTAATATCCAGGCATACAGCAGGTTGATGGTTACTCCCCATTTTACAGCCGTGACTCTCCTTGGTAATCCGGTACCCATAATGGCCCCTGTAATGGTATGGGTAGTACTGACAGGTATACCGAAAGCATCGGTGCCGAAGAGAAGCGTTGCTCCTGCCGTATCCGCCGCTATGGCTTCGAAAGAGGTCAGCTTTGTGATCTTGGTTCCCATTGTCTTCACGATTTTCCATCCGCCGGAAATGGTTCCTGCACTGATGGCTACATAACATCCAAGGACAATCCAGTGGGGGATGGAATGAATTTTACCTCCAACCATGGTAATATGAGCCCAGTCAGGAATCGATGCCGGATCCACCCCTTTGAAATAGACCATCAGGGTGGCAGCTATCAAACCCATCACTTTTTGCGCATCGTTCCCGCCATGACCAAGGCTTAAAAGCGCAGAAGATACCAGCTGAAATTTCCTGAAATATTTATGGACTACATGCGGATTGGCCTTTCGAAAAAGATTCAGCAGGATGATGGAGTAGATATAGGAGAAGAGCATCCCCAAAAAAGGTGCCAGGAAAATAAATGAGGCAATTTTCAGAATGACACTGGTATGTACAACTGTCCATCCGGCATGGGCCACGGCCGCTCCTGCAAATCCACCGATCAATGTGTGTGAAGAGCTGGATGGAATTCCAAGGTACCAGGTCAGCAGATTCCAGAGTATGGCAGCAATGATCCCGGCAAGAATGACCTGGAGGTTAATGGCATTGGTATCAACTACTTTCGCTATGGTATCCGCAATCTTAAGTTCAAAAATGGCATATGCCAAAAAATTGAAAAAAGCAGCCCATAAAACCGCTTGAAACGGCGACAACACCTTGGTTGATACGATGGTGGCAATGGAATTGGCAGCATCATGAAAACCATTGATGAAATCGAAGGCAAAAGCCAATACGATGATGATAATCAGTAAATTAAAGCTCATTATCAGTAGTTTTTTCGGTTAGTTCCAACAAAATCAAGAATGACAGGGAAGGGTTATCCCATTTTAATAATCAGGGATGAAAAAATATTGCCTACATCATCACATTTGTCGATGGCTTTTTCGAGGGTGGTCAAAATATCCCTCTTCTTAATCAAATCGATGGCATTGACTTCCAGTTCAAACAATTTGGAAAGGTATTCCTGGTAGATGTCGTCCACTTCACTTTCGTATTCACTGATTTTTTCGCAGCAGTGCACATGTTTTTTAAAATCATTGACAGACCTTACGTCGCGCAATACATTCTGGATCTCCTTGTTGGCAGAGTGAATACGGTCTGCAATCCAGACAAACTCTTCGGGGAAGGAGGACAATTTGTAAAAGTGAATCCGCTTGGATGCGGCATGAATATAATCGACAATGTCATCCATGTTGTTGATCAGTTCATGAATGTCTTCACGATCGAAAGGTGTGATGAAGGTTCCGTTGAGCTCGTTAAGCAGGTTCTTTGTAATATCATCCCCAACATGTTCAACATCCCTGATCTGTTTCATGTAATCCAACCTACGGGTTAAATCCCTTTCTCTTACCAGTTTGATCAAAAGTTCGGATGCCAGTACCAGATTGTCGGCTGCATCGTTGAAGAGTGGAAAGAACTTGCGGTCTTTGGGTACCAGGAAACTAAAAATTTTATCGAGCTTCATAAGAAAGATATTAGTTGGTTACATTTTTCCGGATTGACCTAATGCAGGTAAATATAACGATTTCTTTTCTGTGAAGTTTCGTCTGTCACTTTTCATAGACGAAATCTCCATAGCTTAATTTTGCGCAAAAATAGACAATTTAAGGAGATGATGTATCGCCTGTTATCAATTCCGGGAAATCGGCTAATCCCAAACAGCTGTTAACGAATATTCTTTCATTAACTTGTTGAATCACCTGAGTTTTTCAGCCTAATCCTTACCAGGAAAGGAGATACATACATTCAAACTTTGGCTGGTCTTGAGATATTTTGCCCAGTTACATTCTTCCGAATTGCAGGATGACCCCTGCAAAAACAGTAGTTAAAGGCATCGGGTAGTAACGGTTGGGTTCATATTTTTGACCCAGCAGGTTTTCTCCACTCAAAGTGAATTCAACATGCCTGTTCAGGCTCCAGGCCGCCTTGGCATTGAGCAAACTGTAACTGATCAGGTTGATTCGACCGGTTGCATCATTGTTCAGATCCGAGATTCTTTGAAATGAACCGTTTAACCTGAATTTGTTCCAGTGGTAGGTTCCGCTTAGGAAAAGATTGTTTTTTGGAGTGGCAAACAGGGGTTTGTCCATGTTGATGTAACTGTAGGTAACCAGAAGCTCAAAATTTTTGACCGGTCTGGCAGTAAGTGACAGTTCAAGACCTTTGTTGTCGATGGCTCCCGTATTGAAGAGATTTCCCATGGCCCCGGTCACGATCAGGTTGTCACCCTTCACCAGATAGGTAGTCAGTTCAATCTTCAATTTATTCTCCATAAAATTGTGGGAGATACCGGTTTCATAACTGTAGATTCTTTCAGGCTGCAGGTTGGGATTGTGGTTGAACATGTACAGTTCCCGGATAGTTGGACTGCGAAATCCCTTGGAAAAGTTGGCTCTCCAGGTGGTCAGGGGAGAGAGTTGCCAGGCAAAACCCGCCGATGGGATCCATTCACTGCCATATTTGCTGTGGTTTTGCAGCCTGATGCCCCCGTTAAGCGTAAGCTCTTCAAAGAGAGTCTGTTGTACAAAACCATAAACCCCTGCTTCAGTAACGGTCGTATCTGCAAAGGCGATCCCCTGGCCGTTCATGGCTAAGGTATTTTCGGCCTTTCCACCGTATTTGGCCAGATCGGCACCAAAGGAGAGGTTGTTTCCTGTAAAGAGTTTGAGTGTTTGGTAAAGATTGATCCCATTGTTGTGGTCGGTGGAGTGAAAACCGTCTGAAATGGTATGTTCTCCAAAATTGTTGTAAAACCTGATAGCTCCCGAGAGCTTGTCGTATTCATCAGAAACGGAAAGGGCCCAATAGCCGCGGGTAATGTCGAGCCGGCTTCCCGGTAGGGCGTTCAGGGTATCGGGACCCGGATCCTGCGTATTGAATTTGGCCAGCGACAGATCTGCAGTCGCCTTGAGGTGCCTGTCGAAATCATAGCCCAATTTAAGGTAGCCATTGCTGATCTCAAAATCGGAATTGGGCCGGTGGCCATCGGTCTTGTCATGGTTGAAAGAGGCGAAGACGCTGAATTTGTCCTTCTTCAGACCTATCGATAGTGCCTGTTTCTGGGTATTGAAGGAGCCATAGGATAGTTGGGCATTTCCGCTGACGCCTTCCGTATTGTTTTTTCTCGTGATGATGTTGATTACTCCACCCATGGCGTTGGATCCATACAAAAGGGAGGCAGGACCACGGATCACCTCCACCCGTTCCACGTCTGATGCTACATAACTGTCGGGCAACGGATGTCCCATCAGTCCCATGAACTGCGGATGACCATCAATGAGCATCAGCACTCCAGTGGTGGGATTGCCACCTATCCCGCGGATCGTGATCTGGCCAGCCGCACCGTTCGCCACCCCAAAACCGGTGACCCCTCTTTCCGTCACATAGAGTCCGGGTACACGACCATTCAGCATGGGCAAAATGGCCGACTCATTTCCCTCTGCGATTTGTTGGCGGTCCAAAACGGATACCGAAAGAGGCGTCATGCTCCGGTTGATTTTGGTCAGTGTACCGGTTACGATGACCTCTTTGATGTTGATCGTATCTTTCAAGGAAGGCGTTTTCTCCTGGGCATTGGCGCATATGAAATGTAATAGGATGGTAATAATCAGAATGTATTTTTTCATTTTAATGATGGATGATGAATGATGGATGAATAGTATTACGATTTATATATTATGTGTTACTATTTTGGCAAAAAAATTACTTCACTTTACTCATGATCAGCTTGCCATGTTCGATGCCCTTGATGCCGATAAGCTGATCCGACAACTCTGTCAAAGTATGGGCAGTGCCTTTTACCGTAATCACCTCCATGGTATGGTCGTTTTCAAGGAAGAACCGCTGGGAGGAGAGGACAACCCCGGCATATTGGGTTTGCAGTTCGAACGAACGGTTCCAGACCTCTTTCTTGCGGTTGGGATGCACAAGTACAATGGCACCGGCCACCAGGTTGTTGCACTGCCACTTCTTTTCGACAATGTTCTTCTCAATGAGCGCACGAATTGCTTGTGACCGGTTGGGAAATTGATTTTCCTTCACATATTGGTCAAGTGCCTCAAGCAACTCCTCTTCCAAAGAAACACTGAAACGGGAAACGGTCATGGTAATACGAATTATGCGGATCGTGTGCGAAGGTACAAATTAATAAACATTGGGCAATGGAATGGGTGTGGAAAGTTGAAAGTTGAGAGTTGAAAGTTCAGATTGAAGAATTGAAACGGAGAGAATGTGCTGATGTGCCAATTTGATGATTAGATGGTAGGGTGGTAGGATGGAATGTACAAATGGAGGAACTCAAAAGTTACCCTACGCAGTGCTGTGTTTCCTTTCATTTCAGGTTTTGCCGACGCAATGGCATTGAATAAAAAATGGAGGAATTGCTTCCCCCATTTTTACGGCTTACTTTCACTATTCATTATCATTAAAAACTCTTGCTTTTTATTTTAGCTCTACAATCATCGCCGTGTGAGCCGGGATTTTCAGAGTTGAGAGATCAATCGACTTACCGGAAATCACTTCATAGCCTTTAGAAGCTCCTTTG
>Ga0118677_10007489_pt1 | contig 17984 bp, 18 predicted proteins | sample AliMusrvi5mmetaG_FD_86154 | JGI IMG/M metagenome (GOLD analysis project Ga0118677, IMG submission 86154) | reverse complement strand
GTATTTTTCGCTGAAGATGCTTGTACACAGCTTCACTTAATACTATTTTTTCGAGGTCTCTTCCTTTGCGGATCAGACTTTCGACTGTATCAATATGTGATATCCGAACGACATCCTGGGCAATGATCGGACCAGCATCAAGGTCGGCAGTGACATAATGACTCGTAGCACCAATAATTTTCACACCCCGTTCGTGTGCCGCGTGATAAGGTTTTGCACCAGCAAAGGCGGGTAAAAACGAGTGGTGAATATTAATGATCCGATTTGGAAAATGATTTACAAAATGATCAGACAACACCTGCATATATCTTGCAAGAACTACAAAATCAATATTATATTTTTCGAGAATTTCGATCTCCTTCTGTTCCTGATCACGCTTATTTGAACTGTTCTTTTCAATAAGATGGAAATCGATCCCAAAACGTTCCGCCACTGGTCTTAAAGTTTCGTGATTACTGATGATAAGGGGGAGGTCAGTTTCCCAATCACCTGCAATATAACGCGATAGAATATCAAAAAGGCAATGCGACATTTTTGAAACAAACACAGCCATCCTGGGACGTTTATCAGAAAAATGGAGAGAAAACTTGATTGAGAATTTCCGGGCAATAAGCGTCTCAAAATAGTCGGCAACTTTTTCCCTTGGAATGGCAAATTTCTCCAGTTCCCATTCAACCCGCATATAAAATAATCCCTCTTCACGATCAACGTGTTGATCAAGGTAAATAATATTACCCCTGTTTTCGTTTAAAAACTCAGTGACTGCGGCTAAAATCCCCTGCTTGTCAGGACAATAGATGAGTAAGATTGCAGTGTTTCTGTCTCCTGTCTCTTTGCGAATCGATTGCATAATATAGTTTGAAAGTATGAAAATAATAACTCCTGTTTCTTCAGTTTTAAAGAACTCCCTTTGTGCTTGGAAGCGACTGAACCATTGGATCTTTACGAATAGCCATCTTCAGTGAACGTGCAAAAGCCTTGAAAATCCCTTCGATCTTATGGTGTTCATTTGTACCCTCCGCTTTAATATTCAGATTTGCTAATGCAGAATCTGAAAGCGACTTAAAGAAATGAAAAAACATTTCAGTGGGTACATCTCCAACCTTTTCACGGTGAAATTCAGCTTCCCACACCAACCAGGCTCTTCCTCCAAAATCGAGGGCAACCTGTGCCAGACAGTCGTCCATTGGCAAACAAAATCCGTACCTTTCGATACCCCGCTTATCACCAAGAGCCTTTTTAATCGCTTCACCCAGGGCAAGTGCTGTATCTTCGATAGTATGATGTTCATCTACAACAAGATCGCCAATTACATTTATATCCAAGTCACAGCCTGAATGTCGTCCGATCTGATCGAGCATATGATCAAAAAATCCTAAACCTGTAGAAATATTACACTTTCCAGACCCATCCAGTTTCAGTTCGACAAAAATGTCGGTCTCAGAAGTTTTTCTTCTTACAGTAGCAGTTCGTTCTCCGATGGCCAAAAAACTGAAAACATCATCCCAGTTTTCGCTTACCAACACACACGACTGATGTAATCCTTTACTATCCAGTTCGTTTTTACGATTCTCATCTGCAAAAAAGATTCCCTTTGTTCCCAGATTTTTTGCCAGTTCAATATCTGTAATACGATCTCCTATCACGAAAGAGCCGGAAAGATCGTATTCTTTTGAAAAGTATTCTTTTAACATCCCGATACCGGGTTTACGATTAGGGGAGTTTTCCTCAGGAAAGGTGGGATCAATATGAACATTCATGAAGGTGACTCCTTCATTTTCGAACGTTTTAACCATCTTTTGATGCGCCGGCCAGAATGTCTCCACAGGATAGGAAGCGGTTCCCAGACCATCCTGGTTCGAAACAATCACCAACTCATAATCGAGGTATTTCCTTATATTATACAGGTTTCGGAACACACCAGGAATAAACTCCAGCTTCTCCAGCGAATCCACCTGCATATCTGAAGGTGGCTCGACAATCAGTGTACCGTCACGATCTATAAAAAGAATCTTCTTCATTCTAATATTTTTAGTTTTTCAACCTATTAAAGATAAGAATTTTCATTCTTATTTTGTCATATTAAGCTACTTTTTTCTGAAGCCAACGTCATTATAATAAAAAAAAATTGAGAGATCACTAAATCAGGTTATCCATTGCTTCGATTAACAGGGCATTCTCTTCAGCAGATCCCACACTGATGCGAAGACAACCTTCACATAAAGAGATAGATGAGCGATCCCTCACAATTATTCTCTCATCAACAAGGTAATGATAGATACCCTTTGGATCGTGTGTCTTAACCAATACGAAGTTGGCATCCGTTGGATAAACCTTAACTACAAATGGATACCTCTTTAGATTTTCTATCAGTTTCGCACGTTCTTCCAGGATGACCTTTACCCAATCTGATTTTTGCTGCTCCGATGAAAGAAGTTCCATTCCCTTTTCCTGGGTAAGTATATTCAGGTTATAAGGATATTTTATCCTGCTTAATACCTCGATAATTTGCTCCTCTGCAAAAGCCATTCCCAGACGCAATCCTGCCATTCCCCAGGCCTTTGAAAAGGTTTGAAGAATAACAAGGTTAGGATATTGAATTAAATCAGGAAGTAATGATTTATCAGGACAGAAATCAATATAGGCTTCATCAAGTACAACAATCCCGCTAAAATTTTCTATGATGTGAACTATCCCTTTTGGGTCAAGGGCATTTCCGGTAGGATTATTAGGAGAACACAAGAAGATTATTTTAGTATGGGCAGTGACTGCATTTAGCACTGCATTTGCATCTAATTCAAAATCATCGTTCAGGGGAACAAGTTTTACTGTTACATTATTTGTATCAGCTGCCACCCGGTACATTCCGTAGGTTGGATTAATAGAAACAATATTGTCTTTACCGGGTTCGCAAAAAGCACGAATCAACAGATCGATGGGTTCATCGCTTCCGTTGCCAAGAAAGATATTGGGTACCCCAATATTTTTGATGGCACCAACCCTGGCTTTCAGCTTTAACTGACGAGGATCGGGATAACGGTTCCAGGGTGAATTGAATGGGTTTTCGTTTGCATCGAGAAAAACAGCAGCATCACCCGAAAACTCATCTCTTGCGCTTGAATATGGTTTTAGGTTACGGATATTTTCCCGAAGTAAACTTTTAATATCGAGGCTCATATAAATTTATATTTTACTAAACCAATAATTGCTTATTAAAAATTATTCATTGTTTTTCATCCTGAGCGTTGCTGCATTCTTGTGTGCAAATAATTGTTCTGCTTCAGCCATCACCTCAATTATAGGTCCCAATTTCATAAAACCTTCTTTGGTAATCTCCTGAAAGGTTATTTTCTTGCAAAAGCTATCTAGCCCAATACCGCTAAACGATTTGGCCCAGCCATTTGTCGGTAGGGTATGATTTGTACCAGATGCATAATCACCGGCACTTTCCGGTGAGTAGTTCCCAATAAATACCGATCCTGCATTCGAAATTCTTTCAGCCAGACCACCTGCTTCCTTGGTTGCAATGATCAAGTGTTCAGGGGCATAGAAATTAATCAGACTTACCATCTCCTCAACATCAGCAACAAGTATTGCACGACTTTTCTCGAGTGCTTTGGTCGCAGTAGCAGAACGGGGAAGTGCTTTCAGTTGCTTTTCCATCACCTTGATTACGTTATTAATTAATTGATCGTCTGTCGTCACCAAAATAACCTGACTATCGGGACCATGCTCTGCCTGGGAAAGGAGATCAGAGGCAACAAACTCCGGAATTGATGTCTCATCGGCCATAACAGCAACTTCCGAAGGTCCTGCTGGCATGTCGATTGCACAGTCAGCCATTGCAACGAACTGTTTGGCTGCAGTAACCCAGGAATTTCCGGGTCCAAACAACTTATCTACTTTTTGAATTGACTCTGTTCCATAGGCCATGGCTCCAATCGCCTGAATACCCCCGATCTTATAAATCTGGGAGATGTGGCAAACAGAAGCAGCAAATAAAATGGCAGGGTGAATATTACCATTCTGATCAGGAGGAGTGCAAAGTACCACCTCACGACAACCAGCAATCATCGCGGGGATTCCCAACATAAGGACTGTTGAAAAGAGTGGAGCCGATCCCCCGGGGATGTACAAGCCAACACGATCAATCGGCACCGATTTAAGCCAGCATTTTACACCAGGCATAGTTTCAACAACACGATGAGGAACTTTTTGAACTATGTGAAATTTATCAATATTCTGTGCAGCAACCAGTATTGCATTTTTCAGTTCAGGATCAATACCTGCAACAGCTGTATCAATCTCTGCCTGAGAAACTTTAAAATCGGCAATATCCACATGATCAAATTGAAGGGTAAATTCACGGATAGCAGCGTCTCCATCCTCACGGATTTTAGACATTACCTCACGAACAGTATCCATCTTATCAGAGAAATCAGATGTAGGCCGTTTGATGATTTCCGGCCACGATTTAAAAAGCGGGTATCGGAAAATTTTCATAATGAAGAATTTATAAAATCATTTTTTCTATCGGTAATACGAGTATCCCTTCTGCACCATTTTTTTTCAGATTTCCGATTACTTCCCAGAACTCCTTCTCATTAATAACAGAGTGGAGTGAACTCCATCCCGGTTTGGCCAAAGGCATTATTGTTGGTGAGGTCATACCGGGAAGGACCTTTATGATCTGATCGAGTTTATCGTTGGGTGCATTGAGTAAAATGTACTTCTTTCCCCTCCCTTTTTCAACCGCTTCAATACGAAAAATCAATTCGTCGAGAATTACCTGCTTTTCAATCGACAGGTTTGGAGTGGCAACCAAAACCGCTTCCGAATCCATAATAACCTGTACCTCCTTCAACCGGTTACTCACAAGTGTACTTCCGGAGCTTACAATATCAAAAATTGCATCAGCAAGACCGATACCTGGAGCTATTTCTACCGAACCGGCAATAAAATGAATATCAGCTTCGATATTGTTATCGTTTAAAAAATCCCTTAGAATTCGGGGATAGGAAGTGGCTATTTTCTTTCCTGCAAACCACTCCAGACCCGGATAATCGATGTCTTTTGGAATAGCAAGTGACAACCGGCATTTACTAAAACCTAAATGCTTGATAATTTCGACAACTTTTTGTTGCTCTATCACCTCATTTTTGCCGACAATACCAATATCTGCAACTCCGTCTGCAACACATTGAGGTATGTCGTCGTCACGCAGGAAAAGGGCTTCAAGCGGATAATTTTTTGCAGCTGAAATAAGCCTTCGGCTGCTGGCAACTAATTTAATGCCAGTTTCGGTAAGCAATGCCATCGAATCTTCGTTTAACCGACCCTTGGTCTGAACAGCAATTCTTAAAATCGAATCCATATTTTAAAATTAAAAAAGGCCTACCTGAATGATAAGGTAAGCCTGTGTTTTGGTAATATGATAATGGACGTACCAACTCCGGCTTACCTTATGGCAAGTGATGATGATGTCCGTTATGAATAATGATCTTTGTCATTTTATTTTAATATTGCAATATTAAGCAAAAATCGGATTGAATCATCCAAATCACAAAAATGAATGTTAAATTTTAATTAATTGTCTTTGCAATCGATTGCACAATCCCTATATTTGCATCATCATATTAAAAACCTAAGTTATGTTGAGGAAACTACTCTTTGTGCTCCTGCTTGCTTTTACTGTTTCAGCAAGTTTCTCAAAACCGGAAAATAACAAAAAACTGTTCTTCGGGAGTTACATCCGGAAAACGATGAAAAAGGTAACCGACTGGCAAATAAAGAACCCCAAACATGCATTAACAGACTGGACAAACGGGGCATTCTATGCCGGAGTATCAGCAGCATGGGAAACGACAAAATCGAAATCTATTTATCAGCAAATGATGGATATGGGCTTAAAAAATAACTGGAAACCAGGCCCTCGATGGTATCATGCCGATGATATTGCGATCTGTCAAACGTATGTTGATTTATATAAAGTTGAGAAGAAGCCTGAGATGATACAGCCGTTTGTTGACACATTGGCTGTATTTATGAAAAAGCCCTACCCGTCAAAAGGAATAGAAACGATTAAATGGTGGTGGTGCGATGCATTGTTTATGGGACCCCCTGCCATGGTTAAACTTGGTACTGCTACAGGTAATGAAAGTTACATTCAATATAGTGATCAATTATTCAAAGAGACTTATAATCTTCTCTATGATAAAGTGGAACATCTTTTCGCACGCGATGTGAGATATGTGATAAAAAATGATGGAAAAGATTTACGTGAAGCAAACGGTAAGAAAATACTATGGTCACGTGGAAATGGCTGGGTAATAGGGGGAATAGTAAGGATATTGGAGGAGCTACCTGTCACTTATGCAAACCGCGATTTCTACATCAAACTCTTAAATGAGATGTCAGCGAGGCTCAAAGAGCTGCAACAGGCAGATGGAATGTGGCGTGCCAGCCTTCTTGATCCCGATTCATATCCCGGAGGCGAAGTCAGTGGTACCGGTTTTGACTGTTATGCCATTGCATGGGGCATCAATCATGGAATTCTCGATAAGCAAACTTACTTGCCTGTTGTTGAAAAAGCATGGATTGGACTCAACAGATGTGTGGGTAGGGATGGACACGTCGGATGGGTCCAGCCAATTGGCGGCGATCCAAAGAAAAACTTTAATTCAGAAAGCTGGGAAGTTTATGGTTCGGGAGCTTATTTGCTGGCAGGCAGCGAAGTGATCAAACTGAAAAGATAAAATAAATTACAATACCGGCAAAACAATGATAATTTGTCGGTATTGAATTAAAATTTCAGCCCTTCCAATAATTTAATATAGATCGATATCCCCTCCTCTATTTCAGAAATAAGGATATATTCGTCAGCAGTATGAGAACGTGCTGAATCACCAGGACCAATTTTTACTGATGGGTAGGGGATTACTGCCTGATCGGAGGTTGTTGGTGAACCATATATTGGCAAACCAATTTCAAGACCACGCCGAACCAACGGATGGGTTGCACTGATTCCGGAGGAGTTAAGCCGGAATGAGCGTGAATGGACATCAGAATCCACCAATGTTGAGATTATCTGAAAAACTTCTTCGTTCGAATAGCACTCATTGGTTCGTACATCAACGACAAAACGGCACGAATCAGGAACAACATTGTGTTGTTGTCCTGCCTCTATCTGGGTTATAGTAAGTTTAACAGGTCCAAGTACCGGCGACTCAAGCGGAAATTTAAAGTCTTTTAGTAGCTGTATATCTCTGATTGCTTTGTAAATTGCATTTTCCCCTTCATTACGGGCGGCATGTCCGGCCCTCCCCTTCGCTTCGCAATCAAGAACCATCAGGCCTTTCTCTGCAATGGCGATATGCATTTGAGTTGGTTCGCCCACTATAGCCAAATCGATTCTCCCAAGTTGATTTAAAACAGAAGCTACGCCCTGATCACCTGAAACTTCTTCCTCTGCACTGGCACAAAATATAAGATTAAAAGGTAAATTTTCGATTGCATAAAAGTATCGGAATACACCAAGTAACGCTACTACCGATGCGCCCGCATCGTTACTTCCAAGCCCGGTAATACGATCGCCCACGACTGTGGCTTTATAGGGTTCGCAGGTCCAACCCTTATTAGGCCGGACAGTATCAACATGTGAATTCAGTAATATAACAGGCTTGTTAGCTGACCAGTTAGTATTTCGCATCCACAGATTATTGCCTGATCGTTGCGGGTTCAGAGCCCAAAAGGAAAATTTTGCTTCCAAAAAATCGGTCACAACTTTTTCTTCCCTGCTGAGTGAAGGGATTTCGATCATCGCCTTTAACAGTTCGACACTTTCGGATACAATTTTGTCTTTCAGCATAGATCAGAGTACTAATCTTGTTCCCCTTAATCCCCCGGAAATTCCCTGTGCATTCGTGATCACAACAGCACTCACTCCGCTCCTCAATGCATTGAATCCATTTTCAAGTTTAGGAATCATTCCTCCTGTAATAACGCCCTGATTTTTAAGCTCCTCAAATAATAATGGATCCATTTCAGGGATAAGTGATTTCTCGTCAGCTTCATTAGCCAGAACACCTGGCTTTTCAAAACAGAATATTAACCTTAATTCATATCTGCTGCATAAGGATGTTGCTAATTCAGAAGCAATGGTATCAGCATTTGTATTCAGTAACGATCCTTTTCCATCGTGTGTGATCGGGGCAATTACAGGAACAGCACCATTTTCAAGTAGTTCGTTTATTGCCTGAGCATTGACACTCTTTATATCACCGACAAAACCATAATCAGTGGCACCAACCGGACGTTTAACAGCCCTGATAATATCTAGATCGGCTCCTGTAAGCCCTATGGCATTATTTCCTAATGCCTGCAGTCCTGCAACAACATTTTTATTCACCAGGCCGGCATAAACCATTGTCGCGACTTTCAGCGTTTCTGCATCGGTAATCCGACGGCCATCCACTATTCTTGTCTCAATTCCGAGCTTCTCGGAAAGGGCTGTAGCGCTTTTTCCCCCTCCGTGGACGAGTATTTTAGCCCCGGCAATGCGTGAAAAGTCTTTTAACAGTGTCCTGAGTGACTCCTCCTCTTCGACGATCTTACCACCTACCTTAATGATTATCAAATGTTCTCTCATATTACCCTTCCAATATCATTTTTAAAACTGTCTGGGCCGAATATACACGATTTTCTGCTTCATCCACAACAATAGAAGAAGAACTGTCGAGTACTTCGTCTGTGACAATCATATTCCGGCGAACAGGAAGGCAATGCATAAACCTTGCATTATTAGTCAGGGCCATTTTTTCGGAGTTAACGGTCCATCTCATATCTTTTGAAAGAATCTCTCCATATTCGGTGAAGGAGGACCAATTCTTTGCATAGATAAAATCTGCATTTTCGAAAGCTTTATTCTGATCATATTCCACCTTAATATCTCCCATAAACCGGTTATCAAGCTCATAACCTTTCGGATGCGTAACAACCAATTCATAATCTGTCTGACGCATCCATTCCACAAAGGAATTCGGCACAGCCTGAGGAAGTGCGCGCGGATGAGGAGCCCACGACAGAACCACCTTTGGACATGGTTTGGTCTTATATTCTTCAATCGTCATGTGATCTGCAAAACTTTGAAGTGGGTGACGGGTTGCAGCTTCCATACTAACGATAGGAACACCAGCATATTGAACAAACTGATTCAGTATCTTTTCGGAATAGTCATCCTCCTTATTTTCAAAACTGGCAAAGGCCCTTACTCCAATGATATTGCAATAGCGTCCGATCACAGGAATAGCCTCCAACATATGTTCCGGCTTATCGCCATCCATCACTACACCCAGTTCACTCTCAAGCCGCCAACCATCCTGATTCACATTCAAAACCATCGTATTCATTCCGAGATTCATAGCAGCCTTTTGGGTACTTAATCGGGTACGAAGACTCGAATTGAAAAAAATCAATACCATGGTTTTATTCTTACCCAGATACTGCCAGCCATAAGGATTTTTTTTGATTTCACGGGCTGTTTTTATCGCCTCCTTCAAATCGGGAAGGTCATAAACTGAAGTAAAATGTTGCATATTATGTAAAAAATGATGATCTTTTTAAAGTAAAAACGACTTTAAACTCTTAGTAACTTCTATTCCATTTATGGACGTATTTGTCCATCACCTTCAATAAGCCATTTATAGCTTGTAAGTTCTTCAAGCGCCATCGGACCCCTGGCATGCAACTTCTGAGTACTGATTCCTATTTCAGCTCCCAGGCCGAATTGTGCCCCATCGGTAAAGGCTGTACTCGCATTGACATAAACAGCAGCTGCATCGACTACTTTTAAAAACATTTCACAATTGTTTCTGTCTTCAGAAATAATTGCTTCACTGTGCTTTGAACTATATTTTGCAATATGAGCGATGGCTTCATCAAAAGATGAAACAGTACAGATTGCCATTTTATACGAGAGGAATTCGGTGCCAAAAGATTCGTTCGTAGCTACTTTTAACAGATGTTCCGGATATTTTCCTTCAAGAACATCATAGGATTGCTTGTCTGCATAGATTTCAACTTCATTTTTTGCCAATGGCCCTGAGATCTCTATAAGATCAGACATCCGCGATTGATGGATAATAAGACAATCAAGTGCATTGCAAACACTTACACGACGAGTCTTGGCATTGTTTATAATTTGAACCCCTTTGGCAAGATCCCCAAATTCATCAAAATAGGTGTGACAAATTCCTGCTCCCGTTTCGATCACAGGTATTGTTGCATGTTGACGAACGTAATCAATCAATCCCTGGCTACCGCGTGGAATGATTAAATCAACATATCCGCGGGCATTTAGTAATTCTGTAGTAGCTTCACGACCGGCGGGAAGAAGTGTCAGGATATGTTTGTTGATATTATTTATTTCCAAAACATTGTGAATTATGCTGACAATGGCCTGATTCGAAAACAATGCATCGCTTCCACCCTTCAGTATGCAGGAATTTCCGGATTTAAAGCAGAGTGAAAAGACATCAAAAGTTACATTCGGGCGGGCTTCATAAACAATTCCAATTACACCAAACGGGACGCTTACCCTGGTAATCTTTAATCCGTTTGGTCTTGTTGAATCAAAAAGCACCCTTCCAACAGGAGAAGGCAAAAAGGCAACATTCCGAATATCATCTGCGATATTCCTTATCCGGTCAGCAGTAAGTTTCAGACGGTCATATTTTGGGTCCGAATTCTCCATTCGCGCCAGATCTTTCTGGTTTTCACGCAGTATAAAACCGGAGCTCTTTTCAGCGGCATCCGCAATCTTAAAGAGTATCTCGTTTATTTTCTGAACGCTAAGCAAGTTTAATTCCCTACTCGACTTCAGACTATTCTCAAATTGTTCATGAAAATTCATAGATTTTTTTTTTTACAGCAAGTATAGATAATCGTAATGAATAAATGGTTTCGACTTTTTGCCGCCCATTTCATTAAGTACTTCTTCCGAAGAGTAGGATGCTTTTCCCAAACCAATTAACTCTCCGTTTGAATCTTTAACTCTGACAATATCACCGTCATGGAAATACCCAACAACATCTACAATTCCAATCAGCAACAAACTGATTGCCTTGTCAGAAAGTAACGCTTCGCGTGCACCATCATTGATGATCACCTCACCTTTGGCAAAATCATCGGAGTGTGCAAGCCATTTCCGAACACCAGTGGATTTTTTCCTTGAAGGAATAAAATGGGTTTGAACCGCTTCAGAATTATTGAATAATATATTGGTTAACGTATTTACCTTTATGCCATTGGCAATATGAACAGCAATTCCTTGCCCGGCAAGCTTTGATGCAATGTGAAATTTAGTGAGCATTCCACCTCTTCCAAAGTTTGACTTTTTTCCAGATATCGCCTCAATATCAAGTGATTCACCATGATAAATTTTAGGAATCAACCTGCTGTCAGGATCTTCAGGTGAACCAGAATAAACACCATCCACATTGGTGAGAATGATCAGCGCCTCCATGTCCATCATTGAAGCAATTAATCCCGAAAGCTCATCATTATCGGTAAACATCAATTCAGTAACCGATATTGTATCATTTTCGTTTACCACAGGAACCACACAATTGTCGAGTAATGTAGTCATACAGTTGCGCATATTCAGATAGTGAAGGCGATCACCAAAATTCTCCTTTGTGGTTAAAACCTGTGCACAGGTGATCCCGTTTTCACGAAAAAGTTCCGCGTACTGATTAATTAACTTCACCTGACCAACTGCCGACCACAATTGCCGGCTTGAAACCGGATCTAACTTGCGTTGTAACTCCACTTCAGCTCTTCCTGCAGCTACGGCACCGGAGGTAACAAGAATCACCTGTACTCCTGCATTTCTAAGTGAAGTAATCTGATCTACAATATGTGCCATTCTTGAAACGTTCAGCATTCCATCCTCACGTGTCAAAACATTACTTCCTACTTTGACTACTATTCTATTGTATAATAATGACATAATAATTTATTATTTCGTATGGAGTAACAGCATTCGTTATCCCATCCTTGAAACGAGCACCAGCAAACCTCCGGTGAAAAAAGCGATGACCCACCAATAATAGGCGTACCTGGAGTATTGGTGAATTGGATCATCCACCTCGGCACCGATTCCATTTCTGAGCCGGATTCTCCAAATCAGAATATTTTCAATCAACATTCCCAATAACGAAGAGTACCCGATAATACCATGAACAGTGAATATCCCTTTGGAAGAACCTGCTATCATAAAACCTGTTGCTATGATATCTGCAAAAATTCCCATTGTCAGAAATACCAGAACACGGGGTATCACTCTTTTATATTTTTGTTCTGTAAAAATACCTACAGAATAAAACGCCAATGCAAATAGCACAACAGAAGTACCAATCCTTAACAATACATTCATAAATGGATAACTATTGACTGATTATCATGTACTAATTATTACTTTTCTCCCTGATCTCCACACGGCGGATTTTCCCGCTGATTGTTTTAGGCAATTCTGTAACAAATTCTACGATCCGGGGATATTTATAGGGTGCGGTCACAGTTTTTACATGTTCTTGAATCTCTTTCGCCAACTCCTCATTTCCAGGCCTGTATTCAGGAGCCAAAATGATCGTAGCCTTCACCACCTGACCACGAATCTCATCAGGGGCTGCTGTGACAGCACACTCAATCACTGCAGGATGGGTCATCAGGGCGCTCTCCACCTCAAAAGGACCAATACGATATCCCGATGATTTAATCACATCGTCAACTCTTCCAACAAACCAGTAATAACCATCTTCATCACGCCAGGCAAGATCACCGGTATAATAAAGACCCCCGTAATGGCACGAAGCTGTTTTTTCGTCATCCATATAGTAACCTGAAAAAAGACCGACAGGAATTTTTTCGCTTGTTCGTATGACGATTTGTCCAACATCACCATCTTCACATTGTTTATTTTCGGCATCAATTAATTGAACATCAAACTGAGGAGAAGGAATTCCCATCGAACCGGCTTTAGGCTCCATCCATGGAAAGGTCGCTATTTGCAGCGTGGTTTCTGTCTGACCAAAACCTTCGCGAAGCTTTAAACCGGTAAGTTTATAGAAAGTCTCATAAACAATGGGATTAAGCGGCTCACCAGCTACCACAGCCCATTTGAGCCTGGTGAGGTCATATTTCGAAAAATCGGCCCTGATTAGAAAACGGTAGATGGTAGGAGGTGCACAAAAGCTGGTCACACCGAATGCAGCAACTTTGGAAAGCATATCCTCAGGTACAAACTTCTCATAATCATAAACAAACACGGCAGTGCCTGCCAACCACTGCCCATAAATCTTTCCCCACACCGATTTAGCCCAACCGGTATCTGAAACGGTAAAATGAAGTCCGTCGTTTTCAACATTCTGCCAGAATTTAGCAGTAACAATATGACCCAGCGGATAAGTAAAATCGTGCACAACCATTTTTGGATTTGCAGTAGTCCCTGAGGTAAAGTACAATAATGAAATATCGCTCTTCTTTGCCGCTGCCTCTCCTTGAGGAGGAAAAAACGGCAAAGCATTCTTTACTCCATCGTTGAACGAAAACCATCCATCAGGGGTTAAATCTCCTACAGCAACCAATTTCTCAACTGTGGGGGATTTGGCCATCGCCTCGTTAATATTATTGACAATTTCAGGTTCCGAAACCGAGACAATCATTTTTACACCGGCTGCATTATTCCTGTAAATAAGATCTTTAGGTGTCAGCAAATGAGTGGCGGGAATACCGGCAGCACCGATTTTATGCAATGCAAGTATTGCAAACCAGAATTCGTACCTTCTTTTCAGAATCATCATCACTTTATCACCGCGTCCGATTCCCAATGATTGAAAATAGGAAGCTGTCTCATCGCTTGCCTTTTTCAGATCAGCAAATGTAAAATCATGCGTTTCACCCTTATCATTCACCCAGCAGATCGCCCTCTTGGCAGGACTAATCCTGGCATATTCATCTACGACATCATAAGCAAAATTAAATTGTTCAGGAACAACAATTTCAAAGTTATTTTTAAAATCTTCGAGTGATTCAAAAGCCGGTTTTTTAAGATACTTTTCAAACATGCAGACTCAGTTTATAAGATTATTGCTAAAAATTTGGCAGTTTTATTATCGAGGGCAAGCATACCGTGCGGAAGTCCGGAATCAAAATAAATGGAGTCACCCGGTTCAAGAATCATCACCTTAGTCCCGATAAAAAATTTCAGTTTACCCTCAAGCATATAATTAAATTCCTGTCCCGGATGGGAATTGAAATTTACTGTGGCATCCACCCTGGACTCAACAATAACGACAAAAGGATCGGCTTTCCGGTGTTGAAAATTACCAGCAAGTGCCTGATATTTATAAGCTTTTTGACGTTCAACACTTGTTCCCTTATCTTTACGCGTAAGGGTATAAGAATGCATGTGAGGTTCTTCACCCGTGAGCAGAGTAGTAAGATCAATATTTAATTTTAGGGCCATCCGGTGAAGGATGCTTACGGGAATATCAACTTTCCCGCTTTCGAAATTAAGATATTGCTCTCTGGAGATTTCACATGTTGTAGCGGCCTCATCTGTTGAAATTTCCAGCACTTCGCGCATTCCGCGCAAGCGGTCGGCTATTAGTCTGATTTGCTCGTCCATAACAAATAATTATCGGAATACCCGTTTTGGTTTATTTTGTGTTGCTAATTTTATTATATGAAACTAAAAGTCCCCTGATTAATGCTGATGAAAAACCCTGATGTTCCATTTCATTTAATCCGGAGATCGTAATCCCCTTGGGAGTGGTCACCTTATCAATTTCCTGTTCAGGATGATGACCGGTCTGCAAGATCAGTTCTGTCGCCCCCTTAACTGTCTGTGCTACTATTTGCTGAGCCACGTCTGCTCCAAAACCAATCTCAACGCCGCCTTGAATTGCAGCACGGATAAACCGCAGCGCAAAAGCAATTCCGCAGGCTCCGAGGACTGTAGCGGCAGCCATCAATTCTTCATTGATAAAAATAACCTTACCCAGCGATTCGAAAAGTTCCCTGACCAGACCAATTTGTTCCTCGGTGCAATCAGGAGCAGCAATCAAAGTCATCGACTCCTGAAGTGCGACAGCTGTATTGGGCATAACCCTCAGAGGGATCACCCCTGATGGGAGCAATTCCTTCATTTGGGCAATACTGATTCCTGTCATTAACGATGCGACCAGCTGTCCCGGACGAAGTATCGGTTTTATCTCGGTTATCACTTCGACAGCCTGGTAGGGTTTTACTGCCACAATAATAATATCCGCCTGGGCAACTGCGGTCTTATTATCCTTCTCGATACGAATACCTTTAGCAGCAAGATCATCAAGTAATTGAACACGACGACGGGATACGGTAAGTTTTGAAGCCTCGATTCCAGCCATCAGAAAACCATCGGCAACCGATCGTCCCAGATTACCTCCACCAACAATGGCTATCTTTAAATTATTAATTTCCATGAATGACAAATTTGCAATTTTTGAAAAACGCAATTTACAATTAATTCAACACCTTTTTCAATGCCTGAACAAAAAGATCAACCTGGATTTTGTTCAGCGTTAATGGAGGAAGTACACGAATGACATTTGTTCCGGTAACGCCGGTGAATATTTTTTCTTCAAATAATAACTGTTTTCTGATAGAAGCTATCTGAAAGTCAAACTCAATACCAATCATTAACCCTTTACCGCGAAGCTCTTTAATCTGAGGAATTTCCGAAAGTTTCGAAAAAAGATAACTACCAACTTCCATTGCATTGTCAATGAGATGCTCAGATTTCATAATATCAAGAACTGCAATTCCGGCAGCACAGGCAAGATAATTCCCTCCAAAGGTGGTTCCCAACATCCCCGACCAAGGTTTTAGTTCCGGACTGATCAGAATGCCGCCGATTGGAAAACCATTCCCCATCCCTTTGGCAACGGAGATAATGTCTGGCCGGATATCTGCATATTGATGTGCAAAAAACTTTCCGCTCCTTCCGTATCCGGATTGAATCTCGTCAAGTATAAAAACCGCGCCGTATTTTCTGCACAAGTCAGAGGCAGCCCTTAAAAACGACGGATCCGGAACGCGGCATCCACCTATGCCCTGAATTCCTTCTATAATAACAGCAGCTACATCACCTGCTTTCAAAGCCAATTCGAGCTTATCAACATCATTTAGTGGTAGTATGGTGCGCTTCACGGTATCGTTGAGCGGTGCAATAATCTTAGGGTTGTCAGTCACAGCTACCGCAGCTGATGTCCTTCCATGAAAGGACTTTTCAAATGCAACGATCCTATCCTTACCGGTATGAAATGAGGCAAGTTTCAATGCGTTTTCATTGGCTTCAGCGCCTGAATTGCAAAGAAAAAGTGAATAATCGGGATAGCCTGAAAGCTCACCCAATTTTAATGCAAGTTCTTCCTGCATCGGGTTCTGAACAGAATTGGAATAAAAACCTATCCTGTTGATTTGGTCCGTTATTTTTTTGACATAGTCAGGATGAGAATGCCCCACGCAAATGACAGCATGTCCTCCATACAAATCAAGATACTCAACTCCCTTATCATCTGTGATATAACATCCTTTTGCCGATACAGGAACAATATCAAAAAGGGGGTAAACGTCGAAAAGTTTCATTATTTTTAAATTTTATTGCTCAATTCAAAACATGATTATTGAGTGATTAATATTTTGCTTTCGAAAATTGTGCAACTGGCTATTGGCGGCTGGCTACAGTCTCCCGACTAATTTTAATTTAATTAAATAACCCATCAGCACATTAACCCATTAACCCATTAACCCATTAACCCATTATCAAATTATCAAATTGCCAAATTATCAAATTACCAAATTTACCTATAGCCTAGAATCCTATCGCCTTCAAATTCAATCCGGAACGTTCATTCAGTCCAAACATGAGATTCATATTCTGAATGGCCTGACCTGAAGCCCCTTTGATCAAATTGTCGATGCAGGAGATGATCATCAGTTTATTTCCGTGTTTCTCCAGGTAAATCAATCCTTTATTCGTGTTCACCACCTGCTTCATATCAGGATTTTCTTTGGTTAAATTGACAAAAGGATGGGTGGCATAAAAATCAGAATACATCACATTGGCCTCTTCAGCCGAACCTTCGAATTTTGTATAAGCGGTCACAAAAATTCCACGCGTATGATTTCCCCTGACAGGAATAAAATTGACTTCCTTGCTGAATCCAGGCTGGGCCTGACGCAGACTTTGACAGATTTCGCCAAGATGTTGGTGCTCGAATGCTTTATAGACTGATAAATTATTATCCCGCCAACTGAAATGAGTGGTTTTCGAAGATGCCTGACCTGCTCCTGTCGAACCTGTTATTTGCATTGATATGAACTTCGTCGAGCAATAATCCTGCAGATGCCAGAGGTATAAGCGCCAGTTGAATGGCCGTGGCAAAACAACCTGGATTGGCTATTTTCGAAGCAACCCTGATTTCTTCACGGTTGAGTTCTGGTAAACCATATACAAAATCGTTTCCTTCACGCTTAAGCCTGAAATCGTGGCTCAGGTCAATTACTTTAACATTTTGCGGTATCGCAGTATTATTAATATAATCTATTGATTTTCCGTGACCTGAACATAGAAAAACGACATCTGTGTCCATGAAATCGACATCCTTAAAAACATGGTCAGTATCTCCAAGCAGATCGGTGTGAACGGTTGAAACCTGTTGTCCGTTATTGCTGCTACTTTGAATGTATTTTAAATCAGCTGTCGGATGGTAAAGCAGAATTCTGATTAATTCACCGGCTGTATAGCCAGCCCCACCTACTATTCCAACTCTGATTTTATTCGTTTCCCCCATTATTTTTTATTTACTGAATGATAAATCTTTAACTGGTTTGCCAGGATTTTGGTGAACCCCTTGGCATCGTCGGCAGTCCAACCTTTATTC
>Ga0118677_10007488_pt1 | contig 17985 bp, 17 predicted proteins | sample AliMusrvi5mmetaG_FD_86154 | JGI IMG/M metagenome (GOLD analysis project Ga0118677, IMG submission 86154) | reverse complement strand
AAAGTTGCAGAGTTCTACCTTGCCCATCTTGTGTTCGGCAGGCTTCCACTCCTTGTGCTTGGCCACCATGTAATCCCCGAGTCCCACGCCGGGGCCGGTGTAGTCGAAGCTCACGCGGTTGGAGGCGGCGATGCGGTCGGATAGGATACGCTCCTGATCGGGCGTACTCATTTTTTCTAGCACCAGCACCTCGCGGGTCCACAGGATGTCTCCGACGCGTTGCAGCGTCCAAGCCACGGTGGGGTCATTGCTGCGTCCGAAGTCGATGCCGATGAAGGTTTGGCCGGAATGGCGCATGTCATCCAGAGACCAGCTCTCGGTAGCGTCGGCGCTTTCCGCCATGGCGATAAGCTCGTAGGGCAGCAGGACGTTGGTGGTATCCAGCTACTGGCACAGGAACTCCTGGGCGAAGCCGTCCGGATCGTCCATCAGCTCGCGGATCTGCTGCACGTCCACCGGCAGGCCCATGAGCACCGCATGATAGATAGTGACCAGGTGGCGGCTCCATTGGATTTTAGCGGTGGAATCATCCTTGGCAAAAATCTTGTGAGCGGCTGAGCCAGTACCGTTAGGGGTGGTGCCGATGCGCACCTTTTTCTCGCCACCTCGCAGGGGGTTGGTGATGGAGGGCAGGATGGCCTTCCAGGTGGCGGCTGGTTGCTCGAAGAAGTCGAACTCGGTGAGGATGACGTTAGTACTCTTGCCGCGAACAGTATCAGGCTTGCCCGGCACGGCCCGCATGCGGCTGCCGTTCTCAAAGAGAATTTCCGAGCTCTTAAGCAAGTGCTGTGAAGTGTTTCCGTCGCGCTCTTCAAAGATGTCCTTGATATGGAAGTCCCACGCGTCGGCCCAGAGCTTCCCCTGGTCGAGCGAGTCGAGCGCCTGGCGTTCGGAGGGTGCGGCTACCATCCACTCGGTAGGATGATCTAGGCAGTCTTCCACCGCCTCGCCTTCCATGGTGAAATCTTTGCCGGTTTGGCGGCTCTGGATCTGGATCTTAGCGCGGGACCTGTCGTGATGGGTGACGAATTGATATTCCAGATAGATGCTGCGGGGGTCGCTGGAAGGATAGGGGTTTTTCCATCCGCTGTGAGTGGTACCGAGGGGGTGGGTTGCCACCAAGGCTTCCAGCCCGGCAATATCCATCTTCCATAGCGGATTGGACGCGGCGGCCAGGTTGGCTCCTGCCACCTGCACCCTTAGCTGTTCAATCGCATCTGTACGGGAGTTTGCCATGATAGTTAGCCCATCTGGAAGATGCGTTTCAGTTCGGCGGCCTTTTCCGCATCGGTAAGTTTGCCATCGTGCGTAACGGCAGAGGCCTTGTCTGCCAGTGCCGCCTTGGCTTCCAGCAGTGCCAGCCGCCGCTCGTCGAGCTTCACCGCCTGCTTGGCAATCCCCAGCTTGGTATCCGCCTGGCGCAGCTTGGTTTCGGCCTGGCCGATTTTCACCATGTCGAAAAACACCTTGGAGTCCCGCTCCAAGATCCCCTCGGCCATAAACAGCCGCTGGCCCGCCGCGCGAATCTGCGCTTCCGAGACTTCCGGGTCCTTGGCCAGATCCAGCTTGAGCAGGTTGACTTCGACTTACACTCATTGATCGAAGGCGTCGCCCAAACCGCGGCCAGCCGGGCGGAAGCAAAAGGGCTGGAATTCTTGATTTTCATGGATAATGGTGTGCCTTTTGGAGTCAAAGGCGATCCAGGCCGGCTGCGCCAGATATTGGTAAATTTGGTCGAAAATGCGATTAAATTTACAGAAAAAGGTGAAGTCTTCTTATCTGCAAATCTGAAGGCAAGCCATGGCTCAACCGTAGTCGTTCAATTTAACGTGGCAGATACAGGTATCGGAGTTCCCAAAGACCGCCAGCAGGTTATCTTTGATCGCTTTATTCAGGTTGATGGGTCTACCACACGCAAGTTTGGCGGAACGGGTCTGGGGCTGGCGATTTCCAAGCAGTTGGTTGAAATGCTTGGCGGAAAAATCGGCGTTGAGAGCGAGCCGGGACATGGAAGCAACTTCTGGTTTTCGGCAACATTGGAACTGCTGCCGCAACCGGAAATGCAGGAGCAGGCTGTTCAATCCCTTGCACGGTTAAAAGTACTGGTGGTTGATGACAATGCTACAAACCGTTGGATCTTGACGCGAATGTTGGAAGGTTTTGGCTGCCAGGTGATGTCGGTCGCAAGCGGCAGTGAAGTGATTCCGGTTTTGTTTCGCGGGTTGTTAACCAATTCGGTTTTTGACCTGGTGCTGCTGGATTTCCAGATGGCGGGTCTTAATGGTGAAGAAACCCTTAGTGCGATCCGCAGTGAACCGCTAACCAGGGAAGTTAAAGTTGTCATGATGATTTCTATGATCGCTGCCAGCCTCGTTGAACGAGTCAACCCGCTCGGTTACTCAAGTGTCGTACAAAAACCCATCAAGAAAGCCCAATTAATCGGTGCTATTCTTGCCGCGTTGGGTGGAGAATCACTGCTGGAAACGGATCGCTTGCATGAAAGTCAGCTGCCGCGCAGCAATGCTCGCTCACGGGCTATATTACTGGTTGAAGATAATAAGATTAACCAGAAGATGGCTGATGTGATGCTTTCCAGGCAGGGGCATGTGGTTGAGGTTGCCAACAATGGGCTGGAAGCCATCTCGGCTGTAAAAAGCAGGCCTTTTGACTTGATTTTTATGGATGTTCAGATGCCTGAAATGGATGGTTTTGAAGCCACTCTTCAGATTCGATTATTGGAAGGAACCCACAGGCATACACCGATTGTTGCGATGACGGCTCATGCGATGGCAGGCGATGCACAGCGCTGTTTCGATGCGGGGATGGATGATTACTTGCCAAAACCGTTGGACCGGGAAAAAGTTTTCAGGATGATTGAAAAGTGGGGTACTTTCAGCCGGCCATATCCACTTGTGCCTCCTTTGAATCAGGCGTCACTGTTGCAGCCAGAAAAGGCAGCTGAGTTTCCTCCCGAAAGTCAGAATTTAGGCCGAAATGATTTACTAGATATTGATAGTGCCTTACCGCGTTTTGGCAATGACCGTGAATTTTTCATGAGCCTGTTAATTGAATTCATGGTATCCTTGCCTGAAGAGATTGCTATGTTACATTCCTCGTTGGCAGACAAACAATTTGACCGATTATCATTTATCGCCCACAAAATAAAAGGCTTGGCGGAGAATTTTTCTGCTAAACGCCTGGCAGATTTGGCAAGAGCGCTTGATACAAGTGCTGACATGCAAGATTTAGAGGAATGTCAACACTTGGTAGAAGAAATCGACATCACAGCAGGCCAGTTGACATCCAGGTTCACTCAACTCAGCACAAATTAGAGGTTATATGGTTTCACCTTCTCGCAATATGAAGGCAAAGATACTCCTCATTGATGATGAGGTGATCACGCACCTGTTGGAGTTGGCCGAACAGACCAAGGTGTTGGATCGACGAGACGCCATGTTCCGGGGCGACAAGATCAACAATTCTGAAGAGCGACGTGTGCTGCACGTGGCCCTTCGGATGCCACGAAGCACGCCGCTGGTCCTCGATGGCCATGACGTGGTCGCCGACGTCCACGAAGTGCTTGACCACATGGGCTCGTTCTGTGAAGACGTGCGAGAGGGTCGATGGCTTGGCGCGACCGGAAAGCGCATTACTGACGTGGTCAATGTTGGAATCGGTGGGTCGTATTTAGGACCTGAAATGGCGGCACTCGCCCTTCGACGGGCAGTGAGCGCGCCGATCAATGCCCACTTTGTTGCCAACGTTGATGCGGCGGATCTCGAAGCAGTGGTGTCGAAACTGGACCCTGAGACCACGGTGGTCATCGTGGCGTCCAAGACCTTTACGACACTTGAGACGATGACGAACGCTGGGCTAGCTCGTGACTGGATTGCGGGAGCCCTGGGAGAAGCCGCCGTGGCAAATCACTTTGTCGCAGTGTCGACGAACCATGAAGCCGTTAAGGAGTTCGGTATCTCTGAGAACGCTATGTTCGGCTTCTGGGACTGGGTGGGTGGTCGCTACTCGATGGACTCAGCCATTGGTCTCTCCACCATGATGTTGATCGGAAAAGATGGCTTCGCCGAGATGCTCGCAGGCTTTCACGACGTTGATCAGCACTTTTGCGACACTGACCCAAAGCAGAACCTGCCACTCCTGCTTGGACTGATGCGAGTCTGGTACGGCAACTTCCTTGGCGCAGAGACGGTCGGCGTGATGCCCTACTCGAATGACTTAAAACGGCTTCCGGCGTATCTCCAACAGTTACAGATGGAGTCAAATGGTAAGCGAGTCAGCCGGGACGGCGTCGCAGTTGAGTACTCAACAGGACCCATCGTCTGGGGAGAGCCAGGAACCGATGGCCAACACTCCTTCTATCAACTCCTCCATCAAGGGACGAAGTTGATTCCTCTTGACCTCATTGGCTTCCTCACGCCCCTGAGCGGCTATCGAGAAAGCCACGATCTCCTGATCGCCAACCTGCTTGCTCAGTCCCAAGCGCTGGCCTTTGGTCGCTTGGCTGACGAGGTTGCCGCCTCGGGTGTCGAAGAGTGGCAGGTCCCGTTCCGGACCTTCCCTGGGAACCGACCCTCAACGCTGTTCTTCCTCGACGAGCTCACTCCTCGCTCGCTTGGCTCGCTTATTGCGCTCTACGAGCACGATGTCTTCACGCAAGGTGCCGTCTGGGGAATCGACTCCTTCGATCAGTGGGGTGTTGAGCTAGGAAAAGCAATGGCCACCTCTATTGCTGGAACACTCACCGACGAGACGGTGGCGTTGACCTACGACTCATCGACCAATAGCGCCATTGAGCGCTACCGGAACTCACGACGCCGATGGGCATAGACGCCAACATCGTCAAGGCCGGGGACGTAGCTGCATGGACCGATGCCGCGGTAACGCTGTTTGTAGAGTCAGCGACGCACGCGCTTGAAGAGCGGGGTCGCTTTAGCGTGGCGCTGGCTGGTGGGAATACCCCACGGCAGGTCTACGAAAAGATGGCGAACGATCCTCGTGTCCAGGCACTCGACTGGACGAAGATCTCCATCCTCTTTGGCGACGAGCGCTGTGTGCCACCAAGCGATCCCGCCTCGAATGCCGGCATGGCTGCCACCGCGTTCACTGACCACATTGGCATTCCCGCCGAGAACGTCAAGCGCATGCGAGGTGAGCTCGAGCCCGAAGAAGCGGCCAAGGACTACGAAGCCGTGCTCGTGGATCTCTTTGGAGGAACCCCTGGAAATGGGGCTCCGCCAAAGGAAGCGATTGATTTGGTCCTCTTAGGGTTGGGGACCAACGGGCATACCGCTTCACTGTTTCCAGGACTCATTTGGTATACCCAGCCAGAACGCTGGGTCTTGGCTGAATACGTTGAAGTCGCCACAACCTGGCGGCTCACGCTGACGCCATTAGTGATCAATGCCGCTCGCAAGGTGGTCTTCTTGGTCGAAGGAGATTCAAAGACCGAGATCGTCGCCAGAGTCCTTGAAGGTCCCCTCGACCCCATTGTGCTGCCTTCTCAGACTATTGCGTCGACTCCAGATCCGCTCTGGCTCTTAGACGACGCCGCTGCGTCGGCCCTCACCCGCTAGGACGATGTACTGGCGGCGTCCCGAGGGGGGGCCGCCAGTAGCTCTAGGTTCCCGTGCAGTGGTTATGCCAGCCGCCGTACCCACCACCAACTTGGTAGAGGTGATAGGCGACCATGTCTTGGACTTCGACGGGGGCGTCACCTGGAACAGACCAGCTCCCGAGGGGGCTCCAGACATTCGAGAATGCTTGCCACGTGGAAATCAAGATTCCATAGGCCCCAGAGGTGATCGAGTAGCGGTCACCTGACTCGGCCGTTCTGATGCATTGGAACATGGAACTCTGCACGCCAAGGTGAGCTGCCGCAAGTTCAGCTTTCGCAGCAGTCCGAGCAGCAGCAAGCTTTTGCTCAGCGAGTTTGCTTTGGAAAGCTATGAACTCGGCGACGTGTGCTCGATGCATCAGAAACGATCTCGACTGTGTTGCCGCTACGACAGGCGCGACAGCGGAGTCGGGGACCTGGATCATTGGCGTGACAAACGCAGCCAACACCGTTGAGGGTGGGGCAAAAGTCTGGGGTTTCTCTTTGACGGCCGGAGCTTGTGCTGCGGCCACTGTTGCTGTGGTGAGTGTGACGATGACGCAAAGCGCCATAGAAACAAGATGACGACGGTACATTTTCCGCGTCCTCCCTTCCGTAGGTTCTTTGGAGCACAACGGGCTCCTGGAATCGTTCAGTTGGTCGGTGTGCGGGAACTCGGCCGTTGTTCCAGTGATCTTGCGGGCTGCTGAAAGAAAGCAGCCAGGGATTTAGGTCATCCGCTCGCAAGCGTGGTTGGCCGGGAGAACCCGTGGCCTGAAAGGGTGGCATAGATGCCACTTCTTTGAGGTGCCATTTGGTTCTTGTGAACGTGTCCTCCTGGGCGGATCAGAGGTCCTTAGAAAAGAAGATCTGACGTAGCCGTTTTTCCCGAGAGACGATCTCTCGGTCCTGTTAGGTACAAGGATCAACGTTAGGGGGTCGAGGTGACAACTCCAGCCATTTCTGCCTCGCCAGGAGGGTTTTTTCGAGAATCCAATTCTAAAAGACCAGGTCAGAGGCTAAATAAAAATTTATGGTGATTTGGCCCTTTGAGGGAGCTTTCGCGCTCGATTTCGTCATGTGATGCTCGTTGTGGGCCAGATCTTGGTCCGGTCTCTGGGCCTTCCTGGATCCTTGGGGATCACTAAATTTGGTATATCTCAATAGGAAGAATATAAATTATCTCAATAATTTGAGTCTACTAAGAAGTAAATAAAGAGTCTAATAAATAGTAAATAAGTAGTCCTATAATTGAAAATAGAACAAGAAGGAGTAGCGAGATAAAACCCCAACTTACGAGGGATGAACTACATGTAAGTAATTTCCAAATAGGAGCTTAGGGCGCTGTCATTGTGCCTAGACAGGGAGTCGCTTTGATGGGGATCAACGGGCTGAGTTGGCGACGAATCAGTTTCTCCTCGTGCCGAGAGCGGGCACAGGGGCAGTCACTGCTCCTGCCCTCTCTTCGAGAGAACGCCTCACAATCCCTAAAACTAGGGGATCTGAGGAGATTCGCCGGAGAGATTTTTGGTCAATAGACCATGGAGTCTCGTGCCTATGAGTTCCACATAATTGGTCAAATGGAGGATCCCACGAGCCGAAACGAGTGGGATCAGGTGCCAGTAAATCGGGCGGGCCGCCGCTCGATAAAGGACTGGACCCCTTCTTGAAGGTCAGAACTGGCATTCAAGGCTCTGCGGACGTCACCGAAACGGGCGATCGCCGCATCCTCACCCTCTTCGAGGGCGAGGCGAGCGTTGGCCTTGGTGAGCTGCACGGCCAGGGGTGCATTGGCGGCAATCTCGAGGGCAATCTCGAGGGAGCGCTGAACCTGGGTGCCTTGTGGGACGACTTCTTGAGCGATGCCAACCCGAAAGGCTTCCTGAGCGTCGAACTCGTCGGCTCGGAGCAGGTGATACATCGCATTCCCCCATCCTCCCCGAGAGGTAAATCGAAGCGTCGCCCCGCCGATTGCCATCAGTCCTCGCTGGGGCTCTAATTGAGAAAACCGGGTGTCGTCGCTGGCGATGATGATGTCGCCGGCTAAGGCCAACTCGATGCCAATCGTGAAGGTGATGCCCTGCACCGCAGTGATCAATGGCTTTGAAAGTCGACGAAAGAGCCCTAGGGGATCAACGAGATCTTTTGGCGACAAGGCATTTGGGTCGGCGTCGGGCCCAAAAAACATTGGCATGTCGAGACCCGCCGTGGTGTGGTCGCCGGCAAAACAGAGCACGCCCACCCTGAGCTCGGCCGTCTCTTCAAGCGTCGTCAAGGCATGGGCTAACTCGTCAATCATCTTCGGCGTAAAGCCATTTCGTTTTTCCTGGCGATCGACGGTGATCACGAGAACGTGATCTTCGTAGATCTCCGACGAGACGTGACCGTGAGGGTGGCGCTGTTCCATAGAAGCGACGGTACTCGCCGGGCAACGGAGATGGCGACCCTGCATGGAGACCATGGGTAACGAGTGATCTCAAAGAGCGAAGCCGCAATCTTTGAGAGCGGTCATACTAAGGAGATGCCTTCGGAGAATGATCTCGTCCTACGCCAGGATCATGAGGGCTGCAGCACCTTGACGCTGAATAGACCCGACAAGCTCAATGCCCTAACCCCGGGCCTCTTTGTGTCGCTTGCGGCACATCTCGAGGATCTTGCTGGTGATGCCAGCATTGAATGTGTTGTCCTGCAAGGGGCTGGTCGATCATTCTGTGCGGGCCACGACTTAGCGGCCATCGCCGAGGGTGAGCGAGCGCCGAGCAAACACTTTGAGCCCGAAACGGTCGACGCACTTGAGCGGCTTCCCCAACCAACGATCGCTCGGCTGCACGGCCACTGTTTTACGGGTGGTCTCGAACTCGCACTGGCGTGTGACGTCTTAGTTGCGGCCGCGTCGACAAAACTTGGCGACACCCATGGCCAGTGGGGTCTCGTCCCCATTTGGGGAATGTCTGTCCGACTCCCTGAGAGGGTGGGACGCTCAATGGCAAAGCAACTCATGTACACGAGTCGACGTATCTCAGGGGAGCGAGCAGCTGAGATTGGTTTAGTCGATATCGTTGTTGACGACGCTGAACTCGATGGCACGGTGGCGGCACTCGTTGCTGAGATTCTCTCGAACTCCCCAGGAACGAATCGGCGTGTCAAGCAGCTCATTGCTGATGCGGGAGAACTCGGGCGAGCCGAAGCCTTACTGCGTGAGCGGACACTTCCCTACGGAGTCCCAGAAGATCTTGCAGAACGTATGGCCGGTGGTTGAACTCACCACTGGCGACCTTTCGTTTCCTGGAAGCGACGAACTCCTTACCCTCCTCCACGAGACACTCCCCGCAGGGTGGGTCACCGCAGTTGAGCGAGGTGATGAAGAAGCGATTGAGGCATCGAAAGCGTCAAGTGATCGACGCGAAATCGTTCGGGTGCTCGGAGCCGCTGGATGGGTTGCTCCGCACTTTGCACCCGACTACGGAGGACGAGGTCTTACTCGAGATGAGGCACAGCGAGCACTGACCCTGCTCAATAGCTGGGGGGTTCCATTCGTTCCTCCTGGATCTGGTCTCCCCCTGGCAGCGCCCACTATTGAACAGTGGTCGAGTGACGCCACCAAGCGACACTTGCTTCCCCCGCTTCTCAGCGGACAAGAGCGCTGGTGCCAGCTGTTCTCTGAGCCTGGAGCGGGCTCTGACATGGCGTCACTTGCGACAAGCGCCGAGCGTGATGGTGATGAGTGGGTGATCAATGGACAGAAGGTGTGGACAACGTTTGGTCACCAGTCGGAGCGTGCCATGTTGATTGCCCGCACCGATCCTGAACAACCGAAGCACAAGGGGATTACTTACTTTGGATTGGATATGACCGCCCCAGGAGTTGAGGTTCGAGCGCTCATCAACATGGCCGGACAGCGAGAGTTCAATGAGATCTTCCTCACTGACGTGCGAGTTCCCGACCTTGATCGGATCAGTCCAATTGGCGACGGCTGGGCGGCAGCGATGACGACATTGGGCGCCGAGCGCCACGCGCTCTCGGGGAGTGGAAAGAAGAAACGCAAAGCGTCCGATGAGATCCTTGGGGGAAAGCCCTACGCAGAGATCGAGGCGATGGCGAAGACGCACCACGTTGGCGACCGCCTCGTTGTCAGGGATCGTCTCGTGAGCGAATACATCGCGGGGAGAGTTCTCGAGATGAATATTCTTCGCGCCCGTGCTCGAGCAGCGGCTGGCCATCCTCCAGGGCCTGAAGGATCGCTGACCAAGATTGCAAAAGCAGCCTCGAACCAGCACCTGCAAGAACTTGCTATTGCGCTTCTCGGCATGGAAGCGGTGGCATGGCGAGAAGGTGACGCGGACGCTGAAGAATGGGTGACGCAGTTCATGAGAACGCGGGCCAACTCCATTGAAGGCGGCACCTCTGAGATTCAGCGCAACATCATTGGAGAGCGAGTCTTAGGTCTCCCGCGCGAACCCGATCTGTTTAGAGGCGCAGCGTGGAGAGAAGTGCCACGCAATTAACACCACAGGGTGTTACCAATCGAATTGAAGAACTTGTCGCATCGTGGCCTCAAAGTCCTGATCGTTCATGGTTGCCCGAGTTGTGGCAATGAGTTCAGCGTCACTGCCAACCGGAATTCGCAGTGGAGGCGTTTCAAGGGCCAGCGCATCACCGATCGCTAAAGCGACGATCTCTGGTCCGGGAGATTCTTGGCCACCCTGCAACGTCGTCGTCGCTCCTTCCCACTGAGTAGCCAAGGGGGCGTAGGGGCCAGTACCGCCACGATGATCAGCAAGGTTTGAGGAGAACTTCGTTTCGATGAAACCAGGCTCGATGACGATGACCTTCACGCCAAAGTGTCCAACTTCAAAGGAGAGTGACTCTGAGAGCGCTTCGAGTGCGTATTTCGTTGCTGCGTAGTACCCACCGAGCGGAGGGGCCACGATGCCGGCAACGGAGGCGATGTTGACGATAGTGCCCGATCCACGCTCACGCATAGCGGGGAGAAATGCTTGGACCATCCGAGCCGCCCCAAAAAAGTTCGTCTCGAAGGCTCGACGAACATCGTCCAGTGGTACGTCTTCGATCGCACCCTCGATGCCAAAACCAGCATTATTTACGAGGACGTCAACTGGGCCGACCTCCTGGAGCGCTGACGTGACTGACGCATCAGAGTCAACATCAAGAGCGAGGGTCTGTGCGACCTTGAGGTCAACAAGACTTTCAAGGCGACGAGCCGTGGCGACAACGTCATAGCCCCGTTTCGTTAATTCGAGAGCGGTCGCTCTCCCGATTCCTGTGGAACATCCCGTGATTAATGCTTTTTTATTGGCCATGGCGTAAATCGTAGTCCGGTGTCGCAGCGAAGTCCCCGAAAACATAGGGTGTCTCGCCACCACTTGTGAAGCGTGGTGCGGACTCTTCGCTGGGCGTGACAAGATCAATTTCGTCAAGAATGGTGAGATCGTTTCGTGCGACCACGTGGAAAGGGGTGACAGGAATGCCAGACAATGACACGACTGAACCTCTTTCGCTTGATGAAATGCGAGAGCGTTACCGCGCCGAACAGCAGAAGAGAATCCGCCCTGATGGATTGAACCAGTGGCGAGACCTTTTTGACGACATGGACAGAGACCCCTTCGTCGAGCCAGGATTCACCCGAGAGCCACTCATCGAAGAAACCACGGTGGTCATTGTTGGCGGTGGCTTTGCGGGAATGCTCACGGCGATTGATCTCACGAAGCACGGGATCACTGATTTCAAAATCGTCGAGAAAGCTGGCGACTTCGGGGGGACGTGGTACTGGAACCGCTATCCGGGCTGCATGTGTGACGTTGAGTCTTATGTCTATCTGCCACTGCTCGAAGAGACGGGGTTCATGCCAACGGAGCGCTACGCCAGCGCATCAGAGATTTTTGGCTACAGCAAAGAGTTAGCTCGCACCTTCGATCTCTACTCCCACGCTCTCTTTCAGACTGATGTTGTTGATGCCACCTGGGACGAAGAGCGGTTGGTGTGGAAGGTCGCCACGAGCCGAGGAGATCAGCTGTCCACTCGCTTTTTGGTATTGGCCGGTGGCATTTTGCACAAAGCAAAGTTGCCAGGCATTCAAGGAATTGAGAGCTTCGAAGGAAAAGCGTTCCACACCAGTCGATGGGACTACGACTACACGGGTGGTAGTCCCACCGAGCCCATGGAGCATCTCAAAGGTAAGCGCGTTGGGATTATCGGCACAGGTGCAACTGCGGTGCAAGTGGTTCCGCAAGTTGCTCGGGTCGCTGAAGAGCTCTATGTGTTTCAGCGAACCCCAGGAGCAGTGGGAGTACGGAACCAGCAAGCAACTGATGCAGCGTGGTTTCAAAGTCAGAAGCCCGGATGGCAGAAGGAGCGGATTGTGAACTTCACCCACGCGGTGACGGGAGCACAGCCGGAAAAAGATCTTGTCAATGATGGCTGGACAGAGCTGATGTGGATTGACACACAAAAAATGCCAGAGTCCGATGAAGAAGCCGATGCTCTCGATCGTGCTGACTTTGAGGCAATGGAGACGATTCGACAACGAGTCACCGATGTCATCGATGACCCAGAGACTGCAGAAAAGCTCAAGCCCTATTGGGGAAAGCACTGTAAGAGGATCTGCTTCCACGACGACTATCTCCCGGCCTTTAACCAGCCGAACGTTCATTTGGTCGACACCAACGGGATGGGGGTCGATGAGATTACAAAGAACGGTCCTGTTGTTGACGGCATTGAGTATCCGGTTGATCTTTTGATTTATGCCTCTGGATTTGAAGTCACCACCGATCTCCACCAACGACTTGGATTCAACCCAAAGGGTCGAGACGGCATTGCTCTTTCGGAGCGGTGGGCTGAAGGTGCGCACACCTTGCACGGTGTGCTCGCCAGCGGATTTCCAAACATGCTCCTGATCAGCCTCGTACAAGGTGGATTTGGTACGAACTTTTCTCACCTGCTTTCAGAGTCAGCCAAACACGTCGCTCGCATTATCGAAAAGTGCAATGAAGATGGCATTCTCTCCATCGAGCCCGAAGAAGCAGCGGAGGAAGAGTGGCTTTCGGTACTTCACGGCGTGGGAATGGGTGGAGCTCGTTACTTCTCTCACTGCACGCCGAGTTTCTACAACTCTGAACAGCAGAGAATTGATAAGCGAGCCGCACGGAATTTGACCTATACCGGCAGTGTCCTTGACTATGTCGGGTATCTCGAGCGCTGGAGAGACGTCCCAGACTTTTCAGGTGTGAAAACGGTGACGACTCCACCTGGCGACTGAATAACGCTGCCACGGTTCGGGGACGTGCCACCTATCATCAAGGCATGGACTTACAACGTGCCCTTGCCTACGCCGCTGATCGACGAAATACCCTGCTGACGACGCTTCGTCGCGATGGCCGACCACAGCAATCAGTCGTCTTCTATCTCCTTGACGGCGATCAGTTCACGATCTCTTTGACGGATGACCGGGCCAAAGTGAAGAATCTTCGTCGTGATTCTCGAGCGGCGTTGTTTATTCCAAGCGATGACGTATTTATGTGGGCGGCGTTTGATGGGACCGTTGCCTTGAGTGACGTGGCGACAGATCCTGATGATGACGTGTGCGACCAGTTGGTTGAGTACTACCGACGAGGAAATGGCGAGCACCCGAACTGGGCTGAGTATCGCCAGGCGATGGTCAACGATCGTCGCTTGGTCGGGACCTTTACCGCCACGTCCGCGACCGGAATGTTGCCGGACTAAGTAAAGAAGCATGCGGTTGAAGCCAACGCCACAGCTCCGACTCAGCGACACCGTTACTCTCGAGAGCACGGCCCTTGCTCGAGAGATCTCGGTGTGATGGACTCGCTGGTATGACTGAGAGAATCGAAATCTCCCGAGACATCGCTGCGTCGCCTGAACAGGTCTACGCCGCAATTGCTGACGTGACCCGCATGGGAGAGTGGTCAGAAGAGTGCCATACCTGTGAGTGGCACGAGGGGTTCAACGGCCCTGTCGTTGGCGCCACGTTCGATGGCCACAACCGCAACGGCGAGTTCACGTGGACCACGCAGGGCAAGATCATCGAGGCCGAACCAGGCCGGGCCTTCGTCTTCGAGTGCTCCATGATGGAGTTTCACTTCTCTACCTGGGGCTATCGCTTTGAGCCAACCGAGTCAGGATGTCGGGTCACTGAGTGGAGTGATGATCTTCGGCCCGAGTCCGCCTTGGAGTTCAGCAAGCAGACCTCGGGAATCGATGATCGAACGGAGCGGAATCGCTCAACAATGAGCCAGACCTTAGAGCGTCTCGCCGCTGCACTCGAAAACTGATCTCGCTGCCGAGGCTCATCGGTCCAAGCTTGCATCCTTGCTCCAACGTTGATTGCTCGTACCCTTGTCTCTCGAAGCGAAGAACGAAATGAGACGCTTCACCCAGAGGGGCCAAGGTGGTATCCCCGCAACATTATTCCTGGAGGTACTGGGGATCGAACGCACGCGACCGTTGTACTCACCTGCGAGGCGAAGTCAGCAATAGGTGTACTCAAGGTGTATTTTATGTGTATGAGTAGGACAAATATTGAGATTGACGATGCAGCATGCGCAAAGGTCATGAAGAGATTCAACCTAAAAACCAAACGTGATGCCGTGAACTTCGCCTTACAACTGGTGGCAACCGAAGCGATGACGCTCGACGAGGCTCGATCGATGAGGGGTTCTGGTTGGGTTGGCGACCTAGAGGAAATGCGCGAGAGTCGTGGTTTGTGAATTTGATTGACACTTCCGCGTGGGTCGAGTTCTTGCGGGACACGGGAAGCTCTGTTTGTAGCAAAGTGGATCAACTTCTCGAAGCTGAGCCTGCAGTCTGTGAGCCCGTCGTCATGGAAATCCTGAGTGGAGCCAGCGACGAGAGACACCTCGCGGATCTACGGCGTCTGATGGCTCGATGTACAACTCTGCGAACAGAATCAGTTGATTTTGAGATGGCGGCAGCACTATTTCGACAGTGTCGCCGTAATGGGAAAACACCTCGAAAGATGATGGATTGCCTCATCGCTGCGGTGGCAATTCGCAATAGCGCAGTCTTGGTTCACCAGGATCAGGATTTTTCAGTGATTGCAGAATATTCAGATCTCCAAGTGGCCTGACGCGAGTTGGTTTCACGTTGTGGAGGTGATGGGACGATTGCCGAACTCCTCGTGAGACCACAAACTCAGTTCTGCCTAGGGTCTCCAATCGTGGGTGCGGCGTGAATCACCGCCAGAAGGAATGCGTTCGGTCGAGCGACACGCTGTGTGGAGGGACGCCCCTCGAAGAAACAGCCGTTCATCAGGGAAAATGTGGCACTTGAATCAGAGAGCGAGAGAGTCCGGTAGAAGGAAGGGGTGAGCAAACGGGCTCGGGTAGCCAAGATCAAGAACGGGTTCGCTCCAAGGGACTGCGAGGTCTGCGGCCGCCCGTTTGAATGGCGGGCGAAGTGGCGGAACAACTTCGATGAGGTTCGCTACTGCTCGACGAGGTGTTCGCGTGCTGCTCGAGGAAGCCGTCGTGCAGCGTCATGACGACATCGTTCTTCGTTCTCGGTGACCAACTCTCAGCCGACGTTGAGCCATGGCCAACGCTTGGGCATGACACCGTCATCGTGATGATTGAGAGCGAAGCGCTCATCTCCCAGCCTCGTCATCTCACTCGCGTGGCACTGTATCTGTCGGCCATGCGGAATTTTGCCGAAACACTTCGCGAAAAGAACTTTGTCGTTGACTACCGACGAGCAGCCAACTTTACGCAAGGTCTCGCTGAACACCAGGCAGAGTTCAGTCCAACGAGGGTCATGATGAACGAGCCCAGAGGCCGCCATGCGAGGTTGTTGTTCTCACGACTTGGGGTGACGTTCTTGCCCGATCCGTTCTTTTTGACCGACGTTGAATCGATTCGCTCACAAGGCAAACAGGCGAGCACGATGGAGCAGTTTTACCGCCAACAACGCAAGCGGCTGAATGTGCTGATGGATGGAACTGAGCCGTTTGGTGGTCAGTGGAATTATGACGCAGAGAACCGAAAGCCACTTCCTCGAGATGGTGGCGAGTGGCCTGAACCGTGGTCGGCCGCACTCACGGGTGATGAAGTTGCGTTAGTCGAGGCCTTGGAGCCAACTCATCCGGGTGCGAATGCGCTCAATCTATGGCCAAGAACGAGAGCGCAGGCGATTGACCAGTTGCACGATGCCCTTGAGCGGATCATTCCTCGCTTCGGTCCCCATGAAGACGCAGCAAGTTATGAGAACTGGCACCTCGCCCATTCTCGACTCAGTCCTGCACTCAATATGGGTCTCCTACATCCAACTGAAGTGGTCGAAGAAGTATCACTGCGATTTAGCACAGGGGAGATCCCGTTAGCGAGCGCTGAGGGATTTCTCCGGCAGATCATCGGTTGGCGTGAATGGGTTTATGTTCTCCATCACTTACGGACACCTGAGTATTCGCAACTCAATCACTTTGGTGCAGATAATGAGCTTCCCGCCTCATGGCAACAGATGGGACGCCATGAGATGCGCTGCCTCGATGGCGTAGTGCGCCACCTCCACGACTACTCCTGGAACCATCACATTGAGCGTCTCATGGTGCTGGCCAATGCCGCAACCCTCGCCGGCATCAACCCTCACGCACTCACGAGGTGGATGACTGGTGCGTACGTTGACGGTGCCGAGTGGGTGATGGAGGCCAATGTGATTGGGATGGGGACGTTTGCCGATGGCGGGGGGACCGCCACCAAGCCCTATATCGCGGGTGGTAATTACCTCAACAAGATGACGAACTTCTGTAAAGGTTGTGCCTTTTCGCCAACGGTTCGCACAGGAGAAACCGCCTGTCCGCTCACCACTTTGTATTGGGACTTTCTCATCCGCAATGAGGCAATGCTCAGCCGAATTCATCGAGTTGCCCCGCAGCGAAAAGCAGCCCTCGCTCGGCCCGACCGAGCGGAAATCAGCGCAGATGCACCACGCGCCATTCGGATCATTCTTGGTGACACGCATGTGACGCTCCGGAGTTCACCACCAAAGCATTGATGGAAAAGCTGCAGTTTGTCGTGCGTAGTCGACCCCACACCGCCTCAGAGACTGTTGCCTAGAGTGAAAAGAGATGGTTGAGCGTCCCAGAGGAGTTCTTCGGGTGGACGAAAGCCACCGTCGTCTCGGCGTCGGTTGAGGTGAGGAGATGGGCGCAGTTGCCTGCCACCTTGAGGAGTCCCTTTGACGCCGTCGGACTCAACGGGCATGTGGTTGGTCAGCGACATGGATCTGACAAAAATGGTGGAGGTAATGGGACGATGTTCGAACCCCTCTTGGGGCCAGAAACTCAGTAGTTTCTGGGCTTCCCGATGAGGCGCGCCGGCCAAAAAGGCTCAAACCCGGCAATTCTCCGCTAGCGGCGGAAGAGATGGGACAACGTTCGAACCCCACGTACTTGACCCAAGTTTGAGTGAGTTGCTCGTAAAATGAGAGCACACAACGAAGGAAGGACTTCCGTGCGTCCCATTTTTCATCTTTCGATTCCTGTCCGTGATCTGAGTGAGGCAGTCGACTTCTACCGGAGCCAACTCGGTGCCGAGATTGGAAGGAGAATGGACGGCTTTGTTGATGTCCTGCTCTTCGGCGCCCAAGTAACCCTTCAGAACGATCCCGCCAACGTGACGGCTCCAATGCCGAGAACCCGACACTTCGGAGCGACCATTGCATGGGGCGCGTGGGAATCAATCTCGGCTCACCTTGATGGAGGTCCGCTGATTGTTGAGCCGCCAACTCTTTCGTATGTGGGGGAGCCCACAGAGCAAGGAAAATTAATGATCAAAGATCCGAGCGGAAATCTCATTGAAATCAAGGCGTACCGCCAACCTGACAAGGTTCTCGGCTCCCTGGCACACTGATCAGATAGTTCCAGAGGAGCCCTTCCTCTCAACAGTCTTGAGGCTCAATCCCGAAGTGTCCCCTGAGCTAGCTGCTTGTACTGTCGGTGTTCTTCCACGAGCGAGGGGCGAATCCGTCGGACATCTGCTATCCTTACATTTAGGAAAAAGTAAGGAGAACAACATGGACGTGGCCGCTCGCTTGAGCTCCAAAGGGCAGGTAACGATTCCGAAGGCAGTACGTGATGCCCTCGGTGTTGAAGAAGGCGACTCGGTTATTTTTCGCATTGATGGCAACCTGGCGACGCTTCAGCGGACACCAGATTTTCTTGAGCTGGCGGGAACACTCGCCGCGCCGGCAACAAAGAAGAGCGCCAGCTGGGACCGAGTCCTCGAGAGCTCACGTGCGAGTAGGGCTAAGAAGTTTCAGTGAGTTCGTTTGTCGACACCAACGTTCTGGTTCGTCATCTGGTTGGTGATCCACCCGACATGGCG
>Ga0118677_10007487_pt1 | contig 17987 bp, 15 predicted proteins | sample AliMusrvi5mmetaG_FD_86154 | JGI IMG/M metagenome (GOLD analysis project Ga0118677, IMG submission 86154) | reverse complement strand
CATTGTGAAGATGGCAACGAAATTATGTGCACAATTAGTAAAACAATATTGCCGGAAAAAAAATTATGTTTAATTTTATAGCGTTAATTGAGAAGTAAAAATTGAGAGGATGAAAAAGGGGATACTTTTAATTATGATGCTCGCTGTGGGGATGGGGGGTGAAGCACAGACTGCTTATATTTCCTCTTTTGATAATATTGTAGATGTAATAGATGTTGCTACAAATTTTATCACTCATACAATTTCGGTTGGTATGAGTCCAATGGGTATTTGTGTGAGCCCTGATGGAAATAAAGTATATGTAGCAAATTGGGAAGGTGCTTCAATTAGTGTAATTAATACAACTACAAATCACGTATCAGCAACAATTCCTGTAGGAAATTCTCCCATAGGAGTATGTGTTAGCCCCAATGGATCGCGGGTATATGTTGCAAATGAATTATCCTATACAGTAAGTGTAATAAACAGTATTTCCAATACTGTGATGGATTCAATTATCGTTGGCACCCGACCTTGGGCAATTGCTATAAGTCCTGATGGAAATAGAGTCTATGTAACTAATGATCTTGACAGTTCAGTAAGTGTTATAAATACTGCTTCAAATACTGTAATTGCTACTATTCCAGTTGGTGCATTTCCTTGTGCAGTGGCTGTTAGCCATGATAATAATAAAGTGTATGTTGCTAATTGTGGTTACTATTCTCCAAGTCCACAGGGTTCAATAAGTGTTATAAGTGGCAGTTCAAATTCTGTATCTGATTCAATCATGACTGGAGGTAATCCTTATGGTTTAGTTTTTAGCTCTGATGGTAACTTTTTATACGAAGCAAATTGGGGTACTAATAGTGTTAATGTAATAGATGTCGCTACTAATAGTGTTGTTGATGAGATTTCTATTGGTAGTTATCCTGTCGGTATCTCTATTACTCCAGATGGAAGCAAACTGTTTGTTGTAAATTATGGTTCTGGTACAGTCAATGTAATTAGTGCGGTTACTAATACGGTTATTGATACAATTACTGTTGATGGTGGCCCAACTGCATTAGGAAATTTTATTTCAATTTATCCTGAACATGCAGGATATGCCTCACCATGCATAGTATCCTCAAACATTTCAATATATCCAAATCCTGCAAACAATAATCTAACCATAGAAACTCCTCAAACTTCTAAAATAGAAATCTCCACCATCCACGGCCAGCTAATAAAAACCCTTGCATCCACCGGCACCAAAACAAATATTGATGTTTCAGAATTTCCAAGCGGAGTGTACATAGTGGAAGTGAAAACGGGAAAAAGAATTGCTATAAAAAAGTTTGTAAAAGAATAATGATGCTAAAGCAAAAAGAAATCAAATTTCCTTTTCAGTTCACTAAAGTGAAACTGCAATAGATGGTAGCAGCAGAGCATTTATTGCAGTCTTTTTTAAATGACTGAAAAAAGGAATAAAATGCAAAGGGGCTTTAGCCACATCAGCAAAAAGGAAGCAAATTTCCTTTTCAGTTCACTAAAGTGAAACTGCAATAGATGGAAGCAGCAGAGCATTTATTGCAGTCTGTTTTAACAGACTGAAAAAAGAAATAAAATGCAAAGGGGCTTTAGCCACATCAGCAAAAAGAAATCAAATTTCCTTTTCAGTTCACTAACGTGAAACTGCAATAAATGGAAGCAGCAGAGCATTTATTGCAGTCTGTTTTAACAGACTGAAAAAAGGAATAAAATGCAAAGGGGCTTTAGCCACATAAACAACGAATGTGGGTTGAGGTTAAACATTATTTCCCCAGCACCAACCCCGCCAATTCACCAAAATCTATCCCATCAAAATTGCCCGAACTCATCAGCAGCAGGTTCATGTCATGCCATTGCATTTTCAGCAGGTCAGCGGTAAGCAAGGCGCTGTCATTATAAATAAGAATGTCATCCCTGTTGAACGATTGCTTCACCTGCTCACCTGTGATGGGCGGCAGTTTTTTATGCGCAATCGTGTGGGCATTGAAATAAACTATGGCCACATCGGCGGCATCCATCGCCCCTTTATATTCCTTCAAAAACTCAGCCGTCAGACTGCTGAATGTGTGAAGCTCCAGGCATGCCACAAGTTTGCGCTTCGGGAACTGTTCCTTCACAGCAGCAGTAGTAGCTTTGAGCTTCGAAGGCGAGTGCGCAAAATCTTTATACACCACAACACTCTCATTGCTGTCAACCGTTTCAAGTCGTTTCGAAGCCCCTTTGAAAGAAGTGATGGCTTCATAAAAACCATGATCATCCACACCAAGCTCCTTGCACACCAGCCGTGCACCTTCCATGTTCAGCAGGTTGTGCCTGCCGAAAATCTGCAACTGATATTTTGTTGCACCATGTTCAACAAAAGTTTTTCCATCAACAATATTGAACGAAGGCAATGAATAAGGCATTTTGCGCAATGTTTTCTTTGCCGCAGTGCACACGTTTTTCACAGCTTCATCATCACCGCAATATATAAGTGCACCCCCATCGCTCACAAGGTTTGCGAAGATGCGGAACTGCTCCACATAATTATCAAAAGTCGGAAACACGTTGATATGATCCCACGCAATGCCGCTGATAATGGCCACATCGGGCATGTAGAGATGAAATTTCGGACGACGGTCAATGGGCGAAGTGAGGTATTCATCACCTTCCAAAACCATCACCGGCGCAGTATCTGTGAGCTTCACCATCACATCAAAACCTGCCAATTGCGCGCCCACCATATAATCGCAATCCATGTGATGATAATTCAAAACATGCAGTATCATGGCTGTGATGGTGGTCTTACCATGGCTTCCGCCAACAACCACGCGCTTTTTATCCTTCGATTGTTCATAAAGATATTCAGGATAAGAAAAGATCCTGATGCCCATTTGCTGAGCTTTCAAAAGCTCAGGATTATCAGCCCTTGCATGCATGCCGAGGATCACCGCATCAAGCTTATCATGTATCATTCCCTCGTCCCAGCCTTCTTTTGCCGGCAGCAGACCGTAGGAAGCAAGCCTGCTTTTCGAAGGCTCAAATATTTCATCATCCGACCCTGTTACGTGATAACCTTTTTTGTGCAGCGCTATTGCCAGATTGTGCATGGCGCTTCCTCCTATTGCGATAAAATGAACGTTCATTTATTTTTGATTTAAGATTTTTGATTAAGGCAGAAGAAAAGTGAAAAATAAAAGTGCTGAGAAATTTGTGATTTTTGTTTTCATGGTTGAGCCCAATCCGAAAAGTAAAAAATACAAAATTGCCGCTAAGGCACGAAGACACAAAGAAGCGCAAAGCATTGAAAAGCAATTATAACTTTTTTGCGAAACTTCGAGTCTTTGCGTCTTAGCGGCAGGAAAACGATTATTCGGAGCAGACTCAACTTTGAACATTGAACTTTAAACTTTGAACATTTTAAACCTTGTTTTATTTAACACAAAATTAGGAGAAATCTGATTTCATTAAATGTACTTTTGCAGAAATGTTATTAACAATCTATTGTGAATCATGAAACTTCATACCATCTATACCGAAGACTTCAAACTTGATGGCGGTGCTGTCTTTGGCGTTGTGCCCAAATCGTTGTGGTCACAGACCGCCCCTGCCGACAGCAACAATATGATAGCTGTCTGCAACCGTTTGCTCCTAATTGAAATTGACGACCACAGGATCCTTGTGGATTCAGGAATAGGAACAAAACAGGATGAGAAATACCGTTCGCATTTCTATATCACCGGCAACACACTTGAACAGGGCCTTGCTGAAAAAGGTTTTAAACCTTCCGATATTACCGACGTTCTGCTCACACATCTTCATTTCGATCATGTGGGAGGCTGCGTGGTTTATAACGAGGACAGGACAAAGCTGCTTCCGTTGTTTCCAAACGCCATTCATTATTGTTCAAAAGCGCAATGGGACTGGGCTATTCATCCCAACCCCAGAGAAAAAGCTTCGTATTTTGATGAAAATTATATGCCTCTTTTCGAAAGCGGCCACCTCGAATTTATTCACGAAGAACAGGAACTGTTCAAAGGAGTTCACCTGAAAATGTTCAACGGGCACACGCAGGGGCAGATCATTCCCTTCATTGATTACAATGGCCGCACAGTGGTTTTCATGGCCGACTTTATTGAATCGCTGACACACATTCCCGTTCCTTACATTCCCAGTTTTGATGTGCAGCCGCTGGTGTCGCTGAAAGAAAAAACCGATTTCTACGAAGAAGCCGTTGCCGGAAATTTTGTTCTCTTTTTCGAACACGATCCACTTCACGAATGCTGCACCTTGCAGATGACACCAAAGGGAGCAAAGGTGAAGGATGTTTTTCAGTTGTCAATGGTCAATAGTCATTAGTCATTGGTCATCAGTCAAAAGTCATTGGTCATCAGTCAAAAGTCATTGGTCATTGGTCATCAGTCATTCGTTATTAATCAAGACAGAGTATGGCCATTGACTATTGACTATTGACTAATGACGAATGACATTGAAAATTATTTTTCCTGTATTTCAAATAATATTTACATTTGTCTTCGCATAAAAAAACCATTTTATTAAGCGCAGATGATGCAGATTGTTTTGGATAAATTGAACTCATAATTTCTTATCATAGCAATCAGTGTTGGCCGCGTTCCATTTTTTAAACAGATAAAAAGATGAAAAAAATTATTGCATTAGCACTGTTCATGATGTTCGCCTTTGGCACAACAAAAACAATTGCACAGCACGATACAATTTTTACTTACAGAAAAACTGCCGTAACAAACCTTGAGGTTTTTCGCACCACCATCACTGATTCCACACTCAGCAAGATGAAAGATCTTGCAGGCATGCAGGAGAAAGTTCTCATTGCCGACAAGCAGATCATTGATGTATATCTTGATTCAATGAAAACCAAAGCCGACAGCCTGAAGCAGAAATACAACAGGCTTACTTTGGAAAAAGAAAATATTTCAAAGAGTGTAAAAGATAAGGACACGCTTTTGCTTTATGTTGAAATTGGCGGAGGCGCAGCATTCCTTCTGTTTGTGGTGTGCCTTGTGCTTTTCTTCATCACCTTGTCAGGAAAAAATAAATTCAAAAAACAGGTTGCAGGCATTGATAAAATCAAAGAAGACAATCTTAAAGAAATTGAAAAAGCCAGAAATGAAACCGAAGTGATGAAAGCCAATGCTGCCAAAGAAATTGAGCAGGCAAAGAAAGACATGGAAGTGATGAAAGCCAATGCTGCCAAAGAAATCGCTGCAGCAAAGGAACAGATCAGAACTTCCGTTGAAAAACTACAATCTAAAATTGATTCACAGACCACTTCAAACACACAGCTTGAAAAAAGGATCACCGAGAAAAATGATGAATGCACCGAGCTGCAAATTGAAATGTCAACACTGAAAGGAAACCTTGACAAAAAAGAAAGAGAGATCAAAATTATCAACGACAATATTTCGAGGGATAAACTGGTTCTTGAAAAACAAATTTTTGACAAAGAGCTGCAGATCGAAAACCTTGCAAAATCAAAGAAAGCGCTGGAAGAAGAATTTAATAATTTCAAAAACTCAGGTGGAAATAATTCAGGTGATCAACAACTGATAGAAGCAAAACTTGCTGAAAAAGACAATGAATTCCGTCAAATTCTCAGCGTTCACCTGGAAGAAATTGAACAATTAAGAAAAGAAAAAGAAAGCCTGCAACAAGCCCCCCCTCCTGCCGATCAGAATGAGTTTGTTGAAAAACTCAGCAATGAAAAGCTCGCTCTCGAGGCATCACTTGTTGAAAAGGAAAATACGCTGAACAATATCATCAATGAAAATGCTGTAAGAGCAGGAGAGTTGAGAAAAGAGATCAATAACCTGTCGCAGGAAATAAACAGGAATAAAGAAATGTTCGAATCTCTTTCAGGCGAATTAAAATCATTCGAAACAAGACTTACTGAACAAAGACAAGCTGCCCCTGTTTCGCAGCAGGATTCAGCATTGACAGAAAAACTGACCAAAGAAAATGATCTTTTAAAAGCCGAACTTCTTGAACTGAAAAAGCAAGTGGAGGAAGAAAACAACAGAAGAAAACTGATTGATGAAGACCTCCGCAGATTTATTGAGGAATTGAAAAAAAGCTAGAATTCCACAACCCATCACCGGTATTTCATGGCAATTTCAGCTTTAGAATGGCTTAAGTTGTCAACATTCGCATGTTTAAAAACTGTAGCAAAATCCACGGATTTTATATCAGTTTTTATTAATTTTGCTCCCTATAAAAACAATTAAAAATCAAAGATCATGAAAGTAAAAAGTTTTATTATTGCAGTATTTGTGTTGGCATTTATGTCAACGAATGCACAAAACACATTGCCTTTTGCAAAAGGGAATAATGTTCTCTGCCTGGGCATTGGGCTTGGGTCCACATTGTACAATGGAGTTGGTTATACAAGCTCTGTTCCTCCAATTTCAATCTCGCTCGATCATATTATGGCGGATGGATTATTGGATGGAAAAGCCGGATGGGGCATTGGTGGTTACATCGGTTATACATCAGCTAAGTGGGAATATACTTACACTGACCCTTTTACACCATCAAATAATTACACTTATGGCTGGAAATATACTTCTCTGATTATTGGACCAAGAGGTACATTTCATTACAATTTCCTTCCAAAATTCGATACTTATGCAGGAGTACTTTTGGGATTCAATTATGTTACTTCAAAAGAAACCGGTAATTGGCAGTATATTGGCAATTACGGACAAAAAGCTTCTTCAAGTGATCTGGCTTATTCAGTATTTATCGGAGGACGTTATTATTTCACAAACAACTTTGCTGTAATGGCAGAACTTGGTTATGGAATATCTTACCTTAACCTAGGCATTGCTTTAAAAATGTAAGACTCCTTTATTACTTTTCTAAAAAAACGCTCTGTTCCAATTTAACAGAGCGTTTTTTAGTTAATGAAATCCTAATCGTACTTGCTGCGGTTTTAATTCTGTTACCTTTGTTCACTTAATTTAATTACGATGATTTGGTTTATTCTAATCTTCCTTGTTTTATTTACTCCTGTTGATATTGCTGTATATTTTGGTATCAGAAGAGTTTTTAATCTCTTAAAAAAGCCAAAGTCCAAAAAGATCGTGAAGATGGCCTACTGGTCATTCAATTTCGTGTTTGCACTTTATGCAATCATCCTCATTATTATTGAAAAAAATTCAGCAGAGCCTGACTACATCATTTACCGAAGTTACTTCATGCTTGCAGGAGCAGTCATGCTGGTTTATTTTCCAAAAATTTTCTTTTCAGTTTTTCTGTTGATCGAAGCCATCATCAGAGGTATTGCACTTCTATTAAACAGGATATTTAAATCTTCTGAAATATCCGTTTTCAAAAAAATTGCTGCCTTAAAAATATTTTCAATCACAGGCCTGGTGATCTTTATTCTCACATTCTTCATTATTCTTCAGGGGATGCTAATCGGAAGAACAGATTTTCATACCACACATGTTGTAGTCCCGTTCAAAAACCTTCCAAAAAGCTTTGAGGGATTGAAGATCGCTCAGATATCCGACATGCACCTCGGCAGCTTTAATGATTCACTGGATGTCAGAAAAGGCATTGAACTTTTGATGAATGAAAAACCCGACATCATCTTTTTTACCGGCGACCTGATAAACAACCAGGCCGAAGAAGCTGAAATAATGCTTCCGGAACTGAAAAGATTGCATGCTCCGATGGGCATTTATGCGATACTCGGCAATCACGACATGAGTGATTACAGGCGCTGGAAGACCATAGAAGAAAAAACAGAAAACATTAGCGACCTGATAAAGGTTGAAGAAAAGGCAGGATTTGTGATGCTCAGAAATCGGAATGTTATCCTGAGAAAAAATAAAGATTCAATTGCACTCATTGGAGTAGATAACTGGGGAAAGCCTCCATTCAGGAAATATGGCAATCTTCCAAAAGCCATGAAAGGCGTGGAAAATGTTGCTTTCAAAATACTGCTTTCGCACGATCCGAGTCATTGGGATGCAGAAGTGGAAGGTAAAAACAATATTGATCTTACACTATCCGGTCACACACACGCGATGCAATTAGGCATAAATTGTTTCGGCATTTTCTGGAGTCCTGTTTCCTGGAAATATCCTCACTGGGCAGGACTTTATAAAGATGGTCTGCAATACCTCTATGTTAACAGGGGCTTTGGCTACATAGGCTTCCCCGGAAGAATAGGAATGACACCCGAAATTACGATCATCGAACTGACAAAGGCCAATTGATTTGCAGGATTATTTCACCAGAAAAGTTCAGAATAATTATTGTTCTTCTGTTCAATCCATATCTCTTCACCAACAACATTGAACATTAAACCTTGACCAAAATAATCTTTAGTTAACTTCCCCCAAGCTTAAACCCTACTCCACTCCTTTGCTGTGCTTGTTTTGGTTCAAATTCCTTCACATCCTCCACAGTCAATGTAGCGATCATGGCAGGCGTTCGTTTGCCAGATTCCATTGCAGCAAGCCGCAGATTTTGATTTTTGATGACTTCTTCTACAACGTTTCTCACGCTGCGGGCATTGCCAAAATATTTATCACGTGTATCGTAAAGTCCGGAAAAATATCTTTTCAATTGCTCCTCTGATGCTGCATCCGCCATTATTCCTTCTTTGGAGAGAAGTAATTTTGCAATAGCGATCATCTCATCAGGATTATAATCATTGAAGCTGAAAGTACGGTCAAACCTGGATCTGAGTCCCGGATTCGATTCCAGGAATTTCTGCATATTGTCAGTATATCCTGCAACGATCACAGCAAGATAACCGCGCATGTCTTCCATATTTTTCAAAATAACTTCGATGGCTTCTTTACCAAAATCATTGTTTCCACCTTCAGCAAGCGCATAAGCTTCGTCAATAAAAAGCACACCATCTTTGGCTTCGGCAATCTTCGCTTTGGTTTTAAGAGCGGTTTCGCCAACATATCCCGCCACCAGAGATTCACGATCACATTCAACAACGTGACCTTTTTCAAGCAAGCCAAGTGCTTTGTAAATCTTGCCAATAATACGGGCCACTGTTGTTTTTCCTGTTCCCGGATTGCCGGTAAAAATCGTGTGAAGTGAAAATTTGTTCATCACATCTCTGCCTATCTCATGATAGTAACGCACGAGTTTTACCAGTTCATTGATCTCGTCTTTTATATTCTGCATGCCGATCATCTCATCCATTTCAAACATTGTCTCCTTCAACAAATTTTCATTCACTTTAAGAAGAACTTTGGATTTTTGCTTTGCGAGGAATATTTTCTCCACGTCTTCCAACTCGATCTGCGATAGTTGTTCGTTTGTAAGATTTTTCAAATTCGGATCATTCATCAGACGTAAACCGAGATTCATTTTTCCTTCATCAATAATTGCGTAGGCATAGCGGGCATTTCCGAAAGTATTGTCACGATTGCGATAAGCCTCAATGATCATTGAAGACATGTATTTTTTTGCTTCTTCTGAAATTGTAACACCACGTTTGATGCAGGCACAATCTGCTATCTGCAACAACTCATCAGGTGTGTAATCATCAAAATGGAAATTATATCCAAAGCGTGAACGCAGGCCCGGATTTGAATGAAGAAAAGTTTCCATTTCGGTAGGATAACCGGCAACCATAATAGCTATGTCACCTTTACCATCCGACATTTCTTTTATCAAAACCTCAATCACCTCATGTCCGAAATCTTTTGAATCTCCGTCAGGACGCGACAACATATATGCTTCGTCAATGAACAGTATCCCGCCACGGGCTTCACTTATCCTGGCTTTTACTTTCGGCGCAGTTTGTCCTATAAACTCTCCGACAAGATCCGTGCGGTCAACTTCAAGCACATGACCTTTGGAAAGTAAACCCATTTTCTTGTAAACTTTTCCAAGCAGATTCACAATAGTTGTTTTCCCCGTACCCGGATTACCTGTGAATACGCTATGAAGCACGATCTTTTCATTTTCCTGAAATCCTTTTTCTTTACGCAGTTTTAGAAATTCAAGATATTTGAAATGATCCCGGATGTTCTTTTTTATCTCAGAAAGACCGATCAGTTCATCAATCTGCTTCATGATATCTTCAATTGTCTCTTCAGCGGCTGCAGTCGGAGTTTGTGTAGCAGTCGGCATTGCTGTTATTATTGGAGAAGCCAGCTCATACACACCTTCAATTTCATCGTTGCCCACTTCAAAATTAATAAATGAAACAAGGGTATCCATAAAGACAATCTCAAGTCTGTACAGGATATCCTTCCATGAACCGGGCGTGTTACTGCCCCAGCCTGCTGTAAAGGTAAAAATTGAATCCTGCTTCCCAACCTCAATATACTTAAAAGAGTCGCTTTTCCCTTTTATCTGGCCTGCATCATCACAAAATGTGTAGAAAAGTTCGCAATAGAAATCTTTAGGTGTGCTTATTTTGATCTTCAGTTCCAGCCAGACATATTGAGTCTGGTTCCTGTCAAATTTCCGCAGATACTTTCTGTCAATTTCATCAACATCAATATCGGGACCATTATATAGCTTCACACTTTCAACGGTGAAATAAGGATTATTGCCCGGTGTGACAAGGCCAACATCTTCAACATAGAATTTCTGAGTTCCTATCAATTGGTTGTCAATATAGGCTTCCCAAAGATAGTCTCCGCGAAACCAAAAATCTCCCGGCTTGGCTTTTCCCCAGCCTTCGCGCACAAAAACAATATTCTCATCAATACCAATTGTACGTTTTGATTCAAGACTGGTAAGTTCTTTTTTGTTTGAACCGTCAAGTGAAAAAGCCTTGAGGCAAATATTCGCTTCCCATGGTTCTTCGTCAAAGAGTTTATTATAGAATGATAACTCAGCACTGATATAAGTGGTCTCCATCCTGTCATAGACTTTGCGATACTTCTTTGTTGACCCCACCATCCATTCATCGGAGCCATAAACTTTAAGTTCCTTGAATTTGTATTTCACAAATGAGCTGTCTGTTGATTTTCCTGACATGTGATTTTAATAGTATTTTGTTTAAAAAAGTAAAAGTTTAAGTTTGTCTCTTTTTATAATTATTCCTTGAGGTTGTCGGCTGTCATTACAATATAAATGACAAGCAGAAAAAAACAATTTTTGATTTCAATATTCAGTCTTATCGGTTTTATTTTTCCATTCATTAAAAGGAGTGAGTTTATCTTTATGCACAACTTCCAGAGAATGAATTTTCCGTTCCCCACACGGCATTGAGATTTCGTTGTAAATAAAAGAATCATCAAAGCCTGAATTAGCAGCATCTTTTTTAGTGCCCGCGAAATAAAGCCTTGCAGGTCTGGCCCAATAAATAGCACCAAGACACATGGGGCAGGGTTCACAACTTGAATAAATCTCACAACCATCAAGCTGAAAAGAACTCAATACGCTGCATGCATTGCGAATTGCCAGAACTTCTGCATGTGCAGTGGGATCATTCGATGATGTTACACTATTCACACCTTTACCGACGATCTTGCCATCTTTCACCACAACAGCACCAAAAGGTCCGCCATTTCCTGACTTTACATTTTCCACTGCCAGTCTGATAGCTTCCGACATAAATTGTTCATTGTAATTTTCCATAAAATTATTTTTTCAGATGAAGGCAGCCTGCTAAAAAATTTCATTAGTTCTGGATAATACCTTTAAAATTTTCTTTGGCGTTCCCTTAATAATGGTGCATTCAATTAATAAATCCCTGTGTTTTTTCTTTTGCAAAATTACTATTGTTTATAAACACGAAAGAATTATTTCGCATGCAGCTTTAATTTCTTCTTCTGAGATTATAAGTGGTGGTGCTATTCGCATGCAATCCGGGGCAAATAAAAACCAATCAATGATCACTCCTTTTTCAATGCACTTGTCTATTACTTCAAGATTTGTCTGCTCATCTTTTATTTGCAATGCAATCAAAAGTCCTTTTCCTCTGAATGATTTTATTGAAGGATGATTTAAATATTTATGAAATAATTCCGCTTTATTTTCTACCTGCTCAGCAAGCTTTTCATTTTTTATTACTTCCAGATTTGCAATAGCGGCAGCACATGAAACAGGATGCCCGCCAAATGTGGTGATATGACCCAGCACAGGATTATTGGTGAGACTTTGCATGATTTCGCACGAACTTATGAATGCCCCCAAAGGCATCCCACCACCGAAGCCCTTTGCCAGAGTAATAATATCAGGAACTATTCCAAAATGTTCAAATCCGAACATTTTCCCTGTCCTTCCAAGTCCGGTCTGCACTTCATCGAGTATAAGCAAAGCTCCTTCAGCATTACATTTTTCCCTCAATGCTTTCATGTATGACTGATCAGGAACAATAACACCTGCTTCACCCTGTATAGTCTCAGCTATTACACAAGCAGTCCTTGTTGAAATGAATTCAAGGTCTTCGGGATTGTTGTATTCTATCAAACGTATATCCGGCAACAGCGGCCGGAAAGCCTGTTTGAAATGTTCATTTCCCATCACACTCAGTGAACCGTGCGTGCTTCCATGATACGAATTTTTAAAAGCTATGATCTCACTGCGACCTGTATATCTCTTAGAAAGTTTCAATGCTCCTTCTGTTGCTTCAGAACCTGAATTCACAAAATAAGTACAATCAAGGGAGGATGGTAAAATCTCAGCAAGCATTGCAGCAAGCTTTACCTGTGGTGTCTGAATATACTCTCCATAAACCATCAGGTGCATGTATTTATCAAGCTGTTCTTTTATCGCTTTTACCACTTGAGGATGACAATGCCCGGTATTGCTGACTGAAATTCCTGAGATCAGGTCAATATAAGATTTGTTGTTTGAATCGTACAAATAAATGCCCTCAGCTCTTTCAATTTCCAGGGCAAGCGGCTTATCGCTGGTTTGAGCAACATGTTGAAAAAACAACTGACGTTGTGTTAGCATAATTAAAATTTTCTCTACAATAATAATAAAAAAATACGAGAAAACATGCACAAATTTATGCAGGTGTTAAACACTTTTATAAAAATCGTGTATCTTTGTCAAATCAATATGTAAACGATGAAGTTAACAGGCAATTTTTTTCTTGTATCATTGCTGGCAGCAGTGTTAATACCGGCATTATCATTTTCCCAATCCATTTTCACCTCTGATTACAATTCATTTTCTGTTGGAATCAAAGGAGGTTTAACTGGTTTTTATGGCGATGTCAGGCAATTTAAATATGCAACCGATAACCCTTACAAAAAAGTAAATCTTTGCGGGGGCATTGAGGTTACAAAAGATTTCAATAACATCATAGGTGTTAGAGCCGGTGCAATGATGCTTGGATTAAGAGGTTCTTCGCCAAATTTAAATCTTCATTTTGAATCAAAACTTCAGCAATACTCTTGTCAGGGTGTTCTCAATCTCAATGATCTCATTTCATTCTACCCTAAGAAAGAAAAAATCATCAATGTCTATCTGTTTGCAGGCGTTGGCCTGATAACCTTCAGATCAAAATTATATTCTTTTGATGAAAATGCCTTTGTTACTTCTGTTGGTTATGACACCTCAGGACAAAATAAAACTGCAGCTAGAAAAGAGTTTGTTTACCCCTTTGGTATAGGTGTAAAATTTAAAGCTGATAACAGATTCGACTTCGGAGTAGAATTTACAATGAACCTTACCAACACTGACAAACTTGATGCATGGATGGTTGCCAAATCGTATATGGACAGGTATAGCTTTACTACTTTTAGTATTACCTACAAAATTGGCGGGAAAAAAGAATTTGTTGATTGGGTTAACCCATTTTTGGATACTACAAATACAACCGTAACGACAGCACAGAATAATCAGGTAAAAACAAATGTCACAGAAACACCGGTGAAATCAAACGTTACCGAAAACCCGGTGAAAACAAATGTTACAGAAACACCGGTTAAAACTAATGTTACCGAGACACCGGTAATAACCAATGTAACCGAGACACCGGTAATAACCAATGTAACTCAAACTACAGCTAAAACAACCTCTACGACCACTCCTGTTACAACTAACAGATTTTACATTTCAGATGGTGGTTTTGCTGCAAAAAAACCAGCCAATGAAAAAGTAAAAAAACTTAAATCCAAAGGCTATAATGGCGCTTCTGCATTGGAAGCTACTAACGGAAGTTGGCTTGCTGTTTACAAATCATTTCCCTCGGCAGAGGATGCAAAGACTGAACTTTCCATGATCAGATTAAGCAATACAGATGCAAAGTTATTCGAAAAAACAAGTGATAAAGATTTCAATGAGATAATCGTTACTCTTGCCCAAACTGCGGATACCACTGAAACAATTGCAAAAACAAATACTACTGCAATCACTGTTACTCAAACCCCTGTTGTATCAACAACTGTTAAACAAAATAGTGATACAATTAAACCCAAACAGAATGTAATTCCGGTTACAACAACAGTTACAACAACTACTCCTGTGACAACAACAACTCCGGTCACTACAACTACGACAACTCCTGTCACTACAACAACGACTACACCTGTTACCACAACTACAACCACGGTGGTTAAAAAATTCTTCATCATTGCAGGATCTTTCCCAACAGAACAGATGGCAAATACTGAAGTGGACGCATTAAAAGCAAAAGGATATCCTGATGCAGAAATTGTGGGAAAGAATGATGCCGGCAACTATAGAATTTGTTTCAAAGCCTACACCACAAGGGCTGATGCAAGCAAAGACCTGCCGTCAATCAAGCTAAAAAATCCTTCAGCATGGATATTTGAAAAGAAATAAATTGATGGTTTTTATTAATTAACCTTACCAATTATAGATTTTTTTATCTTTGCTTTAAAATCAAATTTATTTACTAATAAAATGGAGGAAACAACATGAACAACCTAGCTTATTCAAGTCAAAAACCAGAAAATGTTGCACCCAAAGTTGAAGAAATTGTGCGTAAGGATATGGGTGTTAACGAAGCTTTGCCTTACACAGTAGAGGAAATTGGAGCTCCCAAAGATGGTGCTCTTAATGCAATTTTTAAAGATAGTGCGTCATTTCTTTTTGGAGGAAAAGAGACCAAACTATTTAACGTTACTTTCGATTTTCAGCAACCCAGAAATGTTCAATTGAATATTCAGATTAACAGGCAGGGGATTGGATGTCATGCAGGCTCGCTTGTATTTTCGACATTTATCAATAAACCCATCAAAGGCACAATTACAATGGAAGGCCCAAAAACATTCGGGACATCCAAGTTTACAGGCGATACAGACGCAATAGCAAAACTTAACTCAAACAAAGACCTTCTTAAACTTGCAGATAAATTTGCAAGAACAAAATCTGACATCGGCGGAGGTATTAAAATGGATAGGTACTTCCGGATGGAACCTTATAATAATGGTGCAACTTTGGTGATCATTACTCTTCCAAGAGCAACTTCTATGGGTATAAGCGCTACAACTGATGCAAAAGATTTTTTCACAATAGCAGGCTTGGTTGAAGCAACTTTATAAATTTCCTTCGGAGGATGAAATAAAAAAAGGGCGTTATTAAACGTCCTTTTTTATTTTTGCAAAGTGGATAATATCTGTTGCCACTAAAGTTGTGAAGTGAAAAGCAAATAAAATTAAAGTACCAGATCAGTATCAATAATACTGACAATGTTGTCATAATTTTCATTAAAATAAATGATGTGTTTTGCTTTCAATTCATCCATCATTATTTTCAGATTCTCACTATTAATATCAGTGTACTCACATTTCAACATCTCCAACATTTCATTAAATTGAACAAGGCGTTCATTGGCATTCACAAGGATTTGCCACTGCCTGGGATCATCAAAAATTATTGAAGTGGTTTTAAGCAATCCATTGAATTCTTCATAAAGAATGCAATCTTTAAGCTTGAAAATTTTGTAAGTGATATCGGTTTTATAGTAATCTTCAAGACATTTAAAAAATTCAAGCCACAATTTTTCTTGAGGTTGTGCTAACTTTCTAAAACAGAAAAAATCAAATCTGCTAATCTTTGAAGACAGAGTGCCTGGAAGTAATTTGTAAATAAAATGATCTGTATAATTTTCCTTTTCCGCATTACTCATATCCTTGAAAAAAATTGATAGTTTCTCAAGCGTAAATCTGCTTTGAGAAAATACAATTCTACTGTTTGAAATAAAAAAACGAAGAAATGAAATGTTGTTTATGCAAGCTTGAACTTCTAATGAGGTTTCACCTGGAATACCAGTAATAATATTAACTCCGGCTAGATTGATACCAAACTTCAGACAGTATTTAAAAGCAAGTAAATTATCAGAGAATGAATTCAGTTTATTCATTTTTTTTATCAAAGAATCGGAGAAAGATTCACACCCTATTTGTGCTTTGCGAAAACCTGCTAAAGCAATTTGCCTGTATGTTGCAGCATCAAGTTTGTATGGTGTTATTTCACACGAAAAATTAAAATCAACCTCGCTTTCAGTATATAATTTTATCATTTGCTCAAGCAGGTAATTCAATCGTTTTCGTTCACTCCCGATTAAATTATTATCCAAAAGAAGGAAATACCCAATGTTATAATTATTAATTGCAGACTGTAATTCATTGATAAAATTATCTACATCCCTTTCCCTGTACTTGTAGCCATTACCAAGAACACAAAATTTGCATCTGTTCCAATTGCACCCTCTTATGGATTCCAGCGGATAGTATAAATAATTTCCTTGCTCCGGCTCTTCTTTAACAATGGAAAAAAAATCATCATGGTCAGGCAAAGGGTAAGTATCAAGATCAAAATATTTTCTTCCTTTGGCCTGAGAAATAATTACTGAATTTTCCTCACGGTAAACCAATGCCGGAATTGTGGAGTATGAAACAGTTTGACCTTTAATTGCAGTTGTAAGGTCAAGAAGGGGGTATTCTCCTTCTCCCCAAATTGCGAAATCAAAACATTCAAAGTGTTTCATCATCTCAAAAGCTGCTTCTTTTGAATCAAATCCACCAATAACTGTTTTGATTTCCGGATGTGCTTTTTTGGTTTCCTTAGCCACAAATAGAGCAGGCAACCACTGATAGAATTTTGCTGAAAAGCCCGAAAGAATTATTCCCTCATAGTTGAAATTTGAAACTTCTCTGCAAATCAAATCAGACAGATTTCTGTTTGTGTCTTGGGGCAATTTTAATAATAGCTCTTCACTTCTTGATTTTTTTTTGACGTCTTTTTCATCTTTTATTTTATCAAGAATTAAACGCAAAATATTATAGGAAGGAATTGAATCGTCATATTCAAAGGCAAGCAAGTTTAGAAATGCAAGCAGTTTTGCTACCTCGGCTTCTTCCTCCGGATAAAAATTAGTCCAATCTTTCAGCAACGGATCTAAAAGAATATTCCAATATTTTATTTCAGAAAAAATTCCTTGTTTTTTGAGGAAACACTTCAGAATATTCAGTGATGCGGATGGCATTAATGTATGTGCAGGAGGCATGCAATTAAGCAAGACACCTGATTGACTATCGCCGGTATTGTACATTTTTTTAATCAATAAAGTATCACCCGGAAAATTCGCATTCTGAAAATTCCGCCTCGTTTAACAACCTTCAACTGCCATTAAACTGAAGTTGAATAGCAGTCAATAAAAAAACTTATTTTTTCTTGGGTGCTTTTGCTTTAGCAACTGCCGGCTTTTTGCCTTTTAATTGAGGTTTTTCTTCCTTAATAATTATTGCACCACCTCCTAATTTATAGGCTGCGGTTTCCAAAACTTTATGCCCTTGTATTAACTCCATTTGCAGGACATTACTCTTTAATTTTATGTCAATTACTTTCTCTAATTTGTCATCCAGTGGATCTCCCGGATCAGGATAACGAACTTTTAATTCAAATCCTTTCGGTGGAAAAGGAGGAATAGGTTGTTTAGGCGCTGTTGGGCTTAAACTTTTTGCAATTTTTGTTTTCTTTTCTTTCATATTTTTTTTTTGCCAAATGTAGGGGATTTTTTTTAATTGTAATTACAAATTAATAAC
>Ga0118677_10007243_pt1 | contig 17987 bp, 6 predicted proteins | sample AliMusrvi5mmetaG_FD_86154 | JGI IMG/M metagenome (GOLD analysis project Ga0118677, IMG submission 86154) | reverse complement strand
TCATCAAGCCCTGGAAAACACCCGGCAAAATCCGTTTTGATCCTGGTGGGGCCGGGCAGGACGAAGCGGGTATCAAAATCGAAATACTCTTCCGGCGGTTGGTCGGACCCGGATTTTTCGCGGTAGGTTTTCATCAGCAAGGGGGTGAATGCGCCCCAACTGATTTCGAATGGAATCCGGTCCGGAATGCCCGTTCTCCGCAGTGCTGTCAGTACCCGCTGCCGTGAATTCATTTTCCCGATCTCTTGTTATTTCCTGGTCAAAGCGTTGCCGAATCCGGTGATGACCGTGGACAACGTCAGAATGAAAATCGCGACAAACACCCATTGCATGGTCCGGCGGCTGACACCCTTCCATTCCAAGGCGAGAATTCCGCACAGGGTGCTGAACATGATGACAAAGGCAAGGTGGATCGACCAACTGGAAAAGTCATAGCTGCCCATCTTGGTTGTGCCCATGCCATAGAAGAAGAACCCGGTATACCAGATCACACCGGCAGCCGTTGCCAGGAGGTAATTGGCGGTCATCACCGCACCGCCATTAGCCGGGCGGGCACCATGGCAATCCCTGATCACCAGATAATCGCGTAGCGATTGGTTGCGCCAGTTGAGCAGCAGGCACCACACACAATTCACCGTGAAACCGCCTGCCATGACCACAATAAAGACCGGGGCGTTTTTGAGGATATCGGGTGCGCCCAGTTTCAGGGCCACGGCGGCAATGGGTTTCCCCCAATTGATGCCGTAGGCCATTCCGGCACTCATGATGCCCGAGAAGGTTGCCACCAGGAAGCCCTTGACCAGCGAGAACTCCGAGATTGCGACGCTCTTCTGCGTGACGGTCATTTCCCGTTCCTTGCGGATCCCCGCATAACCGCAGAGGCCGATTCCGCAGAGACAAACCGCGACGCCCGCTAACAGCATCCAGCCTGATACGGTCGTAAGGAGCACGCCGAACTTCCCCTCCACCAGCGGCGGAATCAAGGTCCCAAAGGCCGCGCAGTAGCCAAGCGCCACCGCCATCCCGAGCGACATGCCGAGGTAGCGCATGGTCAAGCCGAAAGTCAGACTGCCGAAGCCCCACATCATGCCGAACAGATAGGCGAGTTCCAGGTTTCTAGCGGGGCTGTGCTGGAGAACCGCCAGCGGATGGGTTCCGGCCACGACCGCGACCAACCACGGCGCGACCAGCCAGGCGGCGCTCCCCTGCACCAGCCAGCCGGTCTCCCAGCGCCAGTGCCGGAGCTTGCGCAATGGCACATAGAAACTCCCATGCGCCACTCCGCCGATGGCATGCAAACAAACACCTAATAATGGATTGGCAATCATGTGGGTTCAAAACAGTTTCGACATGTTGATTCCACTGGCTTCCGCGGTATCTGCTGTAACGGCGAGGATTTCATCATCGATCATTTCGCACAGGCTGCCGGCGGTACGATAGAGCGCCAGCACATTCCCGAGCGGCGATCCGACTTGGATCGCATGGGTCGGGCCGAGGAATAGCCCGCCCTGCGGAAATAACTCCAGCCGCCGCCGAACCTCGGCAACAACCTCCGCCGCCGTGCCGAAGGCAAGGGTGGTCTGAACACAGATACTACCGCAAAAACGCAACCGGTCGGCGTAATGTTCGTGGAGATAGGCGATGTCCATTTCCGGAGTCGTCGGCTGCACCACGTCCTGGACATCCAGCCCGAGTTCGATCAAGCGCGGCAAGAAAGACTCCACGCAACCGCACATGTGCATCATCGTGCGGGCACCGTAACTGTGGGCCATATCGAAGTATTGCTTGAATTTCCCGGCGAAATGCCGCTCGAAAATATCCTTGCTGATCATTGCGCCCCGCTGGTTTCCCAGATCCTCGCCGATGTGGGTGAAATCAATCAATCCGCCCGCCGCCTCCAGCACGCGGCGATGCATCTCGTGATAGAAATCAAAGCGCGCCCGCATGATCTCGATGAAAACCTCATTGTCCTCGAGCAGGTCCATGAGCACCTCCTCCATGCCGCGGGAGCGGGCGATGCTGTTGATGAAATCCATGTCGCCGGCAGTGCCACAACAAATAGCAACCCCCTGCTGGCGGAGCTTTTCGCACTGCGCCCGGATGGTCGAGTAGTCAAACCAGTCGGCGCTTGGAAAATGCGAGCGGTCCAGTTGGTCGAGCGTCTCGATGCCCGCATAGGGCAGGTAGCTGGCCTCGAGATAACTGCCCCCTTGGAACTCGGCGCGCTTGTAGCGTTCGCCGAAATAGCCCTCGATGCTCCCGTCGGGGAACGTCCTCAGTTCGGGACCGACATATACCGGTTCCACATAGCGGAAATCGTCGCCAACAACCCGCAGCAATTGCTCCATGTGGGTCAGGCCGAAATGGCCCATCAGCATCCGGTTCACTTCCGGTGTGGCCTCATGCTTGACCGGAATCCGGTCATAGCCTGTCCGGTTGAATGCCGAGATAACTCTCTCTCTTGATGTCATCGGTGTCATAAGTGTTGGTGGGGTCATTCCATCCGGTGGCGGCCCGCTTGTCGATCTGAAAACCACCCGGAGCCTTTGTTGCCAGAGCCGGCGTGACCTTCAGTTAGACGTTACCACCAGACGGACGAAGCGCATGCCGGAGGGCAGGGTCAGGCGGATCTCATCCGGTCCTGATAGAACCTCGATGGCCGAAGCGCCCGTCGTCAGGGGTGTCCACGATAGCAACTCAGCGGAAACGTCGAAGTAGTAGCTGGCGGCCGCGTTCTTGTCATACGGGATGGTCCAACTCCAGGTGCCGGCGTTGTCCACCAAGGGTGGCAACGTGGCGGGGCTGGCGAGTGTCCCGCCCATGAAGAACTCAATGCCGTTGGCCACGCCGTTGCTGTTGGAATCGGCGAGGGGATCCGAACTCGCGCCGTTGGCAAGAGCCCAACTGCCGTAGGTGCCGGGCGGCGGCCCGGCCGCCGTCACGGTGATATCGCTGATGTGGTCAATGAAGGATCTGCTTACGTTGCCTGCGCCCTGGTTCCTCCCAGCATTCCATTTATCGTAACGATCCGCAGTGCTCTGGACATCAACCTCAGAGAACCCAATGGTTAAATTACCAGAGTTGGCAACCACTTGGGTAAATGTATTTGTCACCCAGGTGTTCGGAGTCTGTTCGCTAAGATCAAAGGTCTGGGTGTACGGTGTGCCGTCGACTTTGAAAGTGACATCAAACTTGCCCTTGCCCGTGTTGGGTGCCTGCCAAAGGTCATCAACCGTAGCGGAGAATGTCACCGAAAGGGTGTCACCCGCGTTGACGGTGGTCCGCAGATCCTGAGAGTAGGACACACCTGAATTAGCCAGTTGGGCGGACCAAGTACCGTCCGCAGCTAGGGTATCGATCCGCTCATATGGATAAGCAGCAGACCTGGACCAGAAGGTGTTGTTAAAACTGCCCCAATCACCAGCCATCCAATCACCTGTCGACTCGAAACTGTTATCCTGCACTACTATGTTTGGCGTCACATTCACCGTCATCACGGCGGGGAGGCTCCAAACGCTGTTTGCATTCTCGACCTCGATCCCAATCGTCGCGAAAGCAGCACCGCTCCCATAAACTGGTCCCGCCGACTGGTACGTCAGGTTGCCGATGTTGGCCGCCGCAACTGTCAGCGGCAGAGTCGTAATGGTGGCACCGTTATACTTCAATGTGCCCAGCGCCGGGAGCGAGGTGATCTTCACGGCGGTCAGAAGGGTTGAACTCGGATCAACGTAGCCGAAATTGCCTGCCGACAGCGCCGTTGCCACACCCTGGTTGACCGTTAGCGAGGCATGGCTTGAGTACGGATCATTGGTAACCCCGCTGACGTAGGAGATAATCACGATTCCGAAGCCGCCGGAGCCAACGGCACCGTCTCTGTTTTGGCCTGATCCGCCGCCGCCGCCGCCCGTGTTGACTTTCCCGGAAATACCAGGCAGTCCACTGTCGCCTCCAGTTCCGCCGCCACCCAAACCGCCCGCGCCGCCGCGGCCAGTGTAGTTCCCGCCACCACCACCACCGGCATACCAGGTCGGGGTGACACCGTCCGTGATGGTGCTCGACAGTCCGGCACCACCAGCGGCACCTGGGCCACCGAAAGAATCCCCACTAACGCCGACGGCTCCCGCACCGCCGCCGCCGCCTGCCGAACAAGGGTTATTCCAACTGAGAACACCCCCGCCGTCATTGCCCTGTCCAAGTGTGCCTGCACCACCAGGCTGTGGCGTGGTCGCGAATACAGAGGAACCACCGCCGGAACCGCCCGCGTGTCCAGTCGCCGGAGGATCATAATTCTCCGCGCCACCTCCGCCTCCGATGGCGGTCACCGACGCAAATACCGAGTCGCCACCGTTGCTGCCGTCGTTTTGGCCCGCGCCGCCCGCGCCGCCCGCGCCGACGGTAACCGCATAAGTGGTGCCAGTAACGGTGGTCGTGCCGGTCAGGAATCCGCCCGCGCCGCCGCCGCCGCCCGTTTTGCCGCCGCCGCCGCCGCCGCCACCAACGACCAGATAGTTGACTGTGCCGCCAGTCGTCACGGTAAGCGTGCCACTGCCGGTAAATGTATGGACAGTAACTACGTTTACGCCGTTACGGTAGGTTGTGACGGTGCCGCCAGTAGCGGCGACATAGTCAACGGCTTGCGCCGACATGATCGAGGCACCGAGTCCGAACGCCGCCATGGCCAACCCGCAGAGCCTGCGCATGGGCCGGATTTCCCGTGGCGTGGTGGTTTGGCCCGGGGGGGCGATGTTGAATCTGATTGAGTTGCTAGTCATGGATGTGGCTTTCATGGTTTTTGGGTGGTTTTTGGTGGTTCCAGCAGGGGGGGGAATTGAGGTGGTATGGATGATTTACCGTTCGATTGGGCAGGCGTTTCAGTTCCGCAGGGGAATTAACTGTGGAATATGGCGTCGCGGCGGGGAATCCACAATAAGAAAAAAGGGTGACAAACGGGTGACAAACGGGGCTGCGGCCGAGGAGGCATGCCGGGCATCGGGATGGCGGCCGGAATCCGCGTGGTTCAGTTAGGTGTCACGACGAGGCGGACGAAGATCTTGGCCGCGCCGGATGGCAGGGTGTAGGAAACCGAGCCGGCGGTGTTGCTGAGATTCGGATCGGCACCGGCGACAGTCGTCCAATTCACGAGATCGGTCGAGGTTTTGACGACGAACTGGGTGCCGTAGGCGGAACTCGGGATATTGCCGCCATTGGTCCAGGTGACCATCCGGCCCGCGTCGAGAACCGGGTTGGCGGCGGGGCCGGTCACGCCCATGAAATAGGCGATGCCGTTCGGCACCCCGTCATGGTTGGAGTCACCGTTCGCGCCGCCGGTCACGCCGTTGGCGGTGGCCCAACCGGCATAGGTTGCGGACGATATCACGCTGACATTGCCTATATTGTCGAGCCACCCCGCCCTGCCGCTCACGTTGCCGAATCGAAGACTGAGATTGCCCGAAACCCCGGTCGGAATTGTCTGATTCAACGTCAGGGGCACCCAGGCGCCCGTCGTCTGGGTGCTTGTATCAAAGGTTTGGCTATACTCTGTGGTGCCGACCAGGAATGATGCCTGCAATAACCCCGAGCCATATTGATCTCTCATCACTTGGAATGTTACCGAAAGGGTGTCTCCCGCGTTGACGGTGGCGCCGAGATTCTGGGTGATCGCACGCCCTGTATCTACGAGGTTGGCCATCCAAGGGCCGAAAACGGGATTGGGTCCATGGACAGAGATACCAGACACTTGCAGCCGACCGTAATTATTGTCCATCGTGGTAGTCCAAGGGGCTGGGGTAAATGCCCAAAGCCCGTCGCACCAAATAGGAGAGTAATCAATCGCGCCAGGACCCACCCAAACAGGCGTTGGCGATTCAAAGCTCCCGTTCTGCACGGTTATGTATTTCGCATATTTGACGGTGATGGCCATGGTGGCATCCGCGCTGAAGACCGTACCATCGCTCACCTGGAACCTGAACGAGTCGGGTCCGCTGTAGTTGGTGGCCGGCGTGTAGGTGAGTGTCCCGATATTGGCAACCGGAATGGCCACGCTCGGGGCTGAGGTGATGTTCGTGCCGCCCAGGTTGAGTGTGCCATGGGCCGGCAGCGAGGTCACCTTGATCGCGCTCAGGGTGTCGCTGGTATCGACATCCGCGAACGGGAAGTCTCCAGCTGTAAACGTCTTGATGGTGCCTTCCGGCAGGATCGCCGAACCTCCTGCGGAGGTGGGCGGATGGTTCACATGCATCACATTCACCGTCATCGTCGCGGCACCGATACTCCACAGGCCGTTCACGTTCTGGACCATGATCCCAAACGTCGTGTAAGGAGTGCCGTACCCATACAACGCCGACTGGTACGTCAGGTTGCCGATGTTGGCCGCCGCCACCGTCAGCGGCAGGGCGCCACTCACCACGGTGGTTCCGTTATACTTCAGGGTGCCAAGCGCCGGGAGCGAGGTGATCCGCACGGCGGCGAGCGCGGCCGAATTCGGATCCGCGTAGCCGAAATTGCTCGCAGCTAGTGCCGTAGCAATATCCTCCGTGGCCGTCAGTGTGGCATTGGTTGAGTTCGGCGCCTTGGTTGGAATCACCGAAATGTTGCTGATCTTGTCCAGGAAGGAATTGGCCTGGGTGGTGGCGTAGAAACCGAGACTCAAATTTCCCGCATTGGTGATCGTCAGGGTCATCGTAACGCTCTGCCAGCTACCGGCGGCCAACGAGGTGGTGTCAAACGTGCTGGGGTACTTTGTCCCGCCGACGTCGAAATAAGCAACCCCTTGCCCCCCAGTCCCGCTGTTTGGCCTCCCAATCCAGAATGTCACCGAAAGCGTATCGCCGGCTGCAACGCTTGCCCCCAAGTTCTGAACGAGCGGGTGCGCGGACGACACGTCATTCGTGCTGATCAGCGCAATCCAAGTGCCGTCAACCGCACTGGTGAAGACACCTCCGGATGCGGCCTGAATTTGCTGGTTATTCGAAGGCAATCCTGTGACGGGCCACGGGCTTCCGAACATCGCCCAGGCACCAGCCTGCGCGGCGCCCGGACTCTCGAAGCTCCCGTTGAGTACAAATATGTCTGACGTGACGGTGATGGCCATGGTGGCATCCGCGCTGAAGAGCGACGCATCGCGCACCTGGTACTTGAACGAGTCGGCACCGAGGTAGTCCGCGGGCGTCGTGTAGGTGAGCGTCCCAATGCTGGCCGCCGGAATGGTCGCGCTCGGGACTGAGGTGATGGGCGTGCCGTTCAGGCTCAGCGTGCCATGGGCCGGGAGCGTAGTCACCACCTTGATCGCGCCCAGCGTGTCGCCGGTATCAATATCCGCGAACGGGAAGTCACCCGTCGCAAGCGTCTTGACGGTGTTTGGTTTCAGGAACACCGAAGCACCGATGGAGGTGGGCGGATGGTTGATGGCCGTCACATTGACCGTCATCCACGCGGGGGCACTCCACAGGCTGTTCGCATTCTCGACCATGACTCCAATCATCGTGTAAGGATTAGGATTACCGTATCCATTCAACGCCCCTTGGTATGTCAGCTTGCCGATGTTGGCCGCCGTAACCGTCAGCGGCAGGGTGCTACTCAGCACGGTGGCTCCATTATACTTCAGGGTGCCAAGCCCCGGCAGCGCTACGATCCGCACTGCGGCGAGTGCCACCGAACCCGGATCGGTGTAGCCGAAATTGCCTGCGGTCAGCGCCGTTGCGGTGTCCTGCAACACCGTGAGTACGGCACCGCTTGTGGTCGGCGCGTTAACGGCCACCGCAGCCGCAGGCGTGATGGTGACATTGCTGACGTTGTCCAACCAGGACCCCCCTCCGCCGGTCCAGTAGAACCCGAGACTCAGATTTCCCGGTTCGATGATCGTTTGGGTCATCGTATAGCTATGCCATGTGCCTGCGGTCAACACGGTGGTGTCGAACGCCATGGGGTAGGTCGTCGTGTAGCTCTTGAAATAAGCCACCCCTTGACCTCCAGTCCCGCCTATTCCATTGCCGACCCAGAACGTCACCGACAGCATATCTCCGGCCCCAACGCTGACACCCAGATCCTGGCTGAGCGGGACGGCGGACGTCTGGCCAGTGCCGATCAGCGCGACCCACTTGCCGTCAGGGGCACTGCTGAAGGTGCCACTGTGAAGTACATTGATACGACCGTAATTCGAGCCCGAGGAGGCCCACGGGGATGGGATATATGTCCAATTGCCATCCGTCCAGGGAGAGTAATCATTAGAGCCAGGACCCACCCAAACAGGGTCCGGCGTTTCGAAACTCCCGTTCAACACGGAGATGAGGAATGGCGATTGGACGGCAATCGCCATGGCGGCATCCGCGCTGAAAGCCTTGCCATCGCTCACCTGGTAATTGAACGAGTCGGAACCCACGTAGTTCGCGTTGGGCGAGTAGGTGAGTGTGTTGGCATGGGCCGCTGGAATTGCCGCGCTCGGCACTGCGGTGATGGGCGTGCCGGCCAGCATCAGCGTGCCATGGACCGGCAGCGAGGTGATTCTGACCGCAGTCAACCAATCGCCGACATCCACATCCGAGAACGGGAAGTCGGTTGTCCAAAACGTGTAGAAGCTGCCACCTTTCACGGTCAGCGAAGCGCCGGTGGAGGTGGGCGGATGGTTCACATACGCCACATTCACCGTCATCACCGAGTCGGCGATGTTCCAGACGTTGTTGGCGTTCATGACCTTGATCCCGATCGTCGTGTAAGGCGTGCCGTACCCATACAGCGCCGGTTGGTACGTCAGGTTGGGGATGTTGGCCGCGATCACAATATCGCCATTGGCAACGGCCGTGCCACTCAACTTCAGGACGCCCTGGATCGGCAGCGCAGTGATCTGCACGGCGGCGAGTTCTAACGAATTCGGATCCGTGTAGCCGAAATTGGCAGCCGTCAGCGCCGTTGCCGTGTCCTCCACCGCCGTCAGCATGGCGCCGCTTGAAGCCGGATAGGTAGGGTCTGCGGCGACCGTGACGGTATAGACTTTGGTGGAGCTGTCCTGGGCGGTGAGGGTGTAGGTTTGAGGCGTGGAGAAGTTCATGGTGGCTCCGGATGCCGGTGAACCCGCCGCCTGCACCGAAACCGTGTAGGCCGGTGCCAGGCTTGTCATATCCGTGCCAAACGGCACGGTCCAGACCACGGTGCGGGCCACGCTGTCAATGGTGGCGCTGCTGCCGGAGACGTTGGCACCGAAGGTCAGGAAATCCTTGGCCGTGGAGACCGTGGTGAAACTCAGCGGCGCGGCGGCCCAGATTGTTTGTGTCGAGTTGGTGGCGCAGCAGTTGAAGTAATAGGTCGTGCCGGGGGCCAGGTTGGTGAGCGCGTGACTGAGATCTATCGAAGCCGCGTTGATCCCCGAGCCGAGGGATATCGAGTTGGCCCAGTTGGTGGGGTTGATGCCGCCGTTGGCGGGTCCCCAGTAGGCGACCACGTTGTATGTGTTGCTGTTGCACAGCAGCGTGGCATTGAGCGTCGCCGAGGTGGTGGTGATGGCGGTGGCGGCCTTGTTGGCGAGGCTGCCGGTGGCCGGGTAAGTCGTGGCGATCCCGTATTTGGCCGCCAGGTAACCGCCGACCAGCGCCTCGTCACCTGGCGAGAGCGCGTTGCTGTAGCCGAGGATCTCGGCAACATCCCAGTTCAGCGAACCGCCGTTTTCATTCTGCCCGATCTGGTAATACGGATAGGCAGCAAGATTCGCCGCACTCGCATTGTCATCCATGGTAATCTTGAGCACCATGAAGTTGGTGATGGGCGCGAGATTGAAGGCGCCGGATGTACCATTTTTGGAAGCGGCCGCCGGCAGGTCCCAGAACCCGGTGCCGCCAGAGGTCATGGTATAGCTGGATACCCGCACGGATAGAAAATCATAGGATGCACGGCCGAGGAACGAGCCCCCATAGTTCCAGACGGGGGTGGGCGAACGCAACACCAGATACTGCTCTTTGGTGTGGAACGCGCCGGCAATGTCGAACCAGGTGGCTTGGCCGCGCATTTGGACCGCTGGCAGCCCCATGAGTTGATTCGCGGCCAGGGTTGGGGCGCCGCTGTTATAGACACTGCTGTCCAAGGTCGCGTCATGCCCGTTGCCGGACCGGTCGCGCCAGCCCTCGACCACCCCGTTGGCATCGGTGGTGATGCCGACACCCGCATCAAAGTAACAGGCCAGACCCGCCGTGACGGGAACCGTGTAGTTGTCCACCGCAATCGACGCCACGGGCGAGATGGTGACATGGCCCGTGCCGTCCGTGACCTGGACCGTGATATCATATTGACCCAACGGCACATTCGTCCATGTAAACGAATACGGCGGAGTGGCAGTCGACCCGATCAGCGTGCTGCCATTGTAAAAGGATACGCTGGTCACCGTGCCGGTCATGCCCGAGGTGTCGGCCGTCAGCGTCAACGTCGCCTTGCCGGCCTGCACGCCGAAGCGCGCGCCGTCCTGCGGCGAGGCCAGACACACGCCAACCGCCGGAAACAACAACTCCTGCGGGATGATCGTGGCGGCTTGAGATTGGCGGGACGGCATATACCAATACAGCCGCGCCGTGGCCGGATTGGCATTGTCATAGTATTCCATCTTCAGTTGGTACTTATGTCCGGCGGTCAGGTTGATGACCGCGCTGTCGTTCCACAGGTTGGCCGCCTGGTCCTGCCAGTCGTCGATCACCTGCACGCCGTTGACCCACAGGCGCACCCCGTCGCTGGTGCGGGTGGAAAACCGGTAAGTCCCGGTCTCTGGTGCGAGCACCTGTCCGGTCCAGCGCACGCTGAAGGTGCCCGTGCCCATCGTGTTGACGGGCGGCGTGGTGCCCCAGTCAAAGTTGACCGACGGGTCGGTGCGTGTCGCCTTGAGCGAGGTGAAATCCATGTTGTCGTAATAGTTTCCGGTCAAGCCGCTGCCACCGCTGCCCACCACCAGATTCACCGTGGCCGCCGACGAGGTATTCCGGCTGTCGGTGGCCGTGTACGTGAAACTGTCCGTGCCCTGGTAGCCGGCCGCGGGGGTATAGGTCATCTTGGGCGGGTAGCCCGTCAGTGTGCCATGCGCCGGTTGGGTCACGAGGGTACAGATCACCTGGGGTGTCCGCCAGGAATAGCCGGTGAGGGTGAGCGCCTTGGCAGTGTTGGCCGGGGTGGTCAGGATTTGCGGGTCGGCATGCGGCAGGGCATAGACCGCCAACGGGGCCGTGGCGGCTTCCAACGCGGTCACGTCGGTGGTCAGCGCGGTGTAATTGCTGCCGCTGGGCTGCCAATTCGCGAGGTCGGTATATAACTCAGGCAGCGTCCAGCGGGCCGCCTCGCCATATTTCGGCAAGCAGTCCAGAGCCCATGACTTATAGAAGGGCACGTTATCGTAGAGCACCTGGATGGCTTCCTGAATGTTACACCTCGACAGCGCTCGCATGGCTGCGATCGGCGGATAGCCGCCCATAAACGTGTCAGTCGCGCACTGGACTTGGGCATCCTGGAACAGGTCTTGGACCAACTCCTGCACGTCGGCCTGGCTCAACCCGTACTCCACGAAGCCGTTGATCTGGCCGCGGCAATTGCCGGTCGGCTGTTGGAGTCCGACCCGCACCGCCGGATAGAGCAGGTCCTTGTCGGCATTGAGCATGGTATTTCCACAAGTTCCGAACAGTGTCCCTGCCAGAAAGCCGTTGGGCATCTGCAAGGGATCGTCCGTATTGAAGCCCGCATCCCAAGGCAGGGGAGCTGTCACATTTTCAGTAAACGCCTCCGCCATGTCGGGCACGGACGAGGCCAACTCCGCCGGGTCCATCTGCCCCAACGCGAGGGCGGCTCTGGCGCGCACCCACTTGTCGGAGTCCTTGAGCCGGCGGGTCAGGGCGGGGATCGCACTGGGGGCTTTCAGGCAGCCGAGGGCCGTGCAGGCCCCATTGCGCTGATAGGCATCGGCGGGATTTTCCGCCATGGCGATGAGTGAGTTCAACTCGGTGGCACTCATCCAGCGCGTGCCCAGTTCGGTGGCGGCATTCAACCTGACAATCGGATCGTATTCGCCCAGGGCGGCGATGAGTTGGTCTTTGGTATAGATGCCGCAAACCGAGGCGAAGTCGCCGGCCCAGGTGGCGTTGGTCACCGACTGGGCGCTCAGAGCGTTCCCCGGGTCCAAACCTTTGCCCGTGATATAGAGTATTTTCAAGGGCATGGCGGCGTGCAGGAGATAAGAGGCGGTCGGAATCATCCAATACTCATACGTATTGTCCCAGTAGGCGCTGATGGTTTGACCATTGACCGTGCGGTCATAGGCCTGGCCGGGAGCCCACTGGTCGCCACCTTCATACACGAACGAGCCGTCACAGCGGCGCTTCAGGTCGCGGTCCCAGCGCACTCTTTTCTCGTATGCCGCAGCCGCGCTCGGACCGCCCATGTTGGCGGCCAGCTCCGTCCACAGGTAGCTGAACCCCTGGCCCGTATGCCCGTATCCCTCGCCCCTGGTTCCCGCCAAGGACATCCGCGTGAAATACTCCGCCTGCGCAGGCTTATCGCCCATGCAACTGAACAAGACCGCACACAGGCCGTCCTTGCCATTGCTGCGGTGATCATAATACTCCCGGCCCTGCCCCGTGATTTGGTGCTCGCCCCACCACGGTTGGTGTTCGCCGTAGGGAATGGACCCGCCGTTGACATAATGACCGAAGAAGGAGGCCGTTCGCGCAATGGCCGGATCCATCGACGGATCCACGATGCCCGCCTTCTTGCCCAGCACCACCGTAAGCTGGGCGATGAGTCCGGCCTGGTTGAGCGCGCCGTAAGGAGCGATCGAACCATGGTGCCCGTTCCCCCAGCCGCCGGGCGGCGCGATGGTCGCAAACCCGTGGCCGGTCGTGCCGCACAGATCCGAGTTGTTGGCCGCGTAAAGGACATACCCGCTGAGCCCGGGAAACACCTGGGCATCGCCCGTCAGCATATAATACTCGGCCAGAAAGACGCCGTTGTAGAAATGCCAGGCGTCCCCACCCGCGACATAACCGGCGGGCACCAGATGCCGGGCATAAGCCTGCACCATCGGCAGGTATGTGGCATCACCGGTTGCCATCAGCGCCAGCGCACTGACGGCCGCGCTCCCGTCATCATTGCCCCACCCTTTCGCGTTGATTCTTTGTGCGAGATTTTTGGCGGCGTTGGCCATGATCCGCGCGGACTTGGTACAATTGTAGGGCGCGGTGTCCGTGTAGGCACCCATGACCGGCAGGGTGATGGACACATCCGTGGCGACCCCGGCGCGCCAGCGCTTGAAGCTCAGAATGCCGTTGCCGGCCTCGGCGTCGCCGATCGCCCAGCCCAAGCTCTTGCGCGCGTCGGTGGTGAAGAGCGGCACCGCACCCGTGCCCGCACTCGCCCCGAGGATGACGTCGTTGACGGCCAGCACCCCGGCGGCCGGCGTGCCATCGGCCACGGTGGTCACCAGAATCTGATAGGGAGCAAACAGCGTAACGTCATCGATATTCATGGTCGCCGGCCAGGCGTTATAGATCCAGCCGCGCATCCCGGTAGGCCCCAGGTTGTAAGTCCAGGCGCGGTTGATCGTGGTGAGATCGGTTTTCGTGAGGTCCGGCGCTTGGGCCCGCAGCGGGGATGGCATGGCCAGCAGGAAGATCAGTGAGATCGACGCGAACAAGGGTCGAAGTGGGAGCGAGCTGGTCGTTAGGTTCATGGGTGGCTTGGGAAGACGTAATCAGGGATCAGTAATCGGTAATCAGTAATCAGTAGTCAGTAGTCGGTAATCGGTATTCGGCGCGGTGATGGTGTAACATGGCGGTGCGGCGGTGCACCGACAATCACTGGAACGGGTGACAAACGGGTGACAAACGCGGCCACGTTATGTTAGAGACACGTTGGCTGGTACTCCTGGCTGGTTTGATGGAAGCGGGCCACCGCTTCGCCCCGGGCGTGAACGTGGAGTTTCTCATAGATGCGGCGGATCAGTGTATGGACGGAGTGATAACTGAGGTTCAAGTCGGCGGCGATTTCCTTGTACCCCTGGCCGCAAGCCAGCAAGCGGAGGACGTCGAGTTCCCGGCCACTCAGCAGTTCCATGCCGGGCGACTGGGTCGGCACGGCGTGAAATGTTTCGACGATGAGGCGGGCGATGTTGCGGCTCATCGGCGAACCGCCGGCCGCCACCTCGCGGATGGCCTGCAGGAGTTCCGTGTGGGAGGCGCGCTTCAACAGATATCCGGTGGCACCCGCCGTCAAGGCCTTGAAGATCCGGTCGGCATCCATGTACACCGTCACCATCACAAACTGCGTGGCCGGAAGCAGCGGTTTCAAGTGCCGCACGCACTCGATGCCGCACTGCCCGGGCAGGTTGATGTCCATCAACACCACGTCAACAGGGTGTTGGGGCAAATCCGCCAGCGCGGATTCGGCGTCCGGATAGCTGTGCCCCAGTCGCATGTCCGGCACCTGGCCGATCCACTCGGCCAGGATCTGGCGCACCGGCGCGTGATCTTCAACGATGGAAACAAGGATTGGCATGGTTCAGGACTCGCAAGGCAATGACACCTCGCCCCCGGCGGCAGCCAACGTAGCAACCCGGCGACAAACCGGGAACACCTATAACGGGTGACAAACGGGTGACAAACGCAGCCGGGGGACCCGCTTCACGGCAGACGAGTCCCAGCGCATCCTCGGGGCGATTCACGGTGTCTGATGCCACTTTCAGGGAATCATGAGAAACTCTGAAAACTAAGGGGTCAGGGGCTAGGGGCTAGCAAAGATTGGCACATTCTTCCCTAGCCCCTGACCCCTGGCCGCTAGCCCCTCCGTTTAAGCGGCCATGCTGTCACCTTGATTTTGGGCGATGGTATGACAACGGACAAATCTTCTCTCGCTGCGCCTTACTCTAGCGATTGCGGTTGGCCGGCTTGATGGAAGCGGGCCACGGCATCGCGTCGGGTATGGACGTGGAGTTTCTCATAGATGCGGCGGACCAGCGTATGGACGGTGTTGAAACTGAGATTCAACCCGGTGGCGATTTCCTTGTACACCTGGCCGCGGGCGAGCAAGCGCAGCACGTCGAGTTCACGATCGCTGAGCCGCTCCATGTCGGGTGCCTGAGGCGCCACGGCGTGGAATTTTTCGACGATGAGGCGGGCGATGTTGCGACTCATCGGCGAGCCTCCGGCGGCCACCTCGCGGATGGCTTGCAAGAGTTCCGTGTGTGAAGAGCGCTTCAGGAGATAGCCGGTGGCACCAGCCGCCAGCGCCTTGAAGATCCGGTCGGCATCCATGTACACCGTCACCATCACAAACTGCGTGGCCGGGAGCAGCGGTTTCAAGTGCCCAACGCACTCGATGCCGCTTTGTCCGGGCAGGTTGATGTCCATCAACACCACGTCGGCGGGGTGGTGGGGCAGGTCGGCCAGCGCGGATTCGGCGTCCGGATAGGTGCGCCCGAGTTTCATGTCCGGTGCCTGGCCGATCCATTCGGCCATGATCTGGCGCAGTGGTTCATGGTCTTCAACGATGGAAACGAGGATTTTCATGGTTCAGGGTTCCCAAGGCATCTCAAACACAACCCGCGTGCCGCGACCCGGCGTACTGTCCACGGTGCAGTGCCCGCCCGCTGCAGCGAGCCGCGCATACATGTTCCTCAAGCCGTTGCCAGCATTGGCGCGGGGAGCCGCGGATGGATCGACACTGAAGCCTACGCCGTCATCTTCGACGCTCAAGGAAAATCCATCCGGCTGCACTGTTAGACCGATCCGCACCTGCCGCGCACCGGCATGGCGGACGAGATTGCTCAGCGCTTCCCTGAACGCGAGAAACAGGTCGTGCCGAACCTGGGCCGAAATCGGCCGGTGTGGCAACGGGCTCGGGAAATCCACGCGCGACTCCAAGGTGGACGCATCAAGGTATTCCTGCGCGTAAGCATCCAGGTACATCGCCAGTTGGTCGAAGCGGTCGTGACGCGGATTGACCGCCCACACGATTTCATCCATCGTCAGCGTCATGGCCAGCGCCACTTGGTGGATTTTCCCCAGAGAATGCTCGTGCGATGGCCCGACCGTGCCGGTCGAATCACTCAACATGACAATCTGGGTCAAGGTCGCTCCGAGATCATCGTGAATGTCGCGGGCAATGCGGGTGCGTTCGCGTTCTGTGGACTGTTGCATTTCCAGGCGCTCGATCTGGCGCCGGTGCCGCCGCCGCCAACCTAACAGGATCGCGGCCGATAATAACCCGGCGGCCGCCAGCGGGCCGGTCACCCGGAACCAGGCTGTCTCCCACCAATACGGCTCGGCGCTCAGTTCCAGCGCCGCGCCGCTTTCGTTCCAAACGCCATCGCTGTTGCAAGCGACCACTTGGAAACGATAGTGCCCGGGCGGGACTTGAGCATAATTGGCCACCCGCCGCGAACCGGCCTCGACCCAGTCGGCATCCAAGCCGTGCAACCGGTACTTGAACCCGACGCTCTCCGGTTTCGTGAACGTCAGTGCCGTGAAATCAAACTCAACTTGCTGCCGCTGGCCAGGAGCGAGGCGCAGGTGCCTGGCGTCTTGGCACAGGTCGAGCGGCGCGGCGGAATCTGAGGATGCCGGTGCTCCAACCGCCCCGTAGGCCGCCACGATTTTGCCGTTGACCGTCACCCGATCGATCACCACGGGCGGTGGTTCCGCGTTTTCCTTGAGGTTGTCCGCATCCACCACCGCCACCCCGGACTGCATGGCAAAAAGCAAGCGGCCATCCGTGCAGCGCTGTGCACCCGGCCAGGCGTCGTAACTGGCCTGCAACTGCGGCAATCCATCGTTGCGCCCGTATGCCACCGACCAGATCCGCTTGGTCCGCCCATCCGCGAAGTCGTCCAACTCCTTTTCGCGCACGCTGAAAATGCCACGGTTAGCCGCGAACCACAGCCGACCATGCCCGTCCGGGAGGATGTTGGAGAGATAGTCGTCGTGCAGCCCGTGCTCCATCTGGCAGCGGCTGAAACGACTGGCTTTCAGCCGCCCCAAACCCTGGCCGCCATAACCGATCCACAAACTACCATCCGGCGTGCCTAACAGACATCGGATCGTGCCCGCTCCCACGAAGGTGCTCCCGGTTTCATCGGTCAGCTTGTTCGCGCGCACCCGCAGCAACAAACCCTTGGCGGTCGCCGCCCAGCAGTCGCCGGCAGCGTCAAGGGTGATGGCCACCACCCGCCCGCTGCCGAGGGGCAGGTGGAAGGTTTGAAGCTGCCCGGCACGCCGGCACTGCAAGACCTGCCGCGGTCCATCGGGCCCTATGGGGCCAATCCAAACTTCGCCGGATGCGGTTGCCAACAGTGCGCCAACCTGGTTGCCGGCCGTGCCGTTAGAATTAACTCCCAAGCCGTTATCCGCGTATAGGCTGTCGGTAACCGTCCCGTTTTGCCAATGGTGAAGGCCATCGTATTGAGTGCCGATCCAAACGCCGCCTTGGGGATCAGCGGCCACGCATTGGGAGAGGGGAATGGACCATCCGTCTTTGGCAGACAAGGGTGTCCAGCCCTGGCCCGCATTTCGCAAGACTTCACCGTTCGGCCAGAGGACCGCCCACATCAACCCGGCGGTATCCCGACAGATGGAGTCCACCGGCGTGAACGGGGTAGTGGGACTGATCGTCAACAAATCCACGACTCCGGGCCTCAATTGGCTCAAGCCGCCACCGCGTGTGCCGACCCATAAATTACCCTCGCGGTCCTCCGCAAGGAAATAGATGGTTTGCTGGGACATGGTCCCTGCGGCCACTCCAGCTTGGTCGAAGCGGAACAGGCCCGCCTCCCTCGTTCCGAGCAACAGGAAACCGTCACGGTCTTCGTGAAATGCCGTCGGGGTTACCAAGGGCGTGTCGGCCGGCAACGTGCCCAGCTTGACCGGGGCTCCGCCCTCGTTGAACCTCCAGACTTGCCCGTCCTTGTAACTCCAGATCCCTCCTGCACGGCAACCGGTGATGATCCGGGCCGGCAACTCCCGCAGTGGGCGGAATTTCCC
>Ga0118677_10007484_pt1 | contig 17996 bp, 24 predicted proteins | sample AliMusrvi5mmetaG_FD_86154 | JGI IMG/M metagenome (GOLD analysis project Ga0118677, IMG submission 86154) | reverse complement strand
GGGCGTCGTTTGCCCGACCGCAGTGATTGCCGAAGAGCGGTAATGGCCTCCTCCTGATAATCACGCAATTGGTGCATGGGTGCGCTCATATGATTTTAGGGCGTGGAGAATTGTTTTGTGGTCTTTGTTTAGCCAATTACCAACCCGCAGAGAAGAATAGTTAAGGTCTCGCATGGCGTGATAAATGACTTCACTTCGGATTTTAATAATGTTCTTTTTTCGCCCCGGATTTAAAATCTGTTGCGGGTGAATGCCGTACTTCTCGGCAGTCCGAATTATTAAATCGTAGAAGTTATTTTTGGGTATATGGTCCACTTCCCATATAATTTTGACTTCTTTTTTAATAATGGGAGCCAAGATTTTTGGATCCTCTGGGCGTCGTAATGGGACGAGGCCGGGAGAGTTTCCGAGACCGCCAAGTCTTTTTTTAACTGCCATGTAATGTGCGCGTAATTCATTGTAATTGTCGAAGTCCTGTTTCATTTGGGTCACTCATTGAGTAAATTGTTACAACCATTGGCTCTGTTGCTTCTTTTGCCCACTCAGCCGCCAGAGCAACACACTGAGAGTCGTCTTCCACAATATGGAGGTTAACCAGCAAATCGCTAGTAGCCTTCAAAATATTATCCAAATCACGACGTTTGTTGGTTTTTTTAGCCCTGATGTGCAGTGCATATTCGCCATCAATCGTTTGTTTGGTCTGTTGTTTTATCATCCAACCGGCCTCTTCAAGCCAGTCTTTGTATAATTTTGTTTTATACATTCTTGAGCCAGTGATACGCCACAAAGCATTAACTGATGGTGCTAAAGGAAGCGTTAATTGGATCATATTTTTTTACCAAAAAAATCTTCCGGTTTCAAATAACCGCCAGTGGCCTTAATAATTTTTTGGGCGGCACTGATCAGTGGGTATTGTTTGTATCGTTCAATTCTAGACAATGATGCCATTGAAATGCCCGTTAGAAAAGACAAATCATCAAGAGTTACAAAATGTTCTTTTCGGAACGCCCGAAGGGGGTGGATATATCCGATGTTGAAATTCTCCCCGCCGTTGGATTGGCTTGTATCCGAATTTGTGGGTTTTCCCATGTCCAGCATTCTCCAGTATCGTTTTGAAAACAAATCCACGCAAGGTGATGCTCGAAACCGTAATCCAACAGAAAATGCGCCATAGCACTGCCCTTCGGAGTCATTACAGGTAGCGGGGGATCAAGTCGTTTAATCATTTGACAATCCTTACGTTCAATGCAATCAGTAGCACACTGAAATTTAACTTACAAGGGAACACCAATAAATAGTAACATAACTTCACTACATCAATTAAAATTATCATTACCTGTAATAGAACATGAAATATCTAATCTCCTTGCGGGTATATATACTAATAATCCTGAATTAAAGGATGATGATCAATTTAAATTAGATATATTAGAAGGTTCTACTGACTACTTAGATATTATTAATAAATGTTTATTAGAATTATCTATTACAGAAGGTTATATAGAAGGTTTAAAATTATCGCGTACCCGTATGGAGGACAAAATTGAACGCCATTCCGTCAAGGTGGACACAATCCGCAAAATCTTAAAACGGATGCTTGAGATTGCTGACGTGCGTACTGCGAAAGCGCCAAACGGGACAATTTCTCTTACCCTCAGCCCGTCAAAGGTAGAAATCGTAAATGAGGACTTGATCCCCGAAGAATTTATGCGTATCAAGCGGGAACCGAACAAGACGTTGATTGGTCAAAAACTAAAGGCTGGCGAAGACGTTCCCGGCGCAAGACTGTCAAATGGCGGCGAAACATTAACGGTGAGATAACGATGAAAAACATCATAAAAGCACTAAATGACATTATGAAAGACGTTACTTACGTCCAAAAAACTAGCGAAAATACGTTCCATGGCTACAAGTACGCTTCCGAATCATCTTTGCTCGAATCACTTCGTCCAGCAATGATTTCTCATGGGTTAGTTTTAATCCCAAGTGTATCAAATGTTGGATCAATTGACGCACATGGTAACACAACAGTTACCGTTGAATATACGCTATCTCACGTGTCTGGTGAGATTTGGCCTGACAAGATTATCGCAGTTGGCTGCGGTAATGACCGTGCTAAAAGTGGTTCGGTCGGTGACAAAGGTATTTACAAGGCTATTACTGGAGCAAATAAATATCTTTTGTTTAAACTATTCCAAATTGAAACTGGTGACGATCCTGAAAAAGATGAAGGCAACTCTGCTACTACAACGCCAGAAAAGCCAAAAGAAGTCGCTAAAAAAGCTGATTCGAAACCCGCAATTGAAATACCAAAGGGTTTCTTAGAAGCAAAAGATGTCGATAATTACGTTGGCATTTTCCTTGGAATGGTTGAAATGTGTTTGACGGCTCAAGAAGTTCGTGAACTTTGGAAGCAAGAAAACACTAATCGTGCTACTTTAGCAATTCTTCCTAACACTGCCGAATTTAAAAAAATGGCGGAAGCAGCCTCTAAACATATCGCCAAATTGAAAGGTTAAAAAAATGTCTGAATATCAAAACAACAACATGAGCGGTTCTGTATTTAAGAACACTTATAAAAAATTAGATAAGCAACCAGACTATACGGGAAGTGCTAAAATTGATGACGTGGACTATAAGATCGCAATGTGGATCAAGGTAAAAAAAGATGGTCAAAAGTTTTTTTCATGCAGTTTCCAAAAGGCCGACAGCGTTCGACCTAACGGAGGACAACGACAGGCAAACGCGTCCAACGACCTCGACGACGACTCAATCCCGTTCTGATTTCCGATTTGATTGGATCGCGGTCACGTATCGGCCAGACCCAATCACAATGGCAGTCAGGGAAATCCATATCGGTAAGGGGTTCAGCACTAGGCGGGATACCATCAATATCCTGCTTGATGCTCTTCCAATTGCCGACACCGATAACTTCTGCCGTGTCATTCTTCGACCGGCAGACTTTATGGGTCTTGATGAAAATTGGCCTGAAAAATGGACCGTTTTATCTTACAAAACGGACCGTAATGGCGCGACTAAGAAAACCATTATTGGCACGGGTTGGCTTGAGGATGGAGAAATCCTTGTGTGCCTCGACGCCCTCCCAACGCCGAACCAAAACGTAGAGTGCTGGATGGCACTTAAACCAAGGATCGAACGTCACAATGCAAACGAACAGATTGATTAAAGATGAATGGATTGAAGAGGCTCTTAATTACTTAGCCACTTCTTCTGAAATTTCCGCTGCTGCTCGCGCCGAAAAGGTGCGAGCAGAATTTAACCGCAAACAAATAAAAGCAAAATTGGTGCTTCGGTCCCCCGAATCATCTGTAGCAATGCGTGACGCTTGGGCTGAAGCACACCAAGATTACGCAATTGCTTGCGAAGAAGAGGTAAAGGCAATTGAAAATGATGAATTTCATCGTTGCCAAAGGAATAAATCAGATGCTATTATTGAAGCGTACAGAACAGAGCAAGCCTCTTTACGCGCAGGAGCATCGTTTAAATAATGCCACCTTATAAACCAGTCACCTTAAGATTATGGGAAAAAATTATTATTTCCGACCCTAATGAGTGTTGGATTTGGAGTGCTGCAAAAACACGGCAAGGATATGGAGTTATTGGAATTAATGGAAAATCTCAATTAGCGCATAGAGAAGTTTATAAAACCTCTATTGGTCCGATTGAGAATGAACAATGTGTAATGCACATTTGCGATAACCCATCCTGTTGCAATCCAGTTCATTTAAAAACTGGCACTGTTTTAGATAATAACAAAGATCGAGTTGCCAAAAATAGATCAAGTGGAAAATCGCAAAAAGGTGAAAGCAATCCTCAAGCCAAACTTACAGAAAAAGATGTAATTCAAATTTATCAAATGAATAAAACTCTTAAAGAGATAGCAGAAATGTATGAAATCAAATTTCAAACAGTTAGCGATATTAAACGCGGTAAAATTTGGGGTTGGTTAACATCTAATATTGAGCAAGCCTCCCACCGTGCGGGAAGCAAGTTTCAATGACCCAGATTGTCCTTGATGCGGCTGAAATGTTATTGGCAGCTAATGCTGGAATTATGCGGCACATAGAAAACATCAAACGCGGTGTTAAACCTTCTTATGGTTCTGGCAATCAAAATGATTGGCAATTGGATATTGAAGGGGCGATGGGTGAATTTGTCTTAGCCAAGCACCTCGGTGTTTTTTGGCATGGCAAAGGAAAAATGCGCGGCGATGATGCTGGCATCTACCAAGTCAGAACATCACAGCGAGACAATGCTGATTTAATCCTTCACCCAAAAGATGAGGATGAAAAAACGTATTGGCTTATTACTGGTGTTAATGGGACTTACCGAATACGGGGCTATCTTAAAGCAAAAGATGGCAAGCACGATAAGTGGTGGCGAGATGGCGCACCCGGAAGACCAGCATTTTTTGTCCCTCAATCTGAGTTAATACAGCCATGATTGAAGATGTTGGCACAACAAAACGTGGGAACCTATCAGCGAGAAGGAAGTTAGCAATATGGGAACGGGAACATGGCAAGTGCATGATCTGCTCTCAAAAGTTGCTGGTAGGGAATTTTATATTCGAACACGTCCGGGCCTTGGAATTGGGTGGGTCGGACGAGGACGAGAATATTCGGCTTACTTGCAAGCCCTGCGCGACGGAAAAAACGAGGAAGGATCACAGCACAGCAGCGAAAGCGAAACGAACGAAATCATCAACTTTAGGTTTGAAAGAATCCAAAACCCCACTCCCATTCGGAAAGAACTCAAAATGGAAACGAAAATTAGACGGAACGATAGTGCCTCGCTAGACTGGAGGCAGTTTATTGAAAACACACAGCGCAACGGTGAAGCCCTAAGCGCAAAGAATGGTGATCCAATCCCTGCAATCACAAAAGCAGCCCTGATGGCCTCTGTAATGCTTGAGAAGGAGGTATCGGCTCACGACATCTCAACTATGATGCTGTGTATGTCCCTCGCTAAGGTTAGCGAAGACCGCATGAACCCTGACTTGTATCGTGACGTGATACTATCATCAGCCCACACGGCTCAGTTGGCGAAGCCTGTCACAGGCAGTTTCTCTGACCTGCGTGTCATGTCAGACATAGCCAATCAATTAGCATCCATAGACGCTGCTTAACGCTTGGCTGCATCTAACGCCTGAACTACTACGTCGTCGGGGAGCGAAAGCATATGCTCAGTCTTATTGGCAAGCATAACCCGGCGACGCTTCAAATCACGAAGAAGTGATTCTGCCGTAAGACCACCAACTTTACCGCCTGATTTATGCCCAGCGCGACCACCATTAGCGTGTTGTTCTGGCTGTGCTGGGTTCATAGCAGGATTAGATGCAATGAATTTTGTAAGACGTGTTTCAAGATTACTAAAAATTTTCTTATTTAAGTCATCTTTATTTAATGCATCTCTTAATTTTGCTTGAACAGCGGGGCTTGGATCAACGGCCATCTTAAGCATTGCTGCTGCACGCTGATTAGCTAACCCATGCACTGCCGTAGCGCCACCAGCAATAGGTAAAGCTAAACCAAGCGCAGCCAATGTATAACCTAAAGTGTATGGATCAGTTACATGAGCCGCAACCTCTGGAATTGCTGAAATTGCATGACCAGCAGCTTGCACAGCACCAAATCCAGCCGCACTGCCAACAGCAGATGCTGCCAAAACTTGCCCAGTAGACATTTTTGGTTTAGCGGAAAGGCCCAATGTACCAGTTAACTCACGAACACGGGCCATTTTAAAGGCACTATTAAGATCGTCAAAGGTATTATCCCCCAATGCCGTCCTCATACGACCTTCAGTTACGGAATCTATGTCCTTAAATGCGCTAGCTGCGACATCTGGATTTTCTTTAACAAATGAAAGCAATCCAGTTTTGAAAGCATTTTTTTCCGTATCACTATATCCACCCTGTTTTGGAGTAGCAGTTAGATAATTCAATTGATTGCCAATATCCTCTGCATTTCCCTTTGGTTTTGTAATCATGCCAAAGAAATCACCGCCCGCATCAAAGGCATTGTCAGCCTTAATGTATCGTTGAGCCGTGCTTAATGCTTCACCATATGCAGGAAATTGAGCCTTAAGCGTGTCGGTAAACTTTTTTGTCATTGCTTGAGTTGATGCAGCCGTATCAGACTCGCCCGGTGTTGCCGCCTGTTTGCGACCCTCAGTATTCAAACCACGCTTAACATAATCCCAATATTCGAGGTCTGGTGGCTCTCCATTAGATGGAGAACGCAAAACATATAAGCCAGATTCAGGGTCTTTTACGAATGGAGTTGGGCCAAGAACGCCATCCTTGATACGCTCATTATTGGCCCATTGAATTGCAGACTGACCTTCTTTTGTATTAATTACAGTATTAAAATATGGGTTCCAAACATTATCCGCCCCCTTTGAATTGAAAGCAGCATTATATGCAGGAGAAGCAGCACTACGATACGCTTTATTAGCAGCGTCTCGTTCAGCAGCCGCATCAATTGTTTTACCAGCAGCATCATCAATTTGAGAACCAATAATAGTTGGATTATTAGCAATTCTCTTATTAACTACGCTATTTAATGCTAAAGCATTTGGATCATTTTCAACTTGACCTTCTGCCTTCATAATAAGTGGTTTAGCACCTTGAACGTCAGCCAACGACACGTTTTTGTCGCCGCGATTTAGAGCATCTAAATACTCTTCAACTGACAACTGACGCTGAGATGGCAAAATAGATGGCTGAGTTGCTGCCCCAGATACAATCTTCTGAGCCATTACGGATTCTGGATCAAAAATACCAGCAATCTTGCTTCCAATGGTTTTAATTCCTTTAGCTCCAGCAGTTAGTGCTGAAGAAATAGGAGTTGCAGCCATACCAGCCGCAGTACTTATACCAAGGCGTGATGCAGTTTCCTCTGGAGTTTCACCCGGAACAGCTTCAGATGATGCAGCAGAAGTCGCACCACTTTCAAGCATCCGACCTAAATATGGCGCAGTCTTTTTAATCAAATATGGTGCATTTTCGGTTAAAGATGCCAAACCACGTTCGATACCAATTTCAGGCTGAAAAATAGATGCTGCGGCTGGAATACCACTCATGAATGAGTATAAATAAGGTGCAGCAGCGTACTTTGCCCGTTCAATTGCTTCACGTTGCGCTTGAAGTTCCGTGTATCGATTGCCAAAATCCTGCCCTTGACCATAACCAGCAGCGGCCATAGCAGCATCCAAAGCCTTATTATAAATAGGACCAGCAACGGGAACCTGTCCAAATTGAAATGGCTGATATGCAGCAATCTGACCAGCGGGTCCAGTTGCGGCTAACTGTTTTTGCATTTCAGGAAGTTTTGATTGAACTCTAGCCTCAAAATCTTGAGTTCCCTCTTCTGCAACAGGATGCAAAGATTCGTCGGCAACAGGAACTAAATTACTCATGGAGAAGTTACCTCTTTACCCGTTGCCCAATCGTACCGCTTACCATCTTGAACTGCTTGATTATTGGATGGATCAAAAGAAAAACTACCTTTACCCGACATCCAAGGCTGGCGTTGCACTGGCTTAATTTCTGCCGGTGTAGCCAGAGTATCCGAACCAACAGTTCTTTTATATGGCAAATTGTTGATATCCTTTGGCGTCATTCCAGAAAAATAATCAATCTGATCAACCGCTTTTTGATCATAAATCTTTTGAGAATGAGTAGGATCACGGGTCCAATCTGCGATAAACTTAGCCTGTGTCTTTCTTTGAGAAGGATTTGGATTATTGATATTATCAATCCAATCTCGTGCCATATCCTCTTGGCGCAATTGATTGCTACGATCTTGAGTAATAACTTGATATTTCGCTGCCGGTGCTTTTACTGGCTCCGCAACTGACATCAAACCTTCTTTCAATTGCATATTAGTGGTACGGCCACCCGCATTTGCTGCGATGGCCTTAAAGGCATTGACAATAGCGTCCTTGGCGGCGGTGTCAGCCAACCCTTGAAAACCGTCACTATCAACATCAACACCAGACTTTTTCAATATATTATCAAGGACTGGAGTTCCTTTAATAATACCAATAGCATCTGCCTTAAAGCCAGTGGTTCGGTTCATATCAATCTTCTGATATGCGTTAATCAGACCATCTTGAACCTGTTGAACAGCAGGTAGTTCTTCTAAAAATTTAGAATTTTCGGTTGTAAACTTAGTTGCATCAGCATTTTGAGCATCAGATATTGCTTTTTGAGAGGCAGCCAATAAGTTTTTCTGAACAATAGATTGTGGAAATCCGTATGTTTTTCCATCAGACAACAATGTCTGCTGACTTCCATTAGCAATACCTTCGGCCTTTTCAGATAAAGATTTCCATGCCTCAAATGCTTTGGTTGCATCCTGACCCATATCCTGAAGTTTCTGATAACGCTTCCATGACACGTCAGCCAGATTTCTAAAATAAGTAGGCGTTCCAGATGGATGAATATCTGGATATGGATTTACATCTCCAGTCTGTGAAGCATCCGTAGAAACTGCTCCAGCAGTATTGGGGACTGCTGCTTGCGCCACTTTAATTGGCTGAGGAACGGCTTGATCTTCTGTAGGTTGATTGTTTAGAACAACTGCCTGAACACCACCATCATCAGGCAGCATTGATTGTCCGCCAATTGCTTGCGCTTGACGTGGCTTTGAAGTTCTAAGGGCATTCATAACAGCAGGAGAAAAGCCAGCAGCCTGAATAATTGCATTCAATTGTGCATTATATTCTTCTGGCGTTAATGGTGGCGCTCCAGAACCCGGCGTAGGAGCCATGATTGGGTTGCCCATAGAGTCAACATCAGAATGATATTTAGAGATAAATTTAGAATAAATATCAAGTGCTTGACCACGGTTTTGAATATCAAGTTCTTGCTGCCTAAGTGGAAGTCCGGCTTCACTGACACCAACTTGACGACCTTGAAGTGCCTGTTCAGCCAAAGCCTTTTGAGTCTCATAATTAATCTGTTTCTGTTTGGCGTAGGTGTTCATACCAGTAAGTCCGCCCTGACCAATAGCCTGAGCGACAAATGGCGATGGACTTGCCATCATGCCAAAGCCAGCAGCCATGATAGCCTGACGAGCGTCATCTGAAAGGGGTTGCCCTTTATTAAAAAGGTTCCCAATCAGGCCGGGTTGATCGCTAGTGCTTGGTAGGCTTGAAAGACCCTTGGATATAGATGATCCTAAATTTCCTAAAAATCCTTGATCAGCAGGTACTTCATTTTCTTGGGGCGGAGTATCGCCATTAGCATGATGACTACGGGCAACAAGACCGCCTTCAGCATAACCACCAGAAGCGGCAAAAATTCCTTGATCAGGAACATAATTTGAATATTTACCGGCAACGTCTTGATACGCAGCCAACATATCTGCCTTGCTTGCATCAGGAACATATGCTGGACCATATTTGCCATACAAAGCCTTACCAAAGCCAGCAATGCCAGACGTATCAAATGCTGGTTCTTGATATGGCTGCGCATGAGGAAGGCCTATACCGCCGCCGCCTTGGATATTAGAATGTGGGATATACGATCCAAGCGTAATCTTGGCCAATGCAGCCATTTCTTCAGCTAAAGGATCATCAGCGTAAGGCGTTTCACCAAACTGGCGTTGGCTCTGACCTACACCACCATAAGCATAAGGATGACGTTCCATGCTTTCTGGAACAAGGCCGCCCATTGACGATCCGCCACCAGCAAAATGGCCACGGTCTGCCGCGCCTTGAGTGGCCGCATCATAATCAACCATACGCAGTCCACCTTCCGTCTTGTGAACGGCTGAAGGATTACGTTTCTCAACTTCTTGAGCCATAAGGCCAATGTTGGTTTTGGGGTCGCCCTTATAATTGAACTTGTAAATATTTTGGCCGTCAAATGTCTTACCAATTGGTTCCATATTATCTTTAGAACGCTCGTCAGACATCGTTAACAATGACGTTCCAAGTCCAAGGACAGCGTTCATGCTATTAGGGCCGGGCGAAGTAGTTGAACTCGTGCCACCCTGACCAGCACCAAGACCGGAAGCAATGTTTGCAAGGCTGCCAAGTGTTTGCCATGGGTACGCTTGTTGTTGAGCAAACTGTTGATAATTGGCTGCATCTTGAGCCTGTTGAACGGCGTAAGGAATAGCGCCAGCAGTTGTTAATTGTTGAGCGCCAGTCATGCCAGCAGTTTGAGCGAGATTACCAATATTGCCGTACTGAGCGCCCAAAGCACCCTGATTTTGAAGGCCCGTCATATAATTCTGAGCAGCCGACTGATAGCCTTGGTTGGCCATACCAGACAAAGTTTGCCCTAAAGCCAAGTTCTGCTGGTTCATCAATGCGGCTTGAGCAATTTTTCCACGGTCACCACCAAAGGCACCTTGCTGAATTGTATTACCCAATAATTGCTGTTGCTGCTGTTGATTGACGTTCTGCAATTGAGCCGCAGTCGCCCCCATAGCCTGTTGCATATAAGGGCTCATATAACCCGCAACACCTTGGGCGTAGTTCTCAGGATTGTAGCCCATTGACGCTTGTTGGGTCATTTGACCCGCTTGCTGCAAATATGGCTGTGCCGCCTGAGAATATTGTTGAGATTGGTTAACACCAGCCTGTTGGGTGGCATTTATATCGGGAACCAACTGACCAGTGTACTGTTGATACGGTTGCTGCTGAAGGGTCTTGCCCTGCTCAGTCAGGTACTTGTACATATCCTGTACAGCCTGTGGAGGCGCACTCGTGGATGTCGTTGTGGCTGAACCCTTGGAACCCATTGTAAAACCCTCAGTCTACTTCTTCTGTGGTCGAACCAGTTTTTGCGCCCCAGAGGAAAAATGCCCCAGCAGGTTCACCAAAGTTACGCTCGTACAATGCTATTTTAGCACTTGTTCGCGTATTTGACAAAACCCCAATCATTAATGGCAACTCAAGATCAGTCGCCACCTTCTTAGCAAATTCAATAAGTTTCTGAACACGTGATTCTTTAGCATTCCTATAATCTGGATGCACAAAAACGCACATTTCCTCCAAAAACTGTTTGTCTGAATACCAGTAATTGGCAACCCGAAGAACAACTAATCCCTCTAAATGGTCACGTTGCCCGATAACACCAATGATGCCATTGGTTTGAGATAATTGTGGCCACAAGGCTTCCGCCACCTTGGTGTCATTGAAGTCAAATAGTCCGTTCTCGTTATGAACAATACGGGCCAACTCCATAATACCTAATAAATCATCCCGCGTTGCAACTCGAACACGGGCAGGGGTAGTAATTAGTTCAACTTTACGGTTTTTCCGTGCGCTCTTTGACAGACGAACACGCTTTTTAGGTTCTGCAATTTGCATTTATTAATCCTTCTTTGGAGGTGGTAACTTCTTTAAAGTTTTAATTAAATCATGACGAGCCAAAACCACAAAATCATCAAGCAAACTATGCCCATAATCAATGTCGCCGCCACCAATAGAAGTGACAACACTAGGAGGAATAACATATTCCCCTCCAGCAGCGACAATAGGCGCAAGGTTAGTATGTTTAGCGGAATTTGCGTGATCATTGCCGCGATGATCATGACATAGACTATCAAGTACATCATGTCCTGCATCTGTATTACCTTCACCTAACGATGAAACAATATCAGCCGGTATTACATACGAACCCGCTGGAACGTGCATATTAAGATGGTCAGTTCTGCCAGCAACTGCCGCATGAATTGGACCAATGTGCGCCCGTGGATCACGAGCAGAACGGTCCGTTACATCAGAATTAGTAAGTGGCTTGGGAATGCCGCCCAATGCCTTTCCCGAACGAGCAATATTTAATGCCGCTGCTACTGCTTGATCATGCGGGTGACCCGCTTGGGACATTTCGCTTATATTCTTGCTAATTGTGGCTTGTGATGATCCATGTGCTAACGGCATAATAACCTCAACTATAAGAAACGGCTACAATCATGCCACTGCCGGGGGTGATAACAATGCCCTTATTTACAGGCATATTAATAGTATAAATACCGACTGTATTGGGGATGATTGCTAAACGGACGCCATTGACGGCAGTCGCAACCGAGTTAGCATCATAAATCGTGCCGGTTGTAGAACCCGCCACAATAACACTTACCTTAGCGCACCAACCAGAATTGGTGTTTAAGTAGGTTGATGTTGAAATCTCATAACTATTAACCGTACCCGCAAGGTTTTGCGTTGTGTGATTGAGGCCGTTAATGCCCTGCACACCATTTTTTTGCGTGGTTAAAATATCGTCTAAGGATGCGATGGCGACCTCCTACTTGACCAATGTCATCTGAGATGACATAATAATATTATGGAAAATGAAATCACAATGTGCCGCGTTTTTGAACTTTTGGATTATAACCCAGAAACCGGAAACTTTACATGGAAAATAAATCGAAGGGGACGCCGACAACAAGGCATGGCCGCTGGTTGTGTCAACACTAATGGGTATGTTCGAATTAGTATTGATTATCGACTTTATAATGCTCAAAGATTGGCTTGGCTTTTTATAACTGGAAGTTGGCCACAAAAGTTGATTGATCATATTGATGGCAATCCCGCAAATAATTGTGCCAATAATTTGAGAGAATGCAATCATATTCAAAATGGAGCAAACCGAAAAATTCCAAAATCTAATACATCTGGATACAAAGGTGTTTCCAAGGTCAAATCTAGTGGAAAATGGGGAGCATGGATTAAGGTAAACGGAAAAAGTAAAAACCTTGGATGCCATTTTGACACGCCTGAAGAGGCCCATAAGGCTTACAAAAAAGCATCTAATCAAATGCATGGGGAATTTGGACGTCACCATTAGAAACGCCCGTCCATTTGATAACGATACCTAATCCCACCAAGCCGCCAGAATGTTCCGGTGTCAGTTGAGGATAGGCTAAACGACATAAAACGCGCCCTGATTCGGCATGATATATATTCAGTCGATTGCGTCATAGGGAATGTAACAGATGTTACTTGCCCCGATGGTGATCCTGAATAATAACTGGTCGATGGCGAAGTAGCAGCATCTGTGGCGTAATTGGTATAATTAATAGTCAAATACACTGTAGCATTGGTATTTCCGCTATATGTACCCCACTTCATGTCAGGCCAAATTTGGTCAACAAACACCAAATTATCGGCCTCATTCAACGAAAAATAACCCGTTGAAAACGATGACTGCATGCCAGTTGTTTGACCATTATAAACAGCGTCATTGCCAACTTCATGCTGATACAACCAATTGTCGCTACCCGCACCGATAGGTGATCCAAGTACCGATTGGTCAATCCAAGCCGTGCGGCCAAGGGTTCCATAATCCCATTGCGCCAATGCAACATTGTACTTCACATACGAATCATTTTCGGTCGATGATGCCGATGGATAATACCAAGTTACTTCATTAAATTGGCTATTAACGCCACAACACACCTTATTAAGATATGATGTATTGATGTTTTGGAATATTACATCCCAAATAGGGCATGGTATGGCCTGTGGACCAGAACCCATAGACATAAAGAATTGTTTTTGGCTCATCCAATAGATGCCGCCATTCATTTGACCAATGCAATGCCGAGATACCGCACCGCAATTTGAACCAATTTTATTGAACCCATATACCAAAGGTGCGCCAATATATTGCATCGCCCAAAGGTCTAAGTCAGTCCAAATAAGCCCTTGTTGTGGACCTTGAATACCCGCCACAATCTTTGACCCCGTTGGAATACGATACGAACCCGCTTGATTGGTAGGGGTTGCATTCCAAACAGTGTAATCTTCAATATCAGACCACCGTATCAGCAAGGGGTCTGGCGCAAGATTAAATGATGAACCATACGCAATAACTTGCCGTTCTGGCATGGCAACAAAGATGCCGCTATTTACTAACGGTCCATTGCCGCCAATAATTTGAGCATTTTGCAATTGTCCATTTGGTTGCCAATAGTAAATTGCGCCACCCGCCGGGCAAGCAATAAGATTTTGACCAAAGTTATCAAGCGTCCAATCAGTTGCAGTATTTGGCGTTCCCGGAACAAACGGTTGAGCGGAACCTACGCCAAATCCGCCAACGCCAAATCCACCAACACCAAATCCGGTGCTTGTAGGTTGAGGTCCAATAGCAATGTAGAAATTGGCATTTATGTTGCCGCTATTGATTGAGACAGGACCAGCCGTAGATGATGCGCTATTCTGAGCGGAAAACGTAAATGTATTTACAGTCGGGACGGTTAATATCGTGTAAAGACCAGAAAGCGTTACACCGCCAACAGTTGTAGCTACACCAACATAAAAAGTATCTCCAATAGCAAACCCATGGTCATTAAGGGTTCCAGATACAATTGATGAGCCATTTGTCGTTGAAAATGCGTAGGAATCGCCACCGCTTGTCACTGTAGCAGTAGCCGGAGACGACGCAATAATCGTGTAAGTTGTTCCGGCTGCCGTATATAATTGGTATGGACCAGATAGAATAATCCCACCAACAGACACTGGGGTCACATAATTTACAAAATCCAACACAGATGCAGTGATATTTGCATCAACTACCGTAACCGTTGTGGACCCTGATGTCGTAGAAAAATTAGGTGCCGTATTGGTTGTCGAAATTTGCGGCGTTATATTTATAAGATTATTGTTTGTTAAAACATCAAGCGCAGACTCTGCCCCGATACCAAGATGATTGATAGCATTTAAATCTGCCCAACCTTTAAGCGCCCGAATTTTAGAACCAATAGACGAATTAAAATAATTGACCCACCCGCCAAATTTTTGAGCAAGGCCAAGTCCATTACGTTCTGGCAAATACCTAATTAACTGAGATTGTGAATAAGCAGCCTCATTAAGAGAAAAGGTATTATTTGTTTCAACGCCGGGTTTTAAGCGAATTGTTGCGTGGGGCATGAATTACCCCCGTGTCGGAGTTGCGGCAGGGGCTGGTGAATAAGATGTCCAAGCCGCCGCCTCAAATTTCTTACGGTTCTCCTCAATCAGAGCCGAACGTAAGAGTGCCTGATATTGGGCTTCATAAGTCTGCGCCATCTGAGGGTCATCATTAATCTTGCCAAAATTGCGTTGGAACGCCGAAATATAGATCATGGATGCCATGATAAACATATCTGGCAGATATGTTGAAATAAATGTTGTGGTGTTGCTGGCTGACAATGGAGCCGAACGAACCGTACCCGTCAATCGTATAGAATAATTTGCATCTGGCGTTGGCCCAACAATCATGTATTGGCTTGTATTACCTGTAGTAGCAGTATCGCCCCCATAAACAGCAAAGTATTGTGGTAAGCCTTGCGTAGACCCAGTTCCGTAAACATTTTGAATAAACTCTTTAGTGACAGGTAGAAGTGGCGAAGAAGCACCAGAATTTATAACCTCAAATGTTTGAGGAACAATAAATTGAGAAGTTGGAAGCGTTAATTGATTGTTCCCAGACGTAAATGTGTAGGAAGACGTGCTAATTTGTGTAGACAGAAAATCCAAATCGCGTTGCATCCGCAATTCAGCGTAGTCAATCATGGATGGGATAATGATAGTAAAATTGGTGTCCGTGGCTGGGATAACCGCCATAGTGCTGATTTGCTGAACGTATGACGAGTATGTAAGGGACATAATTATCCAACCATATTAAATGCCACACGCTCCACTTCGGAAACGCGGCTCGACCAACCACGTCCAAAAGTAGCATAAGTTGGAAGGCTTTGCAAAAAGGCTAGTCGGGCTTCGCAGACTGCTGTAGCAACCTCACGAGGGTTTGCCGTTTCAAGAGCGCGTAACGTGGCGGGGCCGATTTGTCCGTCGACAGTAATACTGAGTACCGACTGAAGGGTTTTTGCGGCACGGGACGGACCCGAGTTAATCGCGTAGTCGAAGACGGCATAATCCACGCCCTCTGGCAGATCGTCGCCCTTAATCGTATCCCAATACTTGGCTTTGTACAGGGGCATGACGTTGTTAGGCGTCAAAGCCTTAATATCGTCCTTGGTAACGGGATGACCAACCCAAGCCTCCCACGTAGCCTTCGTACAGCCAAGATTGGTTGCTCCGCCGGGGTCGGCGGTATTGTCAACGTAGCCGCCTTCGTTTTTTAGGACGAGGGCAAAGCATTGGGGCCAGTTATTAATCGCCATTTTATTTCCCCAACGAAGCAGTAAGCGCGTCAGTTTTAGCTTTGGAACCAGCGCTGCTACCAAAATAAAATGCCATTACGCCAGTCCAAGCCGACCCAAGCGTACCAATAAGCATAAGCAGGGCTTCACCGCCCGTTGCTGGAAGGCCAAAGGTAAGGATGTACGCAATGATCCCGAAGAACCCCAAAGTAACGCCAACCGCCAATACGCGGGGAATCCAATCATGGGTTGCAATAGCCATATTACGGGCGGAATCACGATCACCCGCCGCAATGCGTTCAAGATCAATGTCCAAAGACTTCATTTGCGTTTTAAAGTCAGCGTCAATCTTTTTAAGTGCAGCCAATTGGTCGCCGTTTGGATTAGCAAGAGCCGACATAATGTCGTCTTCCGTGCCATTTTCATGGCCGAATAAAGCGCCAGAAATAGCTTTTACCGCCATGCCTGCGACTGGCCCACCAAGTGCAGTAGCGATGGTAGGAGCAATAGAACCAATCAAGGGTCCAAAAGTTTTAAGAATGTCCATTTTATTTCACCGTCAACATAAGAAATACGCCAATTACGCCAATACCTATTACCAAAAACCCGACAATGCTGCTAATCATAACCAAATCTTTGCGGTTTTCTTCTTGCTCTTTCAAAGCAGCCGCAGCTTGACGAGCCGCTTCTTTTCTCATTTCAATAACTTGCCGTTGGATGCCTTCCCATGCTGCCGGACCGTACTGTCCTACAAACATATTCTTAACATCCAACTGCATCTGTTGGGCCTTGGCCTTAACCGCGTAAATTTTAACTGCTTCAGCCTCAAATTCGGCTTGGCTTTGAAACATTTTCTTCTTGCGCGGCGTGGAGGCTATCGTAACAACTTGGGCAACCTTACTGAAAAGATTGCCCACTTTTTCGGCGGTCTCCATCACGTCCTGCCCTGCATCAACGGCGGACTTAATGCTATTGTAAATTGCAGTCGCGCCAGCGATAAGGGTAAACGGATCCATACTAATCCATATTATTCAGAGACAACGGGTTCCGGTGCAACTTCTGGTGTAACAGGCGCAGTAGTAGCCGACTCAATCTGAGACTTTGCTTGGCCATGTAAAAGATTAATGAGGTCAGCAACTTCAGCATAGACACCAGAACCAAGATGTTTAAGCAAAGTGTTAACGTGAGCAACGGTAAGTTTAAGGTCAAGTTCAAGATTTTCCATTGAATCCTCTTAAAATGGTGGGTTTTGGGTTTGAATTAGTGGTTTAGACAATTGCGCCACTTGAGCTGCAATTCCTGATTCCACACCCGGCATACTAATAGATTGCGAAACCCATTGATAGGCCATTTCCTGAGTAATATCAGCATATGGGGTAAATTCTGCGGGGTTTGGAGAACCTAAATTGACCGTCCCAGACGCCGAAGAAGCGTATGCCCCATTAGTTCCCGTGCAAACCCAATTAATGGCTGTAACCACGTTGGTCAGTCCGTCAGAGAAGGGGTTAACAATGAATTGGGGAAATTCCCACGTATATTGCATTAAGTGTATTCCCAGATGCGGATCATGCCTTGGTAGCCATTTCCACCGGATTGGGTTGCTGCTCCGCTATAATTAGAATTATAAGCGCCAGCCCCGCCAGCGCCCCAACCAAATCCACTTGCTCCACCAGTAATTTGCGATGGAGAAGAAACCCTGAAGCCACCCAAACTTATGCCATACGGAGAATCAACGCACCCGCCTTGGTAAGCATTGACTGGATTTATTGGAGAAATAACATAATCCATATTACCTGCAGTGCCAGTTGCTCCAGCAGTTCCCGGCGAACCACTATTTCCAAAAGTTCCGCCAGTTCCACCAGAAATATAATA
>Ga0118677_10007481_pt1 | contig 17999 bp, 35 predicted proteins | sample AliMusrvi5mmetaG_FD_86154 | JGI IMG/M metagenome (GOLD analysis project Ga0118677, IMG submission 86154) | reverse complement strand
GATAAATCTATTACTCGCCCCCAATCAAAACAAATCAATCCCCTTTTCAAGAAATGGTTTCTTCACGGAATCTCAGAAATAGAATGGAACAACAAACTTGTTGGCCGTTTTAAGATGTGGCTGCAAACTGAAACAGATAATTCCCCAACAGTCAAAACCGCAATACTAGCTATTTGTGAAAAAGGAATATCATCAATTGAAACAATTAACAAACGTTATCAATATATTAATTTTTTGTTTGACACAGATATTTATGACAAGCAAAAAGCTTTAGGCAAAGCCGATAAATGGACGAGTCAAAAGAAAATAACCAAAATCGACCGCAAATTGAATGAACATAAACTGACTCATTCAAAATGTCAATTAGGCAGTGATGTGGTCAAAAAGGTATGTCAAGTCCTCATTGACGTGATTGAAGTCAGAAAAGATGGGAACATCTCTCTTCAAGAAACCATGAACAAAACTCATTTGACGCAAAGACAAGTCAGAAGAATCTTGCTGAGTTTCGTAGATGATGGAGACAAAAAGGCTAAAATATATTCTGCTTTTGAAGTCGTCAACAATTACAGTGTGGCCAAGAAGCTCTCCAAGACCTACAAATACACGGCCGGTTTCGAGCTGACGACAGATTGGTATCCACTTACCTGACTGTGGTGCGACGCTTAAATGTTTGATAGAATAATTTTGTTGAGCGCGAGAAGCTCATCAAGTTTTAAGAAATGTCCGCGACTCTTTGCGACGACGAGCTTTTTTCTCGAGAAAGAGCAGGGTTGAAAGTCAAGCAGTCTCTGCTTGCACCTCAGTCGCCGCTATCCTTTGATGGGAAGAGAGACGCGGACTAAGAGAGGAGAGAGAAACAGTCTTGGCGTGTTTGCATGAAGTGAGGGAGAGCGGGAAACTGCCCCCTCTCTTGGAAAGAACAGCGACGACCAATGCTCTCTCCTCTCCGATTTTTTGATGCATACTTGAACCTTGCGTCCACACGCTCACATATACTTGAAGCATGCCTCTACACGCTCGCACGCACGGAAGCATCAACCTGCAAACAAGGCAATGTCGAATCGTGTGATAAGATAATCTCAGAAGGAAAGAAGGACAATGGATCTGTTCGGCATCAAACGTTATCCGATCAAAACATCGGCCACTCCAGTAAATTGTGTCGCAAAGTTCGACGTCTATCTTCGCGGAGCCAAGATCGAGACCGTCTTCGAAACCGACGCCCTCAAAACCTGCGAGGAGGTCAAGCAATCTTTGGTCGAGCACGATTGTTTCGATCCGAACATCAAGGTCAAGAAGGTGTGAGATGACCATCGTCGAGAGAATTGCCCGAGATCTCAAGGCCGGAAAGACGGTCAAATACGAGAACGATCGTGTTGTCGGGGTATGCCACAGCAAGGGAAGCATCGTCGTTCGCTGCAATCCCGAAAATTATCGGCTTGTTCCGATTCATCTCCTCAAAAGCGACAGCGAATCTTTCATTTAAAATCGCTTTAAAGAGGAGAATTTCAATGTCCATCGATTATCTGCTCTGGAACAAGAACTCTCACGAATTTGCTGCTCTGAGCTTCAGCGATCTGAATCAATTGTCTGACAAGGATCCGGTAAGAGTCGCCAACATCTGCAACGCCAACAAACTGATCCTTTCTGACGGCAAGACCAATCTCTACGTCTATGGAAGCAAAGGAAAAGTCTTCGGCTTCTACAAAGAAGGATTGTCGAACGTCGATCAAATCATCTCTTTCCTTGAAGGAAGATTCGACTTCGAGGCTGTCGAGGAAGGATCCGAGAAATATTTCGAGATCATGGACGCAGAAGAGGACGTGGAAGAGACTGCCGATTAAGCAATATTGATTTGTGTGTGATAATGAATCCAGAGGTGATCAAGATGGAAAATTTCAAACACACGCCGTTCGTTGCTTTGCCTGTCGGAACTATCATCCAAACTGATGATGGCAAATTCTACAAGATCAAGGCACTAATCCATCATTACTGTGGCGGAAGCTCTTATCGATCCTGGGAGTATGATCCCTTTACCAAGAAAGAGACCCGCAAGAACATCTCTGTCGATTTGCTGTCAATCGCTCGAATCCTACCTGCTTCCATAGCGCTCCAAATAATCAAATTATAATGATCCCAGGTCAACGAGAGAGGAAACGAAGATCATGTCGAAGAAAAGAATTCCGATAACTGATCAAGAAATTGATCTTATCAAATGTTTTTTAATTGATATTATTGGAATATCCAAAGAGCATATCAACATCCACACCAACAAACATGATAGAAATTATCTTGAAGAGGATGAAGTTTTCACCTTTGCCGAGTTCTCGGAGAGCACTGTCAACGATTATCAGAAAAATCGAGTCAGATCTGTTTGTTTTGGCGATGGTTTTGTTGGAAATCCCAGCATGATCAAGTTCGATATCGATTGGCGTAAATCAAATTATACCGATGATGACGGAAAAAACCATCTTGATTCTGAATCATATCCTTCTTTTGAAAAATGTCTGATGTCTATGAAAGATGAAATCAAAGAATTGTATGACTTTTGGTTGGAATATTTAGAATAATCTGCCTTTTTAGCACTCCAAATAATCAAATTATAATGATCCCAGGTCAACGAGAGAGGATCGAAGATCATGGAACTTTCTGCTCGCGGAAAAAATGGTGCCTTAAAACGCACTCATGACAAGACTCATGCTCGTGAGGTCCGTCAATCTCACACCAATCACATCGATCCATTCAAACGATTCATCACCCAAAAATCATCCCGATATCAATGTCAAATCTGTGGCGCTCTTGTCAATGAAATTGACTCTGACCATGATTGCTGACGGGTTCAATGCCGTCATCATCCCTTGCGCGCCTCGGTCATGTTCTGCACATGTTTTTCATTATACACTCACTCAAGTTCGTGATACGATGATTAAGTGAGTGGTATAATTAACAAGGAGAGAATAAATGAAAAGCAAAAAGCCTATCACTGATTCAGGTTTCAGTAAACTCGCTGATACGATCATGAACAACAGATTGCCTTCACCTACTTGTCGTTGCGGGGAGAGTTGTGGTCTGTTTGACGATCACGGAGAGTTGAAATGTCCGAAATGTTTGATAAATGAACGCGATTCTCTGTTAAAGGAGATCGAGCTTTTGAAACAAACACAGCCTGCCAATTGAGCAACATCAAACTTTGATTTACAATGAATCAAGTTTGAGAGAGAAGGAGAAGAAAGATGAGCACTGATTACCTGCCTTGGAATTCCGTCAATGATACTTTCCCCAAAATCACCTTGGATGATCTGAAGAAACTCAAAAAGGGCAAGAATCCGGTCTATTTCGATAGTGAAGAAGATGATGAAATCACCTTGACCGACGGCAAGAATTTCTTTCATGCTTGCGCGCGTGCAGATGGACAAATCATGAGTTTCGTTCGGTTTGGCGCCAATGACGTCGACGAGATGATCAACTTCCTAGCTGCGAAATTCGACATCGAGATCTATTCCGAACACGACGAGGAATATGAACGAATCATGTCAGATCAAGCCGGCGAGGAAGATTCCGAGGATTCAGGCGACGACTTTGAGAGAGAGATAAGAAAGATGAAGATGACTTCCAAGCAAATTCGTCGGGTGTTGAAAAAATATCCTAATGTTCCGGTAATCTGTCGAGTCAGCGAGGGCAGTGATCCTCTGAAACTTCACGTCGATTCGGTCATTCCGGTCAAGAATCTGGACAAACTGGATCTCGCCGACAAAGGCGACAAAGTTTTGGGCATTGTATTGCTTGTCGACGACGAGGAGGAATAATCTGCCATGGACAGCGAAGAATGGCGAGAATTCCGAAAGATCCTCAAAGAAGAGCATCAAGAAGAACGAAAAGAAACGATGGATCTTGCCGAACAAGAACTCTATCAAGCTCGACGGACGCTGGCAATAGTCAACGTCAAGCTCGTCCAACACACTCTTGTTCATTATTCTCTGGTCCATCGAGATTGGAGATTGGAAGTATACCCAACGACTGGAAGAATCTACAATCAGGTCAAGAAGCCGGCACCCAAACTCGATGTTCCATATGGCTGGAGTTTGGCGCAATTGGCCGAAACAGTCGTCAAGGCATTGTCTAAATGAAATATTCAATCTTCAGAGACATGGTGTTGGCCAAAACAACAGGAGAGAATGTTCATCTGATCAACGGCGAACTTGGAACGATATTGAATGAAATAAGAAATTACAACTTTTGGAAATATAAAAAAAAACAAGGAGAGAATGACAAAAACTGAGATGTGGTTTGATGCTGCGATGCAAACAATCTTTAAACATACCGGATATTCATACGACATTTCAGAGGTGGAATTGTAGTCTGCCAACAAAGCAACACAAAAATCTGATGTATGATGGTCTCAAGTTCAACGAGAGAGGAACAAAAATCACAATTCCTCGCAGGAAAGATGTTCTCCCATGATCCATAACCACCATCCCTAAGAATGGAGTCACACCATGACCGACAAGAGCAACACGAAACCGCAAGACCTAGACAGCCGTATCAAGGACTTGGAGGATCGTATCGACGATATGGAGAACAGTGCTGGCGGCAACTCCCCTGGGGGCGGGATCGCCGTGGGCACCATGTTCCTCATCTTTGTCGCTCTGACACTCGATCACTGTAACTGGCAAATGCTCTCAATCATTGCTGCCGCCGGTATCGGCATAATACTCGCCTTGCGCCCACGGCGATAGTCACCCCATAAAAGGGGAACACCTTATGCCACCTCTACGCGAGAACTTCATCAAGGGATTGGCTGCGGAATAAGCAATCAATGATTCGATGATATGATTGATCTATTGAAAGAGGAAAACGAAAATGTCAATCCAAATCGCCACCAAGAAACAGCTTAAAGCGCTTGCCAAGATCGAAGGCAAATACGAAGAACACGGATTCCTGCCTCCTGATTGGCTCGAAGAGAATCCGGAACTCGTCGATTCCTACGTTGATTACACGTGCTTCGACGATCCGTTGGCCGAAAACATCATGGAAATCATCGAGTTCATCGGCAAATACCAGGACAAAACTGCCGTTTGCTTTTTGACCGACAACGGATTCTACGTTCTTGTCTTCGAATCGCAAGACGTGAATCAAGCGCTGAAATCGATGCGCGATAATTCCAAGAATATCATCAAACGAATGAAAAACGAATACTTTGCCTCATAGCAGAGCTCTGTCAAACAATGATTTCAATGCGTTTGTGCGCGTGATAAGATGGATGTATGATTGTTCTTGAGAGAGGAGATTGAAATGCCCAAGAAAACGCTTCCCAAAGATCTTCCGGGACTTGAAACCTGTCACGATTGTGGCGCCAAACCCGGTGAAATTCATCAACCTGGTTGCGACGTCGAACGCTGTTCGGCATGTGGCGGCCAACGTCTCAGTTGCTGCTGTAAGGGAGAGCATGATCCGGTCTATGCCGTTTGGAAAGGGATTTGGCCAGGTAAAGCTGAAGCCGATTACCTGCACGTCGATCTCAACCAGTTCTATCAGATAGGTTATCATAAGATCTTTCTGGTGAAACCCAAGGTTTGAACCTTGTATCTACACGCACACACGGGAGAGAGTCTGCCAACAAAGCAACATCAATCTTTGAACTATAATGATCTTGTGAGTCAACAAGATTCACAAGATCATTTGAAAGAGAAAGCGGAGCGCAAGATGTTTAATTACAAGATGCTCGATCAAGCTGAGAAAGATCAAGTCGAGGAATTCTTGAAAGAATTCAACTTGACCCCCGAATTCGGCGCGGCATGCGACGGAGCTGCCGACTGCGACTGGCAGGATCCGATGATCATGTGCGAATCGGAAGATCTGACCGAAGCCGAGACTGACCGACTTTGCAATCTGCCCGAAGATTCGGTCTTCGGAGTCGTCGTGTGGGACACCGAACATGACAATGCCGTCGCCCTGCTCAAGAAGAAGAACAAGTTTTGCATCGAACAGAGAAGCGACACCCTGCACGACGGTCTGACCCTGACCGAGGCATTCGATCTCGTCCGGCCGATCATCAAGAATCTGCGCGGACTTTGACAGAATCTTTCAGGGCAGTCGGACAAATGGATCTGGCTGCCCTGAACTTCGCTTGAACCTTGCCTCTACACGCATGCCCGGGGAAGATCAATCTGCAAATATGGCGCCAATAGATTCGATGATATGATTGATCTATTGAGAGAGAGGTGAAAGATCATGAACGAAATTTTCAATCGTTGGCTGCGAAATCCAAAGAATCAGAATGAGCGATTGGCTGTGAATCAGCAAAAGTTCGAGATTCTCAGTCAAGTCGCTGAACAGCTCGCGCCCGACGTGGCCAAGTTCGACAGGGTAAAACTCATCATCACGGAATATGCCAACTCATTCACGTTGGCTCTGGTCGACAAGAACAACATCTATCTGAAATTCTTTTGCATCTCCGCTGAGACCAACGACATGAGCACCAAAGTCGTGCTTGACGATTACAAAAGCAAGATCGTGGGTTTCGACGATCCTAGCAAACTCTTGGCACAAATCAGAAAATTCATGCAGTCCAGAGAATTTCTCAAATGGATGCGAGTTTGAACCTTGCGTCCACACGCACGCACACGGGAGAATTAATCATGACAAAGATCAAACGCGCCGGATTGGGAGAATCACTCCACACTGCGCTGCGCAAATGCTGCGACAGCGAAGCCACGTCGGAAGCTTATGAAACAATCGACGATCTCGACGACAAAATCTGGAATGAATACCTGGACTTCGTCCATTCCCAGGTCAAAGACAAAGAATGCGACGACGAAACCGATGACGATGAGTGAAACTACTCTCGAATCGACATCGTTGATCCTGACGTGTCCAGGACATGCTCTTGAATGAATTGCAGCATAGAATCGGATTATCTGAATATCGAGCAACATCAGAAATCACTATAAGATCAGAGAGTGATGAGCAACATCACAAGCAATCTTAGAGAATGGTGATCAAGATGACGTTGGAAGAAGCACGGTCAAGCATCAAACGCATGGTTCGCATCACGGTCCAAAGCAAATCTTGGCACAAATCTTCCGGTCGAATAATCAACGTCGACGGCAAACATGTCTTAGTCCTTCCCAACGGCCGACACCGCAAACTGGAAAGAATTCTGCCCGAATCTCTGAAGATATGGAAAAAAGGCAATCTCATCCAAGCGAGAATCTGAATATCGAGCATCGTCCGATATCGATGTATAATGATCTCAATTGAGAGAGAGGAGAACGAACATGTTCAAATGTCCCAATTGTGGTGAAACTGACAACGTGCTTGCCAATTACCACGGCAAAAGCCTCGAACAAGCGAGCTGTGCGGAATGCGGATTCGAGATCAGCAACGACGATTCCGAACACCCGTTTGATTTACTCGTCGACAAGAAAAATGAAACAGTCTATGTCTCACAGGAAACGTGGAACTATATCGTGGAGAATCTCTTGCCTTAATGGTTCGCCTGCCTTGTTTGCGCGCGATAAGATGATGGTATTATGTTATCAGAGGTAAACGAAAATGCTTCAAGATCTCACGCACGATCAACTGGTCAAGATGATGATCGTCCTGCAATGGCGAATCAACGACGAACAACCCAAAGCCGATCATGCCACCATCAGGTATTACACCAGCATGTCCAACAGCGAAATGATCAACTACTTCGGCAAACCAACCGACCCGATCCCCGAAGATTACCTGAAGGTTACCGAAAACATTCAGACGATCGAAGAGTTCATGCGATCCCAACCTGCTTTCTAAGCACATCAGAATCCAATGATATGATGTTCTTGTGAGTCAACGAATTCACAAACGAAAGAGAGAGGTAAATGAAATGAACTTAAAGAAATGTTCCTACTGCTTCGGCGACATGGAAACTGACAACTACACCAACTTCGATCATCTGTTCGCCGATATCCAGAACATCACCGACAACGAACCCAAACTCTACTGCGACGCCGAAGGTAAAATACCGTTCAGCAATCTGGGTTTCAGTGTCGAAGGCGCCGACTCATGCCAATGGGGAATCGAACTGGAAGATGGAACCCGCTTCGGCGATATATGGGATGAGTTCGTCGACGAAACCGATGAAGATGAGTGAAACTACTCTCTTTATGCCGGAATGATTCCTGACGCGTCCAGGACATGTTCTTGAGCATAGTTTCAAGCATGCTTCCACACGCACGCACGGATCAAGAGTGTGATTGGTGCCAATTGTGCACAAGCGGTACCGGTCCAATTAGATCCCCGATCTTGTTAGGTCGGGGATCTAATTTATTTACCTGCCTTGTTTGCGCGCGATAAGATGATGATATAATAATCTTAGGTCAAACGAGAGAGGAAAGAACACCATGGACAGCAAGGTCATCACGGATGTCGAGATGATAAATCTGCTCTGCGAGAAACGTGGCGCCAAAATCATCAGCTTCGAATCGAACACTTCTGTCCGCCTACTCAAAACGTGGAATCGCGGTGAAGTTCGCAAAATATCGGTCATAAATGGTTTTATTGGATGGGATTACGAGAATTCCGTAAACAACCAACGCGACCGTGAAAACATCCTGTCGGACTTCAATGCCGAAAAGAATTCCGCGGGAACTCGCGTCGCGGGAACACCATTTCTCCGGAATGAAAAGACCAACAACAATTTGCTGTGGATCAAAGTCCAGCGTGTCCTCGACAATCCATGCTACATGCTTGACCAAAAAAAGATTGACGAGAGCGAGTTCGAAGACTTCTTGCCAGCCAAGTCAACGTCAAGCCGGCAAGGTGTGGAGGATCAGATCATTCCTCGCGCTTACGGCTTCCGAAATATCGTCAGCATCACCTACAAGAAAAACAAATACGTGATCATTCATCCGTATGCGCTTGACAAGAAAGATGAAAACGATCAACGTGCCAAAACCATTGCTGCCCTGATCAAGAAGCACGAGAAGATTCCGGCCCAAGTCTGATAGCTCGCGACACATCGCCAGCTATCCCCGAGTCAGCACCAATCAGATTGCTCCTCTCTCTCTGGTTGGTGCTGACTCACAAATCTGCAAACTAAGCAACTCATTGTCATATGATAATATTATCTCGTGAGCAAAAAGCTCACACAAACTTCGCGGCAAGGATGAATGCAATGAACAGACTAAACTTCACTCAAGAAAAGCAAGATCAACTCGAGCAGCTGATCGAACGAATCGCGCAAAAGCTGCAGTTAACTTATTGCGGACGTCAAGTGAATGACGAATACGACGTAACGTACAAGTTCAAACGCAACTCACCCCGCGAATTCGACTACGTGCAACTCCGGATGGACGTGTCAAACTTGTCCGGAGAAGACTGCAACGTCAAACACGACGATTATCTCGATGCCTTCGTCGATCAAAGCGATGATCCGAATGACATGAGCATCGAAAGCGACGGCATCATGCTTCAATACCCGTACGACCTCGACGAAATCTGCTTAGCACTATCTGAATAACTCCGCTCATATTAGCCGTCACAGCGCATCAAACTGTGACGGCTTTTTTATTATCTGCTAACATCATCCACCAATCATATCATTCTTCTATCTGAAGTTCTCTGGTACTCTATAGACCAGACTATAGCAGACCGGACCAGAGCAGAGAAAGGTAGCGTGGCCGGCTCAAGGCTGATAACTAAAACAGAAAAAGTTAATTGCTAGCGTTGCATGGTTCAAGTCTGGCTCAGGCAGGACCCAGAACCGGAAATACTTTTTTTCTCAGGTATAGCGGTTTTTTTCCACAGATAATTGATAGACAGATAGAGCTGGTAGAACTGGTAGAACAGATAAATCAGATAGAACCGGAGGTACTTTTTTTTCTATGTATAGCAATTTTTTACCACAGATAACGGATAGACAAATAGAGCCGGAGACAAAAAAATCGGTTCATTAGCGGTTTTTTGCCACAGGTATGATAATGTGTGTGTGTTCTTTATACGGGTAAATTTATTTTTTGAATTACGTTGTTGTCTATATCAGGAAGTTGATTGATCTATGTGGAATAGTTGAATGATAGGTGCGGATTCGGGTTTCAAAAAATCGGGGGAGAATTTTTTTCTCGCGAGTGATGCGGTTTTGCGCCACGGTTTGCAATGTTTCTTTTTATGTTTATGTCATGTGGTGTTTGTGATAGAATAAGATATATAGAGATTGAGGGAGAGTGTGAGATGAGGAAGTTTGGGGACATCATCAGCGGGTTAGACTTGTTGCTTTTCATTCCAATGTTGCAGCGTGCGATATCCAAGGAGTTTGGGAAACAGGTTTATCGAATCGAGGACAACAAGATTCCACAACATATGTGGATCACGCTCAGTTCTGTGCCGCGGGGAGTCGAGGATGATTTCGCACACGACAATCTTCAGTTTAGTTTCGTTTTCGAGATCAAGTCTGCGGGCGGCGTTGAGATTGGCATGCGATTAGATTTGATGAATTTAGATTTGATGAATTCTGTGCATTTGATGCGGAGAAGATTGGCTGACGGAAGGTGGGAGATTGATCATTTAGACGATTCAGGAGCACGGCAAGTCGTCGAGAAGATGAGAGAGGTCATGGATTTCTCCATGATGGATGACGAGGATGTTGCCGAGAAGTGTCTCGGTTTGGCGAGCCAGGAATTTCAAATGCGAGTCGTGAGGAAAGATCCCGATATGGTTCAGAGGATCGTGGCGCCGCCCTTGGAGGTTCAGAGAGCGGCAATCAAGGTCGGAGGAAAGAGGATATTGCTCTTGATCAAGCATTTGGATCCAACGTTGAGAGACGAATATGCGTCGATCGTGAATTTGAAGAGGAGTGGATTGTTCAGATGACTGGTTTCAAACAATATTTTCGCGAGTCTAGATCCGCCATAGTGAGTCGAGAGGATATTGCTAATTTCATCGATGAGATCAAGTATAAGAAGAAGCGAAAATATTTTCAACAAGGCACCGCCGAGATGATAGGTTCGACTTCTCATTTTGACGATGAGCCAGAAATATTGGGTACGATTTGGACGGTGTTCAGGAACAGTGCAATTGAGAACCACTTCTCTGTCTTGATATCGTTCAAGAAAGAGTGGAAGAAAGATTTGCGCGTAATATTGGCATCTGCAGTACATGACAATGAGCGATATTTGGAGGTCAAGAATATTGCCAAGAAAGAGAATATTCCTCTTCCCACTCTTGATGCAGAATTTGTTCTTCAGAAGACGAAGGATTATGTTCTCGACATCGCCAAGGACGATCCGGAGATCGCAAGTTTGATCTACGGTTCCTTGAATTTTGAGGAAGAGATCGAGTTGGCCCGGCAATGTCCAGAAATCGTCGGAATTCTCGATCGAAACGAACTTCCTTTGGCAGTTCTCGAAGCCGCGCTGGATGCTGGTGGAAGAAGGATATTCGTCATGATCAAAGATCCACCCAAGGAATTGAGAGATCGATATCCGGAATTGGCCAGACTCAAAAGGACGGGCTTGTTTAAATGAAGAAGTTTGGAGATTTGCTTGAAGGTATTTTCGACGAACCTGTTAATGCGTGGGGAGACAAGATTGATGATTTCATCGGTTGGATGAGATTGGCCGCACAACACAAATTCAAAGAGGCCGCGACCAAAATTCGCATCAATCGATGGGTTGAGGATGAGGGAAAAAGAATATTCACGATGATCAAGAAACCATCCAAAGAGCTAAGAGAGAAATATGCCGCCATCGACAATCTCAAGAAGACGGGGATGTTCAGATGAGAACTTTAAAGATACTTTTGGAAACAGACGGATCACTCAAAAAAGACCATGAAGCCAAAGATCCGGTCATGAAGGCGATCAGCAAGGCGGTCTATGAGCTTGACCTGTATGCCAAAAAAAAATACAAACATGGAGATTCGAAGCTTGATGTTTTAGCAGCAATATTTGAGAATTATAGCGGTATCGATCAAACCATTCAGCTCTTGCAAGAGGAATGGAGAGATCGTTGGGCTGACTATGTTCCGATGATCATTGATCACGTGAGATTCTCAAAATCAGATTTATTTGAAGATTTCGTGGCCGACTTGTGTGGCGACGCGATTTATGGTCAAGGCGTAATGAATCGCATGATATGGAAAGAGCTCAGAGAAAGCATTCCTGGAACTTTGGAATCTCTGCTTGAACTGATGATCGACGATTTGATCACTCGGATCGCGTTGGGAATTTATGAGAAGATGCAGGACGGCGAGCTTGACGTTCGAGATTACGTCGTTTTGGCTCAGTCAGGAAAATGGCCTTCTGACTTGAAAGTTCCAAGAGAGACTCAGGAGCAGATTGCCGCTCAAGACAAGGTTGCCCTGATCAATATTCCAACGTTGGATAATGATCTCAAGGAGAAGTATAAGTTTGTGAAGAATTTGAGGAATACGGGAATGTTTAAATGAAGATGTTTGAATTGGTAGAGGCGACGAACTACAAGCGTTGGGGAGCTCAGAAAGCCTATCTTCATGCGAAGAGAGAGATCAAAGGTCGTTGGCCGGAAATGGAAGACACTATTCTTTCAAAAGGTGATGTGGCTGAAAGATATATCAGCTCAGTCATCAAGCAAAGAGATCCTGATTTTGAAAATGTTCTTCTAAGACAATCGGATTTGAACGCGGCTAGTTATTACGCTCAAAAGATCTTGAAACAAAGATGGTCAGAATTAGAGAATGAATTGAAGAAAAGAGTCGATCGAGATTACGATAACTATTATGCATTGATTGCAAGAAATTATGCGATTGACGTGATCAAAGGCCGTTGGCCAGAGATGGAGCGTTATTTTGCGAAAGACAAGGGTTTGGCTGTTACCTACATGATGAAATTGATCGATGGTGAGTGGCCAGCTTTCAAGCAAGAGATTTTGAAGAATAGAGATGATTGGACAGCGATTCTGTACGCAGAATTTTCCAAAAAAAGATTTGTTGAGGCGGAGGAGTTCATTCTTCAAGCAAATTCTGGAATGATTGTCAGATATGCAACCGGAGTGCTAGAAAGAAGATGGCCTGAAGCTGAACCTAAGTTGTTGGCTGATAAAGATGCGCGTGATTTGGTTACTTATGCGCGAGAAGCGATCAGAGGTCGATGGCCTGAAGCCGAGGATATCATTGCCACAGATCTATTTATAGCTTCTTATTACCCCGAGGTCGACGGTCAAAGATTCAAGCAAATTGAAGAAAGAATCATTGATTCAGAATATTTAGGTAATTATTTGAGTAATCTTGCTCCCGATCAGAGAGAACAATTCATGCTTGACATGGTTCAAAAAAATCCTGAGAACATACAATTATTTCCTGAAACTTCAAAAGATGTTCAAGAATTAGCTCTTAAGTTAGGTGGAAAAAGAATCTATTTGTTGATCAAGAAACCGCATCCTGAGATCATCAAGATGTACCAGGGATTGGAGAATGTCAAAAGGACGGGATTGTTTAGATGAAATTCAGACAATATTTCGAATCAATATCAGATGACATTGAGAACGAGAATTTTGGGATCAGGATCGTGGGAGAGATTTTTACCAAGATATTCGAATCGATGCGATCGATGAATCCTGACGAGTATGCGACCAGCAGAATTTTGGATCATTATCCTACCGACATTGACAGAAACGTGATCAAGAATGAATATGATGCTTTCAAGTCAGAGAGAAGAAGCTTGGATTTGTTGATCGACGAGATTGGTGGGATTGACAAGATAGTCGATCTTTTCGTCGATTATTTCAGAGAATACAGTCTCAACAAAAAATTGGATTTATATTTCAACGCTTTTGCCGGGATAGCTCACGATTTTTACAACACCACTCAGCTTTTTTCGCAGTTGAGAGAGCCAAGTTATTGGTTTTGGAGAGTGGAGAAGCAACAGATCTCTTGGACCAGAGATCTTGAAGAGCAGAAAGAATTCAAGGGACAAGAGCAGAATTATTCAAATATTTTCAGAATAACGATCATCAAGTTCACGAAAGAGTTGGAACGAAGAGCCAAGGAAGAGGAAATTCCATTATCAGATTATGAAGTGTTGTTGAAGCATGAGAGAAACATCTTCGTCTATCATCCGTTGAGCAAGGAGATGCAAGAGAAGCTGGTCTCTCATGATCGAATGTTGTCAGCCTATATTCCCAATCTCGATCCCGAACTTGCAAAGAAATACGGTTTCGTCAAGAATCTCAAGAAGAGTGGTTTGTTTAGATGAAAAGTTTCAAGCAATGTGTCAATGAAAGTTCCTTCAAAAAACCTGTAGAATTGAGAGATTTCGTGGGTTTCGACTTCCTCAAGAGAGTAGCAGATATCATCGAGCGGCATGGTTATGATGCACAGATCAATGATCACAGCAATTTTGACTTGGACATCGAGCATGATGGCGGAGAGATGACATTTTCCATCAACACGAGAGAAGACACCGCGTTCAAAGGAAGAATTTTGTTTGTTATTTTTTCATTGTCCGAAGGATGCTACGCTCGAATGGGTGTTCCTGACTATGAACATTGGAGCAATCCGGACGATTCACCACTTGAAAACGCGAAGGGACTTCATGTTGATTACCCATTCATCGCAACCAAGAAAAGCACTCCTTCCTGAGCAGGTTGCAAGACAGATCGTGATGATTGCTCACAAAATAGAAAATACCACGGATGTTGAGTTGATCGATATCAGCCCTGATTCGATTGAGTTCATGCTTGATCCATCCAAAAAAGCCCAGGAATTGGCGATTCAGAAACTAGGAAAGAATATCATTTTGAAGATAAATAATTTAGACCCTGAATTGAGGCAGAGATATTCAGGAATTATCAATCTCAAAAGATCAGGATTGTTCAGATGAAATTTCTGAGTCTGTATTCTTTCATGAGATTCGGTATTTTGTTCCAAGCATCAGTAGTCATGTTGATATTTGCTCGTCTTAACCGTTCTTGAACGTCATCATTCAACAGTTGAAGAGCTTTTTTTGAAGGGGAGAATATCCCGCCATTGGCGATGAATATGAGATTCTTGTCCAACAATTCGCTGATCTTGCGTTCAGGTAATTCGATATTTTCTTCATTCATCTTTATCACGTACTTGTAATTTCCGTCATCTTTTTTCTTGGATCTTATTCTATTTCCGTTCAAAATCATTGATGCCAAAATAATCTTTTCATTCTCGCCAATGTTGTCCAGCAAATTTATCTTCTCTCTGAGAAGTGTCTCACAGTCGTAATTCTTGGGAACGAGAATGTGGGATTCATATCGATTATTTCCACAATGAGCTTTTATGACAAGCAAGTCTTGCTTGAGAATCTCGTTGTAATCATCTCCATTTATCTCAAAAGACCTTATCGTGTCCATCTCGAGTGCCAAGGCAAAGAAATAAAAAACGCCGCTGTTGTTTTTCTTTTGTCTGACCTCTATCCCACATCCATGGTTGGTCAAATTCTTGTGAATGAAATCGTAGTGTTCGGTGGACACGAAGAAGTTCATCGATCATTGAATCTCGTTCAACAGAAGTTCTATCTCACACAGTCTCTCCTTGAGTTCTGGGAAGAGTTGTGATTTAGTTTCATCCACGATTCTGACGTAATCTTTCAATGTTTCTCTGTTCAGTTCCTGATCCAGCTCTTCGACAAGACTTTTCAAAGATTGGATTTTCTCGATTGCGGCCGCGATTTTTTCGTTCATGGCTGGATCTCCTTGATCATTTTAAAATTAAAAAAGCTGATTGAGCAATTATTGTGAACGCGTAAATTGTTGATTTTTTTTGTTGAAATTTTTGATTGAGGGTGTAATTTTAGATAATGGGATTTAAAACTTACATAGAACAAATAGAGAGCAATGATTGCGCGATGAATGAGATAAGATTGTCTGCGATCGATCGTGTGCAATCTGTTTTGCGCGATCAAATCATCTCGATCGGGAAACCCGGAAAAGTATTCTTCGATGAACGAAATCTGACTGTCAGATGCGACGAGAACGTCTTTCAGGTGAAGGTCAGCGCACACAGGCATGGAGACGTTGTTCATTTGGAAACTCAGATTGATGAGTGTCATTTCGAGAATTCTGTCAATCCAAAGTATTTCAAGACAGAAAGTCAATTTAATTTTCTCAATAATCAAATTCAAGATGGGAAAATGGATAGTTTTTTTTAAAGATCAGGTCAAATATTCCGGCAATTTCGGTCATGTTCCCGTGTACTAACGAGAAGAAAGAATAGTTTTTGTGATTCCATGAGAGAGGAATTCTGACAAAATTGACGTTCGAATTTAACTGTTGATGTTTTAGCAAATCTATCGAGTTCCACAGTTTTGAATTTTCTTGTTCGGTTATTCTTAATTTATAGATTGGTTCGATAAATCGCAAGGTGTTTTCGATGTCGAGATTGAGTTCAAACGGCTTGTCTTGCTTGAATCGCTTGCGATGGTACGGAATTATTTCGACATGATGGAGAGGCATTTACGTGTTTTTTCAGAAAGAATCCCGAGCAAGTCAAAAAATCTTCATGATCAAGTATCAAGTCGTCGAGATATAACATGCTTATTGGATCGATAATCACACTTAGACTTTCAAACTCGATAACCTTGTCATGATCTTTTTTTTCATTCGTTATCTTTGCATTGAAACTTATTTCAGACAGTTCTTTCCTATCGACCGTTATCCTGATCATCGTGAATTTTTTCACGTTTGATCTGACGAGTTCCTTCAAAGCGACTATTGATCTGGCGGTAATTTCAATCATTTTTGTGAGAATCCCCCGTTCAATTGAACGGGGGATTCTCTGTTTTCCAATTATTGTTCAGTCCGGTTTTCTTCGGGTACTGAAATTCCTATTTTTTTTGCTTTAGACTCGATCTTCTTGCTTTCCAGGAATGGCAATTTGACTCGCAATATTCCATTTTCCAGAACAGCCGAGATATCCTCTTCCTTGATCCTGTCGGAAATCTTCCAAGATCTTGAGAAGGTTGATTTTCTGAGTTCTCGATAAGAGCTCAGTCTTCCGTCATCCTTATCATTCTTGGAAATCTTCTCGCACTTGATCGTGAAGATTCCATTTTCCAAAAGAATATCGATGTCCTCTTTCTTGCATCCGGGAACGGCCATCTCAAACGCCAAGTGTTCGGGATATTCGATCACGTCTGTTTTCGGGTATTGGGATTGATTTTTATAGACATCGAAAAATTTTCTCTTGTCCATGAAAGCATCCCCAATCAATCTTCTGAACGTTTCGTCGATGTTTCCAAAAAACGATTCATCGAACGCTCCTGTCTTGAACAGATCATACATATTTACGCTCTCCTTTTTTTTGCCCCCGTAGTTGGGTGGCTTTTATTGACCCGCGTTATAAGCTGGATCATTCAATCTATGCGAAATATAGAGTTGTCATTTTTAATTTTTTACATATTTTTTTGCAGGGTCGCGATTCCAAACCAATAATTGCATATTTCTTTGGCCAGGATGTCGTATTGTTTCAAATCGTCAGGTTTAGTTATGAAAGTTTTGGCTCCCATTTGATAGGTGTATCTAACATCTTCCGGATCGTTTGAGGTGGTCAGAATCACGATTATTTTGTCATGGATTCCTGCGTCTCGAAGTTCTTTCAGAACTCTTTTTCCATCCATCTTGGGCATGTTCAGGTCCATCAAGATCAAGTCAGGATTTGGAAATTCTTTAAGATCGGCGTATTTTTTCTTTCTGAAGATGTAGTCTAAAAGTTCCTCTCCGTCATTGACTATCTTGAGTGTTTTTTCACAACCCAGTTTTGCGAAGGCGTTGATCATCAGATCTTGATCCACGATGTCGTCTTCAGCCAGTAAGATGTAGTTCATTGTTTCTTGTTCTCTTCCACAGTAAATTTGAAATGGGATCCATCGTTCGGTTGAGAGTTCACCCAAATTTTTCCTTTGTGCTTGTCGATTATTTTTTTGCAGATAGACAGCCCGAGTCCGGTTCCTGACTATTCATTTTGTCTATGAAGTTTTTTGAATGGATCGAATATTTGTTTTTGATATTTTTTTTCGT
>Ga0118677_10007480_pt1 | contig 18000 bp, 18 predicted proteins | sample AliMusrvi5mmetaG_FD_86154 | JGI IMG/M metagenome (GOLD analysis project Ga0118677, IMG submission 86154) | reverse complement strand
GTGGGAGGGGCGGTAGCCCCTATTGGGGGTATGAGGGGGGTTTCCCCCCCCCCCCATTGGGTGCAGGGGCGTAGCCCCTCCCCGCGTTCGGGGATATCCTGTATATATCACACATCTCGTACGGGTTTTTGTGCCTTGAAATCCTATTATGTAGCATGGAGTTTGCGGACACCTTTGATGCAAAGTCTGGCCCAGACAATTCTATGAATTCAATTGCGTGTGTCAACATCTGGGAGCGGCAGAACACGAATAAGGCTATGGTGATCTTCGCGTTGACGACCGCCGTCCCGTTGACGCACTCCCACCCGTTCGTCACCTGTGTCCCTGATTAAAGACACTCGACTTGCCTTGGTTGTGGGTATCGGTAGCCCGGTTGTTCGCGGGTTGTGCGAACCGTGCGGGTAACTGGTCTTTCATTAGATTACATTAGCACCGAGATGGGTGGTTGATGGTTGCACAGATGCCCCCAGACCCTGTTTTCTGGCTTTGTGGGTGCGATTACATGCTTTTTTAAAGTTGGGTGTTATGATGAAACAGAAATGGCCTGGTGACCGTTCTGGGGCATGCGTGTAGAGTTGAGGTATATTTTATAAGCCGTGCTAACTAATGGAAACCTACGAATATGTCTATGGTGAGAATAGTGGTATCGAGAAACGAACTGATGATGCAGGAGTTAGTAGAGAAGTAATTGGTTGAAGGAGGGTCTACGTCCCGCTTCAGGTGTTTACAAATGCCTTTGATTTGATCCGTGTTTTTTTGGCTTGGTTGGCCTGTTGTTTTAACGTGTGTTTGGTATTACACGCTGTGTTGGTTTCGGTATGCTTTACGTGGTGGTAAAGTAATGATAACATCAGAACCTAAAAATAAAAAGATGTCGGCCCAAACCGTATCCGAACGGTTTGGGCGTGGTTTTTCTCATTCGACGATGTCTCGTCGATCATTTTTAGAAGAGTATGGTTCTGGTGATTTTTCGTTCGCTGGTCCGTATGAACCGGTCTTATTAGACCCGCTTTCGCATCAAAAAGAAGGTGCGTTTCGGGATATTTGAGAAATTATATTAGAAAAAAATAAAATTCAAATTGCGTTTGGATTTGGGCCTGAAAACAGTCCCTGTATCACTGCTATTGTACCAAGCTATTGTACCAAGTAATTTTTCAGGCGATAACGTATCCATTTTTTCACAACACGGTCGTGTTTTTGGGAGTGCAAAAACACCAAGTACCGAAACCTGCGGAAAAGTGCGTGCAAAGGTCATTTGTCAAGAAGAATATAATCACGATTATTATTACAAACATGAGCGTTGTAATGAACCGGACTGTCCGATCTGCTATAGTAAGTTCGCGCATAAACTAGCAGACCGTGTAGTTGCACGAGTTTTGGGTTATACGACGGTGTATCCGAAAGATGCAATAGATCATGTTGTTTTGTGGCCGCATGTGTTGACCGGGTATCGTAACCTGCAAGAAGCGTATGTGGATGCCCATCGTATGTTGAGTAAGATGGGTTCGGTCTCGTCGGTGGTGTGGTATCACCCGTATAGAATACGAGGTGAGATCAAGAAGAGACTTCGACGGTATCGTAATAAACATAATTTACCGCAGTCTGTTGGGTTCTGGGTGATGGCCCATGATGATGTGTTGAATTTAGGAGCGGGTATGGAGCCGTATGTAGAATACGGCCCACATTTTCATGCATTGTCGACGGGTTATCTGATGGATGCTGGTGATTATTCGACGTTGGGGTTGGGTGGGTATAAGAAGGTCCGACGAATTGTAGATCTGTATGAACTAGAACGAGTATCCTATTATTTGAGTACTCATGCCTGTTGGGAGCATGGTCGGCAATCCGTTCGCTATTATGGTAAGATTTCGACGAGTAAGTTAGCGAAGGGGTATCCCCGTGAGACGATTGAGGATGTCGTGTGTAAGGTCTGTGGCAAACCCATGGTTGAGTATTACTGCGATGATGCCGATGTTTTATCTGGTGTTGCTCATGACCATGTTACGAGACGGGTAATATCGTATCTGTATTGGAAGCGTGGTATGAAGCCGAAAGTGCCGGTTTACCAGGAATTACAGGCGAAGTTACCGATAGGTAACGAGGCTGATACAAGAATTTGTGCGGATTGTGGGTTGGTTATGCATAAACAGGAGTGTTTTGACCGTGGGTACAAGTATCGGTATGTGTGTGCGAACGAAAATTGCTGTAAGGCATCGGAATCTAGTCCCGTCTGGTATGATGTTCGGGATTGTGTAACCACACCGCCTCATCGTCCGTTGGGCGGTTCGAAACGTTGAGAAACGTTGAAGGTGTCGCGTGAGGCATGATTGGAAATATGGAGATTATGTGATAGAATGACAACTAGGAAAAATATGTCTGGGTGTACGTGTGTTCCGTTTCGATTTGTGCCGGTATCTTACGATCGGTGCGAATTTTGGGTCGTTGATGAGATGGATGATGGAGATGTGCGGGGTTTTTGTGGCTGTGTTGATGAGGATCCAACGTTCGACCCGCGGTTTGATTGTATTTACAAGATGTGCCATCTTCATCGCCCTGATTTGTTTGTGAGTGCGACGTTGGAAGAGATTGCCCGATGTTTGTGTGACTAGCCAGGTGCAGCTGTGTCGTTTTTCGAACGCGATCACTGTGACCCGTTTGATTGATGATGCTGGTTCTTACTTATTTACTTACTACAGGGTGTTGTCATCGATTATTCTGGTCTGACCCGTTGTTATGTCTTCTTCGATTGAGGCGACGGTGTGCTTCATCAGGATTAACTCGGTGTCGGTCGTAGCGCCTTTTAAAATCATTTCAAACTGCCAGAGTTCGGTGAGTATCCCAGTACGAACCTGTCCGTTGTTCAGAGTTACCTTTACGTGTTTGTTTAACAGGCGTTGGACTGGATTGGTATAGACGTAACGAGTAATGGGATGGACTTTTGGCGGTGTTTGTTTCTGGTCTTTAGAACCGTCTGGTTTATCTTGGGTCTTATTTGATTTTTGCAGTTTCTTTGGGTTGCCGGAGAGGGTTGGTTGTTGTGGGGGTTGTGGTGGTGGCGTTATATCCTCGCTAGAAACGATTTTTATCTGCCCTGCTGCAATGCGGTCCTGGACAAACTGTTGACGTGCGAAACTCATGCAGTCGAAGTCAGCTTGCGTTATTATTTGGACATCTACATTTTTTATGTCTTTTTTTATGTTGTTATCGGCTGATAGTTGCGGGGTCATGGATACCACTCAATATTTGAGGCGTGGGTTTGGTAAAGGTGTTTTTATTGGGATGTATGTGAATTGAGACGTTTGCTCGGCTTTTTATCATTTTTCGATACGTTTATATGATTCCCATCCTTACACAGGAAACATGGATAACAATTCTCGAAGGTCTCTGATGAGTACTTTATTCATATTTCTGCTCCTCTGTGCAATGTGTGTAGCGCCGGTCATGGCCGGAGATAAACAGCTTAGCATTGTGGAAGATGGGGTACATTTAATAAAGTCGGATGGTTCACCCACGGTACTTTCCCCAAGTTATGCAAACAAAAATGAAATACTTGTCGGAACCAATTTCGTTGTCGACGGCAACCAGTATTATTGGGTTCGGATAGGGAGTGAGGTGTCAAAGGGTTTGACAACGGTGTGGTGGGCGACATGGTTTATTTTAATATCGTTAATTGTCTTTTGGGTTGTCATTACGGTGTATTGGGAACGGTTTATCAAGCGTGCATTTCCAAAATTTTATGCCGAATTGTCAAAACCAATAGATCAGAAAAGCAAATGGGTACATTTCAAGACCAACTTTTTGTATGTAGTTCCGCTTGCCCTCGCTGTAGGTTTTTTTTTCATCTTTAGTGCTTCCGGCGTGTTGCCAGATGCACTTTCTCATACAGTTTGTGGAGACTACATGGATATTCAAGCATCGGATGGCACCATACTCCTTCAAGTCGATAAGACACACCCCGAGACAAACTCGTTGTACATGAAGTCAGGAGTGAACTTGACGGTACTGACACATCTGTCGGGTTCGGGTAATATTCTGAATGCAACTGGGGTGAAACCTATATGAAATCTATACTGAAAATCCAGAGCATTGCTTTAGTGTTTCTGCTCATTTGTTCAGTGTGCGTTGTGCCGGTCATGGCGGGGACGCAAACTGAAGTTGTAGAAGATGGGGTGCATCTGATAATATCCGACAACTCTCCTACAGTGCTTGATCCAAATTACGCAATTAAAAATAAGATGCTCGTCGGAACCAATTTCGTTGTCGACGGCAACCAGTATTATTGGGTTCGGATAGGGAGTGTAAAAGCATCAACTTTATCGACGAATAATATAGCGAAATACGTATGTATGGGTGGTATTATTATTGGAGGTGCCGTTGCTGGTGCTTATGCCGGTGCAGCAGCCGCCTCAAGTGAAATAGTAGTTACATCAACATCGATTATTTTTGAAGGGGCTGCAGGAGGTGCAACTGCTGTTAGTATTGTTCAAAAAACACCCAAAATAACCAATACCAAAACAATCGATATTATTGCTGGGAGTATTGCCGGTCTGGTCAGTGCTCTGACTTCTGTGTGTGATCATGTTGCAAGTTACTTTGTCGATGTTAATTTCCGTTATACAGACACCAATGGATGTATTCTTCTAAAAGTAGACAAAAACAACCAAAAACTTATCACCGAACTGAAGACTAGTGGTCTTGATATTACGAAATTCACGCACCTTTCGTCCGATGGGTCCCTGGTTCCAAAACTTGATCTGTAATTACGTATACGGTTGTGGTGGTGATTTGTTTATCAACCCGCCCTTTTCTTTTTTTAAGTGTGTTTGTATTAACCGCCTTGCCCAGTGAGGACCCGCCAGGCGTCCGAACGACCCCATAAGGGGGGGTATCCCTATGGTAGCCCCCTTGGTAGGGGGCGTAAAGCGAAAGGGGTAGATTACGGGGTGGGGTCGGGGGAGGGGCTGTAGCCCCTATTGGGGGTTTGAGGGGGTTTCCCCCCAAGCATATCAAGCCCTATCTATACCCTCGGAAATGGAACTCCCATAAACGGATCCGGAACCAGCGGCTCCATATATGTTGAACCCAGTTGCAACCCAAACTCAAAAAAATACCCAACATCACCCAACACATGGAAATTTATTATCGATTCCCAAATGCTAAGACTAGATAAATACGTGATATCAGTATCCTCTATTGACTATTACCTCAATCAAAACAACAAAAACATCAGTAGCTATACCACGTTTTATATCCAGGAGTCCCCCGAATGAAAAACCGCATGATATCCAACGCGCAGAACGCCGGAAGAGGGACGTGAAGCGAAACGAAAGAGACAACGAATCACATCTCGGGAGAAATGTCACACCACTGTGCAAATTGATTGAGAAAACGCTTAAGGGCCCCAGTATCATCAGTAAATTCAAAGGGATCTGCAGGAACAAACTCAACAAAACAAAAACCCGTAAGTTGTAAGGTTTGACTAAGATCTTGAGTGCGTCTTCACTCAAAACACAAAACATTCCCCTCGGAAAACTAGGCCACCACTAATCTTATTTTATAGCAAATTCTTTTGTCTTTTCAAATTTAGACGGATTTTTTACGAGATATGCAATAATATAATACACCCCCCCCCTAGTTTTCCACTGTATTTAAAAAAAAGATATCATACAATTTTTGCAAATTTTATAAGTCGATACTTAAAAAAATAAAAAAAAATACTCGATGTTGTTATTATATTGATTTATTATGATATAAATTTTCTCATTATCATTCCTATCAAAAAACACTAGCATACAGTAAATAGATATACAGTGGAAAACTAGGGGGGGGAGGGGGTATAATTTCCAGTGTATTTTAATACTTTCACCATCGTACAAACCCCTACGATGAACCTCTTTGACAACATCAAACAAAGTGTTTTTGCGAGTTCAGAGATTTTATCAAATTCACACATTCCCCAGAGGCTCCCCTCACGAGATAATGAAATAACAAGTGTAAGCACAATTTTTCGACCCGCATTGATGGGTGGTGTACCTCCCAATGTGATTATCTATGGAAAGACAGGGAGTGGGAAAACCGCATGTGTAAAATATATCATTCAGGAATTTGAACGAGCACGCAAAAAACAGCGTATCACTCACGCCCCGTACATCTACATGACTTGCTGTGTTGATACCAAAGGCCCTATCGATCTTATAATCAAAATCCTTCGTTCAATCGATAAGAAAAATACTACAACAACAGGTCACAGTACCCACGTGTATTATGATAAGTTATTTGCTCACTTAAATAAAGCCCGAAGGGGACTTATTCTCATTCTTGATGAAATCGACGCAATAAAAAAAGGCCAAGAGTTCCTATATATGCTGTCTCGTGCCAGTGAAATGAGAGAGATCAAAAATGGTATTTACATTAGTATTATCGGACTTACAAATAATATGCAATATGCAACAACCATGGACCCCCGAGTCAAATCGTCATTTGGGACACACTGGATCCTCTTTCCGCCGTATACCGCTATTGACCTTCTAGATATTTTAGAAGATAGACGTAAAGCATATCATGTTGATGCAATTGAAGAGGGGGTGATCCCCCTGTGTGCTGCAATTGCAGCTCAAGAATATGGCGATGCACGAAAATCTATTGATCTTTTTCGAACAGCAGGAGAGATTGCCGATCGTGCAGCGTCATCGAGAGTATTAATGAGTCATGTACAAAATGCTCGTATCGAACTCGAACAAGAGCAAATTAAAGCGTTATTAATCCGACTTCCATTGCAATCAACATTAGTTCTTGGTGCCATTATAGAATTACGAGAAAACGGGCACATAATTTCAACTACAGGCGAAATCAGCAAAACATATTTCTCGCTTGCTACCACCTACACCATCTCACCACTCACACATCGGAGAGTCACCGACTTAATTTCTGAATTAGCCATGCTTGGACTAATTAATTCTAAAAAACGTTCTCGGGGGCGGGCACAAGGATATATCAGAGAGGTCTGGCTCACACTCTCGGATGAGGAAATACATATTCTTAATATCCACCTCGAAACCACCCTTACCGCTAGTTCAATCACCCCTTTCCCTAGCCAAACACCCCATCTTTAACCAACAACCAAACGATCAAAATGGAACAACTTCAAAAAACTTCATCACCCACTCAAGGCAATCCAACATAATCTCAACACTTTTTTTCCAATTCCACAGCAAAATCTAACTAGTGATGGGATGTTTTCTGTGATGATATTGTGGGGGTGTTTTTGTTTAGCTCATATGCTCATATGCTCAATAGACTAATGCTGAAAAACTAGATCCAACTTTTGTTTCTAAATTGAACGATTTTTTGAAGAAATTTGAATTTGTAGGAAATCATAGAAATTGGGGGAAAATGCTGACAAAACAACATGGTGTGAACTGATTGAATTTGTTGGTATTGTATCAATAGATTTATGAAAATCAAACCGAATAACACAATTCTATGAGCCGATCCCTCATTCTCATTTTCATCGTTTTTGTTTGTTGTTGGTGTATAAACCCTGTAAGTGCGTTTGATGACTTGACATACAACAAATATTCAATTATAGATGCTACGAATACCTATTCGATTACGCAAGTTAGTGACTACACCTGGAAATCTGTTCACTATTCATTGGCAAAGCAGCACGATCCCGATGTAAAAACACTCAAATCATTTCTTAAAGGCCAAGGCTGGACTGAAAAATTCCATCATGAAAACACTGAAGTAACTAAAAACGATCTCACAAATATAAATAATAATGCTGATGTTCACATCCACTTTGGTCATGGATTTAATTTTCCAGTGTTGGGAACCCAAATGGAATTGTCGGATCATTTTATCCCCATTGGGTTTTCCAACACCGTCGTTACTCCACCAGATGTCAAAAACAAGTGGAACCACAAATGGGTTATCCTGTATTCTTGTGACTTGTTTGAAGATCACGCTTGGTTCTGTGGACTTATGGAAGGTCGTGGACGTGGTGTGCTTGGGTTCGGAACAACAACCTACGCCCATTATAATTACATGACAACATACTTCAAAAAGGCCCAGCGTTTAACCATTGCAGATGCGTGGGGGGAAACTAATAGAAATCTCAATAAATACGCCCCTGAAGAAGTAATTGCTCGCACTATCTTCCAAAACAAAGATATGAAGGAAAAAGATGCGTTCCTGACCAGTAACATGCGCTTTCAAAGCCCACCAACTGAAAAATGCACTAATAAACCTTACGGATATGAGTACCCAAGCAAAGATACAGGTAATGGCCGAGAATTCATTCCTACCGTTAACTGTGGCTGTAACAAATGATCTAAAATTCAAATACTAACTGAAAAAAAATAGAGATGCATATGACACAACCATCATCAACCCAAAAAAACCAGCACGGGATTCTTAATTATCCCGCAGTATCATTTATGAAAAACCACATCAAACTGATCGCAGTAGTCCTATTCTGCATAGTGGCTGTTGTGGGTATTCTGTTCTATCTACCAATTCCAGGACTTGGTAGTGGAGCATATATGGGTGGCAGTTCGGGATATATCATACCGCTTCCCCCTTCCTACGATAAAGTCGAGAATATCAAAACAGTTCCTGTTTATAAAATCACCGATTATGTTAATGTCAATCTCGACCGAGCGAATCACGAAAATGATGGCCGTAATGGTATTGTTCGCAGCGATACTCCAGATATTAACGCATTTCCAAATGAAACTACCATGCCACCGCTCGTCAAAGTATGGCTAGCAGAACACCAATTGCCTGTTCCTGGAGATTCGATATCACCCCCAGGCGCTCGAGAAATCAGTCCACATGTATCGTGGCGTGGTTGGGTAATGTTCCCCGACGAAAACGGAAACCGACTCTATTCTGAACGGGCAATGTGGTATCGACAATATCTTGAATCCAAGCATCTTGTTTGGCCATCCCAAATTAATGCCGGTATGTGGCAACATGCTGTTCGCGATGATGTTACCTATCTGTGGGTCTGGGTTGAAAAAGTCGGGGAAGTTACTCTTATTTCACCTCGTGACTCATATCAAAACCTCATTAAATACAACCGCGATATCGGATTTATTGAGCAGATCGCACCCAACGCAACACCCTGGGAACACGCGCGGTTCAATGACGTTATATTTGAATATCTTTACAAAGACGAAAGCATAGCAAATGAGACGCAACAGTATCTCATACCCACATGGTCATTTAGACCAGTATCGGACTCATCTGGACATCCCTATGCAGCAGTATCTGCTGTGGATTCTGACAAAGAATATTCATGTGGATGGAACCTGAAAGCATTCTCATGGAACCCAGAAAATCACCCGGGATTTATAAAAAACGACAAGTTCGATAAATTCAAAAATACTAAAGTAAACCGATGGATTGATGACCAGAATTCACCGTACATTCCGCGTGAGACATTCAACCTCATGAATAAAACATATTACACGTGATAGAATTATACGAAAAATAACCTTTTTTTCCACGGACTGTGGGCGTGTGTGTTATCGTCGTTGAAGATGATGTGAGTGTGATTGAATCGTGAGTTGTTAAGGGTCAGTTGACAAGATGATGGGGGCTGCGTGCGCTTTTCGCCCGTCCCCCAAACCCCCATGCTCGCACTTGCGTGCTCCGCTATTAGGATAACTGGGTAAAGTAGGGATGGATAAGCATCCCTCCTTTACCAAAGAACGATAATAAATATATATAAATTGTATTTTGCTATTAAACCCATCAAGAGATAGTTTGTATATCAAAAGACTGTAGATGAGGGATAGTGAGAATATTCCACCAAAGAATAGGATAGTATCGGAGTTGATCCAAGCGTAAATACATACAATAAGGTCTTCGAGAGATTGTATGATAAGAAAATTGTATGAAAGATCACTTGTCTTTTTTGATTTCCATGATTTGATAAGTTGTGGAATATATGAGGCCGCAACAACTATACATAGAAAAAAACTGACAATGGCGTTAACATTGATTTCGGTGGGTGATATCATATTTTAGTGGTCTTTTTTTTATGTATTTTTATGTAGAATTGTGACGCAGAATTTTAAATAAGATGCGCAACAATCTACTGTTGCTGAGATTACAAATTCGGAGATCTACATCGTTCGATCCAGACACTGAATTCATGGAAATCCTATGATTTGAGTAAATACCGCCATAATTGTCTGATCGGTTCAAGTGAGTCTATCGATTTTCCCAATCTTCGATAAAGAGCGTTAGCGATTGTCGAAACCCGCTAGTACCGAAACCCAATGGAAGATACTATGCCACTACAGAAAATTCAGACAAAAAATAAAGAAAAGACATTGGTTGCTGAGACCGGTCTTTCGTTAGATGTTACTGTTCGTTTTTACTGTTCTGTTGGTGTCTGGTGCTGGAAACGTTTCCAATTGGGGTGTTTAATCCCGCAAAAAGGAGGCGTTTAAGCAATGACAACATCGTCTTTCCAAACTAATAAATTTTTGGCTTCATCATCATCATCATCATCATCTCCAAAATTATCACCATCCGAACAAACTCTCGTTAAACGGTTTCAAGGATATCTCAATATTATCGACGGTAAACGCATATTAGTGGCTTCAAACGCTAACAATATCGCATGGGCAAACGGCGCATGGGACTATTACGACATGCCATACACCACCAGATGGTCCCCCGCTTACAAAAAGAAGATGATTGCTAAAATGTACGCCGTCGAAGAATATTACAAACGTTCAGGGAAATCAGTCGTTACACTACTCACTCTCACCGGATACCAAGACGGTACAGCCAGTACCAACACTCTTGGAAAGACCAATACGCGCGAAGAACTTTTTGGGGACAGTCAAAAGAAACACGGGCTGAAAGGGGGGTGGAGGTTATTATCAAACCGTATCGCAAAAGTATGTCCCAACCTCGATAAAATATGGGTTATAGAACCGCATAAATCCGGTTATCCGCACTTGCACGTCGCAATTCTTGGATATATCCCAAAGGATATACAGAAACGGTTGACTCGATTATGGTCGGAGAAGTATCAAATTGGTTCAACCAAACACGGTATTGACTTCTCGGTTAAATCTATCAAAGAAAGTATTCAGTCAATTCGGAACTACTTGATGAAGTATATCATGAAAGGAATCGGGGGAGAGGGAATGGAAACATGGACCGCTGAAGAATGGGTTTATCACGCTATTGCCTGGAAACATCACCATCGGTATATTGGGATGAGTCGATCAATATCCCGATACTGCACTGCACACAAACTCCGATACAGATACAGGAAATATATTCGGAATTTAACTTTGAACGAATATGATCCCGGTTTACCAAATATCCCTGTTGATAAAATCAGACTTATTGAAACCATCAAACGTTTTAAATGGCGAAATCCAGATGATTCACCCCCTAAAGACAAACGATGGTTCTGCTCATTTTCATTCAAATCTACAAGCAGTACTGTAAGGACTGTAACGACAATACAAAAATCTCATACATTTAATACCGTTACTGACACTTTTAATGAAATCACTGCAAACCTAAAACCAGATATTCATATACCCATTATCCAACAGATCAACAACACCATCGCCCAACAGACCACTCATTACATCGACCAATTCATACACATCGTTCAACCGAAGTGGGAACTCGGTTTACAACAATCCGAACAGACTACTATTATCTAAGACACTGACAAACCAAAAACACAATTAACAATGACCCAAATTTCCCAGCAAATAACCCTTAACAACTCGCAATTCACTCACACTCACATCATTATCGAAGATAACAAGCACAACCACGGGCAACGGAACAATTTCAAAAAAAATAAGAAAAAGAAAAAATTGTTGAAATTACAGGTCTCTATGAGCTGGGTCTTTTGTAATAAACTCGACCGCGGTGGTAAATTCGTTCCAATTAAAGAAACTCACTTTCTTATTTTCTACCTTTATATCAAGCCACGAGAAACACGATTTAGCTGTGGTATCAACGATTGGGTCGAGTTTAAGGTTGACATCTTCAGTTTTATCCAAGACCTTTTTGGAGAACTTGATATTAGTAAATTTGAAGTTTCCTGGGCAGGATTTGGGAAATTGGTTTTCATTTTTGACGCGTATTCCTATTTCAGCTGAATTTTCTAAAGCCAATCCAACTTTAAGTTTATCGCCGGACTTGATGCAAGTGGTTTGAAACGATGTTAATGTACCTGATGCCATGTTTTTTGCAGTTGTTTCCCATGTGTTTTCATCAATTTGGACTATGGTGAAGTGAATGACGTTGCCTTCGAAAGCTAGGATACGCTGACCATGTTTAGGTTCACATTTTTTGTGGCATTTAATATTCTGGGAATATGACTTGGTAGATGGAGATGGGTGAGGCGGATTGAGAATATAGTATCCTACTAATGCATTTTGGGTGTCTGTGCATTGGCAATATTCTTTGGTGTTGCCGCAGTTTTTGCTATACAATCCATCTTCATACCATGGGGTAATAGTCCATTGATGAGTTCGGTGGCTATAATCCCATTCAAGCACCGGTTGAAGAATGCCATATCGATTTTCATTTTTAGATACGACAGGTTCTATAAATGGGAATATACCCCATGGTGGAATTGCATTGTCATTGCCGTTGATTGTTGGAGCTGCCGGTACAATAAGATCTAATTCAAAATTAGTTATTGTGTTGGCATCTGTGATGGTAGATGCAGTTAGGGCATATCGAAACGGTGGACATTCATTAGCCGACACATTTGATATTAGGCAAATAACACATAATGTGATTACAACCCAAAAACCGCGGGAAAATAGTTTCACTTGTATACCTCATTATCAAACGATCCAATTACATGAATAAGATCAATGCCATCAATGCTTTTATGTGGGCTACCCACCCATACCAAATATTCATCTTCTCCTAACATTTGCGAATCAACGATGAAACGCCACGTATTGAGTGTTGATATAGACAAATGTAGAGTACTTAGAGGAGGTTCAACATAGATTGTTCCAATCATAAAAAATCTTATGCCGGGATGATCAGTTGCCTGTTCTGCATCATATATGCAATCAATAGGCACATATACCCGTGTCGCTTTCGTAGGGCCACCTTTCCCTGTAGTGATCTGCACCCGCAATTCTGATCCAACCGGAAGATCTGTGGTACCACTCATTTCAAATACCGTACCTCTATGAATACCGGCATTGGGATCAGATGGTGGATTTACATTAATAGAATAAGTTCGATTGAAATCAACAGGTTCCATAAGAGGTTTGGAAGGAACGTATGTTGCATTACGAGGTATAACTCGGTAAGGAGCGATATAAGGGATAGAGGAAATGAATTTAGATGTGTTCGTATTAGAGGTAGTGGTGCTCACAGCAGGCGTTTGTGTTATAGACGGCATTATGGCAATTTGTTGCACGGGTGATTGTGATGTCGAATAGTTGAAAAAATAAAAAGCAAAAAAAGCAATACCGATACCGACCAAACACAGAATAAATATCCAATGATTTCTTGTGAATTTTGTAATTTGCATATTCTCCCTTTAGATATTAAATTAAAAAAACGTATTGAAATGAATTATCCATCACTATTTAAACAAAAATCACCCGAAAACAATCAAAACATACAATTACGACCATACAATAATCCTAACATCAACCAATAACAACCACAACAAGCCCAAGCATATAAAAACCTTTCACCAAAACCCATCAACCACCAACCCGCCATTTTTTGTCAGCATTCCCTCAATTTCATGCGATTTTCCCAAAACACAAAAACTCTTCAAAAAACCGTTCAATTTAGAAACAAAGGCTGGATCTAGTTTTTCACAATTAGTCTATATGAGTCAAGAGGCTTGCTCATTACATTCGCAATGCTGCGGCTGCGTTACACTACGCCTCGCGTAGGCACTATCGTGCCTACCGCCTGCGCGTCGCTTCGCTCCTTGCTTAGGATACTACGGATGAGGAAGTGCAAACATGCACCCATACTTTACAAAAAAAACAATAATAAAATAAATAATATATTAAACTGACCACAAATAAAGCCACCCATTACAAAACATGCACAAACACATTCTGCAGCACTTCCCAACAATACACACAAAATCTCAAAAAAATACGCCCACTCTCTAACAGAAACGCAATAACATGCCACTAGTCATGCTAGACGCAACTGGTTTAAATACAAAGGCCACCAATTTATTTTTGCTAAGGTTAAAAATCCACATAGTTACAATGTCAAATCAGACGCTAAATACCACCATACTCATCTGATCTATCCATTGAATCTATCGATTTTCCCCACCTTCAATCAAGAGCACTAGCGATTGTTACAACCCACTAACACAAAAACACAATGAAGGTTACGATGCTACCACAAGAAATTCAGACAAAAAATAAAGAAAAGACATTGGTTGCTAAGGCCGGTCTTTCTCACATGTTCAATACTGCTATTGGGTGCTGGAAACGTTTCCAATCGAGGAATTTAATCCCGCAAAAAGGAGGCGTTTAAGCAATGAAAATATCAGCGCGCCATGGTAATAAACTTACTCGTACCCGAAGACCATCATCTTCAAAAATCTCTCCTTCTGAAAAAACTTTAGTTAAACAGTTTCAAGGATATCTCAATATTATCGACGGTAAACGCATATTAGTTGCGTCAAATGTTAATAATACCACATGGGAACAGGGCGCATGGGACTATTACGATATGTCATACACCACCAGGTGGTCCCCCAGTTACAAAAAAAAGATGATTGCTAAGATGTACGCGGTTGAAGCATATTGCAAAAAGTCGAAGAAATTTGTTGTTACCCTCCTCACTCTCACCGAATACCAAGACGGTAATTCCAGTATCAACACTCTTGGAAAGATCAATACACGCGAAGAACTCTTCGGCGACAATCAGTCAAAAACCGGGCTGAAAGGGGGGTGGAGGTTATTATCAAACCTTATCGCCAAAACATGCCCCAATCTCGAATATATCTGGGTTATGGAGCCACACAAATCTGGCTATCCCCACATACACGTTGCCATTCTCGGATACATCCCCAAGGATATGCAGGATAGGTTGGCTCGGTTGTGGTCCGAAAAGTATCAGGTCGGATCGGCGGAACACGGTATTGATTTCGCCGTGAAATCCGTTAAAGAGAGTGTTCAGTCGATTCGGAACTACTTGATGAAGTACATTTCCAAAGGTATCGGGGCCGGTGGCAGCAAGACATGGACGCCCGCGGAATGGATCTATCACGCCATTGCATGGAAGCACCAACACCGGTATATCGGCATGAGCCGCATCATCTCTCGTTACTGTACCGCTCACAAACTACGATTCAAGTTCCGCAAATACATGACAGAACTCTGTAGCTATGATATCGGGCTCATCAAGATACCCATCGACAAACAAGGCATTATAGATGCTATCAAACAATTTCAATGGCGGAACCCGCACGAATCCACACCCCCTCCCGATAAACGGTGGTTCGGCTCATTCTCGTTCGACTCTACCAGCGGAACGGTCACCCCTATTCGAAAATCTCCAACGTTCAACTCCGTTATTGGTGCGTTTGATGCGACCGCTGCTAACCGAATGCCCGTTATTCGACTACCCATTGACCAACAGATCAACAACACCATCACTGAACAGACCGCCCATTACATCGAACAATTCATACACATCGTTCAACCGAAGTGGGAACTCGGATTACACAAATCTGAACAGACAAACATTGTTTAAACACAAAACCAACAATACCATCATCATGAAGCATGCAATCACTTCTATCAAAGAAACTTAACTCCAAGGCATGAAATCCATAACACGCTCATCTCGTCAACTGACTCTTAATGACTCACAATTTACTCTCACTTACGTCATCTTCAACGACGATAACACACACGACCACAGTCCGTGGAATAATTTCAAAAAACAGAAGAAACCAAGAATCAAAAAGGGAAAACAAGCACAATTTACTCGGTTCTTTGAACAGTTTTAACCGTTTTACTCGCTTTCGGTATGTTTATATGATTTCCATCCTTACACAGGGAACATGGATAACAATTCTCGATGGTCTCTGATGAGCACTTTATTCATATTTCTGCTCCTTTGTTCGGTCTGTGTAGTGCCGGTCATTGCGGCAGATAAACAAAATAATGTTATAGAAGATGGGGTGCATCTGCTCAATTTTGATACATCTGCGACTAGTTTTGATCCATAATTTTACAAAAAATGATTATAGGTCTGTTTTCTTGACTTTTTCATTGAGTCTTTTTAGCTCGTCGTTGATGACCTGGTTGGTATCTGCGATTATTCCGTGAAGTATTTTAACAGTGTCGAGGTTGTTTTTGTCGTTGATATATAGGTTATAGGCCTCTGTTTCGAGGGTCATCTGTTTTTGAATGTTGGTTTTTGATTTTGCAATTTCTTTTGGTGAACACCCACGGGACACTGTGCTATCAGTTCCAGTGCATTCACTGGGGATTCTCTCAAGTCGTTTGATATCATGTGGGCGACAGTTGATAATTGCGGTTATTGCTTTCGTATATGCATCACGTTTGAATCCCATGTCGATTTGTGCTGGAATATTAATTGCACTTGGTGGGTGTTGCGTGTGTGGTAGGTATATTGTATATGCAAAATCTTCGCTATCTGTAGCTTTATCGAGTGTTTTATGATAATCGGTCGTTGTAGTTAATGCAATGTAAAATGTGAAGAGAATTACTAGTGTTTTCGCAAGTTGTTTGTAGGTGATTGTGGTATCCCAGTATCCCGCAGTCATAGAATATGGTTGTTAATTTCAAATATGTAAAGTACTAGTTCCTCGTCCTGGTCTAAATGGCCATGTAGGTATGAGATATTGTTAGATTGTTGAAAAAAATAGTTGATATGATTATAGGTCTGTTTTCTTAACTTTTTCGTTGAGTTTTTTTAGTTCGTCGGTGATGACCTGGTTGGTATCTGCGATTATTTCGTGGATCTTTGTAACAGTATCAAGATTGTTTTGATCGTTGATATATAGGTTGTAGGCCTCTGTTTCGAGGGTTATCTGTTTTTGAATGTTGGTTTTTGATGTAGCAATTTCTTTTGGTGAACAACCACGGGACACGGTGCTATCGGTTCCAGCACATTCACTGGGGGTTTTCTCAAGTCGTTTGATATCATGTGGGCGACAGTTGATAATTGCGGTTACTGCTTTCGTATATGCATCACGTTTGAATCCCATGTCGTGTGCATTAAAACCTAATGCGGTTATTGCCATATCATTACGTTTTGCTTCATTGTTACACTCGTTGGGTTTGATGTCATGTGCTTTGGGGGAATTTGGGAAGTTCTTTTTTAAATTATTGCAATCGGTAATAATTTGTTTTTTGCTATTTGTCAATATTTTTTCGTGATTTTTAAAAAATGGTACATACAATTTGTACGCGAATGTCTCATCATCTGTAGCTTTGTCGAGAAGAATGTGGTATTCGTTGAGATCATATACTGCAGTTCCTATTCCAATAAGTATTATTCCTGTTGCGATGGCCTCTTCCCAGCCTTGAGCCGCGACTGGGGTTGCTACACATGCAAATATAAGAAGAATAACAAACACAGACGAGGCAAGTTTGATCCCGCTTTTATGGTTCATAATCCCTTGTTACAAAATTGAATGATATATGGTTACCGCTTTATTTCTGAACCACATCACCCACCATTTTTTGTCGTCATTCCCTTAAATCCATATAATTTTCCCCAACCACAACCCTCTTCAAACTCGTTCAATTTCGAAACGGTTGCTGGGGTCGGTTTTTCTGCATTGATCTATATGAGCCACGAACTGAAGACTAGTGGTCTTGATATTACGAAATTCACGCACCTTTTGTCCGATGGGTCCCTGGTTCCAAAACTTGATCTGTAATTACGTATACGGTTGTGGTGGTGATTTGTTTATCAACCCGCCCTTTTCTTTTTTTAAGTGTGTTTGTATTAACC
>Ga0118677_10007479_pt1 | contig 18001 bp, 15 predicted proteins | sample AliMusrvi5mmetaG_FD_86154 | JGI IMG/M metagenome (GOLD analysis project Ga0118677, IMG submission 86154) | reverse complement strand
TTAAAATATAAATACGCACCATACATTAAGCGAAAATCTGTAGTACACAAATCTGAACTGGTGGATTGTCAATTCATTGAAAACCAATTTTTTTTATCAGGATAGCTGCAAGTTGGGTTAAAAAATAATTCACATCATACAATTTCTTGAATTTGTACAAATTGTTAGCCAAACTCAATATCTGTCCAAAAACAGTCCCCAAAAATTAATTTCAAGACGAACAAAGGGTAGTGTTTTAGCCAAAACTAAAATAATTTTAAAAACATGTTCTGACAAAAAAAATGACTTATGAAACCCAATGGCCTAGAAATATCTTTACCTTTGCTAGGTTTGCCTAATTCTTTTGATTCTAAGGCAGACCATCTATATTTGATCTTTAATCTTCTGAATGTATGGTATACGACGTCATTATTGTTGGAGCAGGGCCAGCAGGGATTTTCACAGCTTATGAACTTGTAAAAGAACGTAAAGATCTCAAAATTCTTATACTCGAAAAAGGGAGAGACATACAACATCGGAAATGTCCCAAACATACCAACGGAGGAACCTGTATTAATTGTAAACCTTGCTCTATAACAACAGGTTGGGCAGGAGCAGGGGCCTATTCCGACGGAAAATTATCACTTTCGCATGAAGTTGGGGGTAATCTGCCCAACTATATTGGTGTAGAACAAACAATGGAAATGATCCGTTATACCGATGAAATTTACTTAAAGTTTGGTGCGGACTCCAAAATTCATGGAGCCTCCGAAACACCTGCCATGCGTGAAATCCGAAGAAAATCGATTGAAGCCAACCTCAAATTAGTGCCGTGTCCGGTCCGACATCTCGGCACAGAAAAAACTCAACATCTCTATCATGCGGTTTTTGATCATCTCACAAACAGTGGCGTTGTGGTTCTGTTTAATTCACCTGTTAAAGAGTTCATTATCAATCAAAATCAGATCGAAGGGGTAAAATGTACAAAGGAGACATTTTATGCCAAAAGAGTTGTTGTTGCCGTAGGTCGCGAAGGTTCCAACTGGCTCATGTACCAGTGTGAAATACAGCATATTCCTACGGAGACAGGAATCGTCGACATAGGTGTTCGTCTTGAATGCAGGAACGAAATTATGCAGGATATAAACGATAACTTTTACGAAGCCAAGTTGGTTCATTACACACGCTTCTTCGACGATAAAGTGCGGACTTTTTGCTCAAACCCGGGCGGATTTGTCTCATCGGAATATTACGATGGTAACTTGGCTGTAGTCAATGGGCACAGTTATAAAGATTTGAAAAGTGACAACACCAATTTTGCCTTATTGGTCTCACAGAAATTCACAGAACCATTTAATGCCCCCATCGAATATGGCCACCACATTGCAAGACTCGCAAATATGCTGACCCGCAATAAAATCCTTGTTCAGCGTTTCGGCGATTTGGTGCGCGGGCGAAGAACAACACCTGAGCGACTATACCGGAATAACATCATACCAACATTGAAAGACGCCGTTCCCGGTGATTTAAGTCTCGTGTTACCTCACCGTATTTTACTCGATATCATCGAGATGATACATTCGCTGGATAAAGTTAGTCCGGGACTTGCGAGTGACGAAACATTGCTTTACGGTGTTGAAGTCAAGTTCTATTCTAACATCATCAAAGTCGACAAGACCTTCCAAAGTGCATCTGTCAAAAACCTTTATTTTGGAGGAGATGGTGCAGGACTTACACGCGGTTTAATGCAGGCATCAGTTAATGGAATATTAATTGCAAGAGAGATATTGAAAAACTGCATTTGTTAAATCCCCTTTTCATGTCGATATTTGCACAAAAATTAAATACAAATCAAAAAGGTCTGTTCGATTGTTATGATTTATGACAAGAAAAATAGAAGTTATTGAATTTTTGATTTGAAGCACCCAGAATTATAAAATGTTTAAAGAAAGCAATATACGACAAGAACTGAAACATCGGATTCTCATCCTCGATGGTGCGATGGGAACAATGATTCAGCGGGTTAAACTGACAGAAGAGGATTTCCGGGGTGAACGGTTTGCAAACTGGACTTCACCGCTCAAAGGAGATAACGATCTGCTTTCTATTACCCGTCCTTCAGTGATTCAGGATATTCATGAAGGATTTCTCGAAGCCGGTGCAGACATCGTGGCAACCAATACTTTTAATGCAACACGTGTTTCACAAGCTGATTATGGAATGGAAGCACATGTTTATGAGATGAATAAATCTTCAGCTCAAATTGCATGCGCAGCTGCAGCGCAATATTCGACTCCCGAACATCCCCGCTATGTAGCAGGTTCAGTCGGGCCAACAAACAAAACCTGTTCAATGTCTCCCGATGTAAATGATGCCGGATATCGGGCCATCTCATTTGCCGATATGAAAGATTCGTACCGCGAGCAGGTCGAAGGTTTACTCGATGGAGGTGTCGACATACTTCTTGTGGAAACCATTTTCGATACGTTGAATGCCAAAGCGGCGATGATGGCCATTGAAGAGGTGCTGGATGACCGAAAAATCAGAATTGAAGTGATGATTTCGGGTACAATTACTGATAAAAGTGGTCGGACCTTGTCGGGACAAACCGTTGAAGCATTTCTTAACTCTTTATCGCATATTGATTTATTAACGATAGGACTTAATTGTTCACTGGGCGCAAAAGATTTGCGTCCATACCTTGAGGAATTAAGTCGCAAGGCCCCATTTTACATTAGTGCGCATCCAAATGCAGGTTTGCCCAATCAGTTTGGCGAATATGACGAAACACCTGAAGTAATGGGACTTCACGTTCAGAGCTTCTTCGAAAACCGCATGGTCAATATCATCGGCGGGTGTTGCGGAACGACGCCTGATCATATTCGCGAACTGGCAAAAATGGCAGCTAAGTTTAAACCCCACAAACGCAGTCATCCCGATATCGCAACCCGTTTAAGCGGATTGGAACCATTGACTGTGGCTAAAACTTCCAACTTTGTTAACATCGGCGAACGGTGTAATGTAGCCGGTTCAATCAAATTTGCCAGACTGATACGGGAAGAGAAGTATGAAGAAGCGCTTGCTATTGCCCGCGAAATGGTCGAAGGCGGCGCCCAGGTAATCGATGTGAACATGGACGATGCAATGCTCGATGCTGAAAAAGAGATGGTTCGCTTTCTTCATTTGGTGATGTCTGAACCTGATATTGCCAAGCTTCCGGTGATGGTCGATTCATCGAAATGGTCTGTCATCGAAGCAGGTTTGCAATGTCTGCAGGGAAAGGCAATCGTCAATTCAATCAGTTTGAAAGAAGGGGAGGAGAACTTCAAAGAACGTGCTCATAAAATAAAACAATACGGTGCTGCCGCTGTTGTAATGGCCTTCGATGAAAAAGGCCAGGCTTCAACTTTTGAACAACGCATCAGCATTTGCGAACGTGCATACCATATTCTGGTAGATGAGGTACATTTCCCGCCCCAGGATATCATTTTCGATCCCAACGTTTTGACAGTTGGGACGGGAATTGAGGAACATAATAACTACGCACTCGATTTTATTAATGCCACAAGGTGGATCAAGGAAAATCTTCCTTATGCCAAAGTAAGTGGCGGTATATCAAATGTATCCTTCTCATTCCGCGGAAATAATACACTGCGCGAGGCATTCCATTCGGTGTTTCTTTATCATGCAATCGCAGCCGGACTTGACATGGGAATCGTTAACCCAGGTATGTTGCAGATTTACGACGAGATCCCCAAAGATTTGCTCGAATATGTCGAAGATGTAATCCTTAACCGGAGACCAGATGCAACAGAGCGGATTCTGGCCTTTTCTGAAACGATGAAAGAGGGCGAAAAAAAGGAAGAGAAAATCGAAGAATGGCGATCCTTGCCTGTAATTGAGCGTATCCAACACGCGCTTGTTAAAGGCATCACCGATTTTATCGAAGAAGATATTGTCGAAGTGCTTCCGGAATACAACAGTGCCATCAGGGTGATTGAAGAACCGCTGATGGATGGGATGAATAGGGTAGGGGACTTGTTTGGCAGCGGAAGGATGTTTCTGCCACAAGTGATTAAGTCAGCCCGCGTGATGAAAAAAGCGGTTGCTTTCTTACAGCCTTATATTGAGCAGGATAAACTCGATCTGAAACAAGCGCCTACTGTAAAAAAGAAAATCCTGCTTGCAACAGTGAAAGGTGATGTGCACGATATCGGAAAGAATATTGTTGGCGTCGTGTTAGCCTGCAATAATTACGATGTGATCGATCTTGGCGTAATGGTTCCGGCAGAAACAATTCTGAATAAGGCTATTGAAGAAAACGCAGATATTATTGGACTCAGCGGTCTGATCACACCTTCGCTTGAAGAGATGGCCCATGTGGCGCATGAAATGGAACGTCGCGGATTTAAGATTCCACTAATGATTGGTGGTGCTACTACTTCCAAAATACATACAGCAGTAAAAATAGCTCCCGAATACAGTAATACAGTTGTCTATGTGAAAGATGCCTCACGTGCTGTTCAGGTAGTTTCGAGCCTTTTGGCAGACGATCAGGAATATCTTGCCTCGATTAAAAGTGAGTACAAAGAGCTTCGTGCGACACACAGTGCTAAAAAACCCAAAGAATATCTCACAATCGCCGAGGCAAGAGCCAATAAATTCAAGCCGGAATGGAATGAGTCAATGGTTTATTCCCCGGCATTTAAAGGGATTAAAGTATTTGATGATTATCCGCTCGAAGAGCTGAGACGCGATATTGATTGGACTTTCTTCTTCCTCGCCTGGGAGTTCCGGGGAAAATTTCCTGCCATTCTTGACGATCCGAATCAGGGAGCTGAAGTACGGAAACTATATGATGAAGCCAATCATTTCCTCGACGAAATTATAGCCAAAAAGATGATCACCGCAAAAGGGATTTTCGGAATCTGGCGAGCCAACTCGAATGGAGATGATATTGAGCTATATACAGATGAAAGTCGCAAAACTCTTCTTGGAAAGTTCTGTCATTTACGACAGCAACAAAAAAGAAGTTCAGGCCTGCCTAATTATTGCCTGAGTGATTTCGTGGCGCCAAAAAGTTCAGGAATTGCCGATTATTGTGGCGGATTTGCAGTAACGGCCGGAATTGGTGTTGCTGAATGGGTTGAAAAATTCAAAAAAGAGGGGAATGATTTCCAGGCGATTCTTCTGGAATCATTGGCCGACCGACTGGCTGAAGCTTTTGCAGAACGACTTCATGAAAGGGTAAGAAAAGAGTTTTGGGCCTATGCGCCCGATGAAAACCTCTCGGCGCTTGATCTGATTAACTGCAAATACCAGGGAATTCGTCCGGCTGCAGGTTATCCTGCTTGTCCGGAACATTCCGAAAAACAAGTCTTATTTGATTTGCTGGGAGCCACCGAAAAAGCAGATATTCAGCTAACAGAACACTTCTCAATGTACCCGACTGCCTCGGTTTGCGGACAGTATTTTTCCCATCGCGATTCGGTTTATTTTGGATTGGAGCGTATAGCAAAAGATCAGGTTACAGATTTTGCGCGCCGTAAAAATGTGCCCGTCGAATATGTGGAGAAATTCCTTCCTTCGAATTTGAACTATAAAATTTAAGTCAACTGAATTTCATCAACAGCCGTTTTTAAAAAATCGCGACTGTAATAATCCGGATCAATGATTTCGCCATCCCAAATAACGATGTCGAGATCAATGGTTCGCGGACCAAATTTTGGTGCAGTGCGATCACGTTTTAACAGGTCCTCAATATTTTTAAGATAACTCTTAAAATCAGCTATTTCCATCGTCGTTAAAATCTTTGCAGCTCCATTCAGAAAATCGGGTTGATCAGGAATGCCAATGGGGGAGGTTTTGACCAATGTTGAAACTGAAACAAATTCCTGTTCCTGCCGCAAGTAAAAAAGTGCAGCAGCTATGTTCTGTTCTGAATTAATATTCGAACCTATTCCGATGATGCATTCATGTTTCTTCATCGTCTTGCCTCCAATTCAACCGAAACAGATTCCGAAAACCGAAGTGCATGCGGTTTGTCAATTTCAACCTTCGCTCGCAGAACACGCTCGTCCTGCATGACCAATTGCAAAACTTCGTTTGTTAATTTTTCAAGAAGGTTGAACTTACTTTCTGATACAAAAGCGATTATTGCTTTGGTGATTGCCTTGTAGTTATAAATTTCATCCTGATGATCGGTGCTGACAGCCCTGGTGACGTCGACCTCAATTTCAATATTAATGATCACATCCTGCCGGTTTACCCGCTCCTCAGGGTTAAACCCAATGATTGTTCGCACAAGCAGATTTTTAATGCGGATGATTGCCATCACTTAAAAATTAAGTTGATTCAATAGTTGGTTTAAATATACATAAATCACAACAGTTGTGCACCACCATCACAAAAGATCAACTGACCAGTTAAATCTTCATTTCCAATAATATAATCGATGCTTTTGAGAATAGAAATTATACCCGAGGGCGTTTTCATGGGCGTCAGATCAGCGATCTTTTCAAGATAATGGTGATCTTTACCTGCAGGTGCAAGAATTGCCCCTGGGGCGATTGCATTGACACGAAAATTAGGCGCCAACTCGAGAGCCGCCATTTTGGTTAGTTCCCAAAGTGACTTTTTCGAAAGAGAATAGGAGAGGTAATCACTCGTATTTTTTGTAATTCTTGTGTCTGAAATATTGATAATCAGACCGCTTGTTGCACAATTGGCAAAATCGCGTATTAAAATAAACGGAGAAACCAAATTCACCTGCGTGTGCCGGATCAGTGATTCAGCCGAAGTCTCTTTAAATTTGGATAGTTCAAAAACTGACGCACTATTAACAAGCAGATCAAGCTGACCAAAATGATCAAATACCTGTTTTATAAGCCTATGTGTTTGATCTGAATCTCCCAGATCAGCCTGAAAAGAATAAAAACGCTGACCTGGAAAACGAATTGCCAATTCCTTTTCAAATTCAGAAACATCTTTGGAAGAAGTTCTGTAATGCAACGCTACATCCCATCCGCTATTTGCCAGGTGTAGTGCAATTTCGCGTCCAAGTCTCACAGCACTTCCTGTTATCAACGCAACTTTTGCCATATCGCTACTTTTTCATAAATCTAATATAAAAATTCAACAGGGAAAAGCGTTTGAATATGTTTTTCACAAAGTAATCCATCATTTAAGCTATGGGCAAAATAGATTATACATTCTCTTACACAAAAAGCAATGATAGATTGCCATAAAAAGTTACTAAATAACTACCTCAGTGTCCATTTTCCCATTGCTTAAAAGTTATTTGTATACTATCGACACCATTGTTTGTGTAATGTTTCTGTATTCTTTGTGTAATATTACTGTATTAAATGATACAGAATCATTACAACTGAATTACACAAATCTTACTTAAAGTAAAAAGAAAGTATGGTTAAATTAATAACTTGAAATACGAAATTTTATCCAAATAATTACTTAGAATTTTGATCAACCCTATTTATTATGCTAGTATTCATTTTCATGCTAGTAGTTTAGGTTTTGATGCCGGTAGAATTCATTTCGGGATCAGAAGGTACAAAAAAAGGATGTCCCGAAGAACATCCTTAAATCTAACAAATTGAATGAAAGAACTATTTTTTCTGAGCAACGACACTAAATGCCAGTGTAAAATCATCGTAAATCACTTTGTCACCCAATCCCTGGAAAAAGCTGCCAGAACCATATTTGATTCCAAAAAGTGTACGGTTAACCGTAATAACTCCGTCTGCAGTCAATTTATCACCCGTTGCAGTAACTTTTGCGGTAAATTCAATGGGTTTGGTAATGCCTTTAATCGTAAGATCTACCAGAAACTTAAAATCATTTCCAGACACAGCTGTTACTTTTTTGATCTCCATTTTGGATTCAGGGAATTTTTCGATTGAGAAAAAATCATCCGAAGCAAGATGTCCCATCAGTTTTGCTTTCATTCCTGCATCTGCAATATCTTCATCTGCAATAGTTTTCATGTCAATTACAAATGTTCCACCCGAAATTTTATTACCGGTTCCTACAATTGATCCATTTGCGAACAAAATGGACCCATTATGCTGACCAGTAACCTTTTTTGCTTCCCATTTTACTTTGCTTGCAGCTTTATCTACAACATATTCTGTCGCATTCAACGTGACACTGAAACCTAATAACATGACCACCAAAGCAAAAAACGACATTTTGAAACCTAATTTTCCGAACTGACTATTCATATCTACAAATTTAAATTATATACAAACAACGATTAAGCTATGATTTTTGTTTAGAAAATGAGATTGTTTAGAAATCACGAGTTAAATTGTATATTTATGGCCAATAAAGTTCATACAATTTATCTTGAAAATGAAGAATATTAACGAATCAACAGACGATATCAATCTTACAGGTTTCCGCTTTTTCAAGTCATTGACAGAAGAAGAACTTAAAAGCCTTAATTTTGAAAAGACATGCACGACCTACAAAAAAGGTAGCATTGTATATAAAGAGGGTAGTAGACTTACCGGATTTTACTGCGTCATGCGAGGAATTGTAAAGGTATATAAAACAGGCATTGATGGTAAAGAAATGATCATCCGTTTTGCAAGGAAGGGAGATATTATTGCCTATCGGTCGCTTTTAAGTCAGGAATCGGCTTGTACAACTTCAAAAGTCATTGATGACGCCATATTATGCCATATTCCATATAAAACCCTTCTCAATCTGATTGAGAAGAACTCGTCATTTTCATTGGCGATGCTTAGGATAGTATGCGCTGAATTAAAAGAGGCAAATGAATACATTACCGATATTGCGCAGAAAACAGTTCGGGAACGACTTGCAGAGGTGCTATTACTTCTTAAAGATAATTTCGATCTTGATTCCGATAAGACGCTGCAAATTTCATTGACAAGAGAAGAATTGGCAAATACCGTGGGTACCGCCACAGAATCGATCATTCGTCTTCTTTCGGAGTTTAAACAGGATAAATTGATCGATCTTCAGGGACGTAAAATCAAAATAATAAATCTTTCAGGACTCACCAAGGTTGCGAATCTCACTAAATACTAAATTAATGTCTGATCAGCCAATCCTCGGGATCGAGTTTTGTACTTTCGTGCCATAATTGAAATTTAAGGACTGTTTTATTATCGTCATTTTGATCGGTAAAAACACTTCCGATTTCCTCCTTAATATCCACGTTCTGACCGGCCTTAACAAATACATCGTTTAGGTTCGAATATACCGTGAGGTAATTGCCATGCCTGATAATCACGGCAAAGTTAGCACCCGGAATGGAAATTACTTTGGTAACCTCTCCTTTAAAAATAGCTCTGGCTTTGGCATTAGCCTGTGTAGTAATATCTATTCCCGAATTACGTACAACCACATATTTCAAAACGGCGTGCGGATGATCACCAAAATGGTCGGTTATTAAACCACGCTGTACGGGCCATGGAAATTTACCTTTGTTATTTGAAAAATCTCCGGATAGTACTTTTTCAGCAGGTGTCAAAGCTAAACCTGGTTCCTTCGATTTTTTCCGGGTTACTTTTTTTGCCTCATCCGAAATAACTCTTTCAATTTCCTGCTCTAATCGTAACTCTGCTTTTCGTTGATTTTCAAGCTTTTTCTTTAAATCCTTCTCTTTCTGCTGCAAATCAGAATAAACGTCATTTTGCTGTACCTTTTGTTGTTCAATAATTTTTGTTTGTTTGACTTTTGAAACCAACAGGTTTTGCTTCTCTTCTTTACGCTTATTGAATTCTAACAACTGGCCACCAATCGAAGCCTTAAATTCTAAAATTCTGTCTGCCTGCTTACGTCTGTAATCGGCATATTGTCTTAAATAAATAAATCGTTTGTAAGCCTGATTGAAGTCTTGCGACGAAAGCAGAAAAAGCATTTGATTATTACTATTCTGGTTTCTGTTGGCATACCTGATCATTGAGGCATATCTTAATTTGACTAATTCAAGTTCAGCACTTAGTGAATCAATCCGTTTTGAGTTTTGTTGAATAGAGGTGTCAAGATATCCAATTTCACCAGTAATATTATTGATGAGATTGTCCTGAAGTTTAATTTGTCTCTCCAAAACAGCAAGCCTGTTAAGAGAAGCTTTTGCATTGCTGTTTGTCTCCTTTAATAGGTTGTTGATGTATTCAATCTCCGATGTTGTTTTCTCTTTTTGCTTCCTCAGTTCCTCAAGCGACTGACCAAAAGCATTGATGCATAAACATAGAAAACAAACAAAGCAGACTGGTTTTAAAAATCTCAGAATAGTATACTCCATCGATAAAATATAACCAAAATGATACTTAATTATTCAATTAACTTCCTTTTGTATTTTGGTGAAACCGAAAACCCAAAATTAGTTTCATCATTCAAACTTATCTTCGATAATTCAATCGATAACTCCATAGGTCTATTTCCTGTTAATTGTATTTTTATCAATGTGGGAAACCATTGATTCATCACTTTTTCATAATTTGAAAAATCAAGATTCAACTTATTATTAGTATTAAGATCGTTAAAAATCATTCGCTTTACTACAAATGAATCGGGATCAATATAGATGTCTTGTTTTATCACATGCCCTTCCTCTGTACGAATGCGATACCTATCAAGCCGATCTTCATTTTTATTAAGCTTCCGAAGTTTCCGGTCACGTATAGATGAAATCTTATACATATCATCTTCAATCTCACACGAAAATTCCTTGAAATCCTTATCCTTTGGATCCATACGAAACGAAAACATTTTATTACTAAGAAGTGCCTGTAAAACACTGAAATCAACATCAATTCCCAGTAATTTGCTCAAATAATTGTTTTTCCCTACAAATAACTCCTGATCGAGAAAATAAACCATTTTGAACGAATCGATATTAACCTCCATTTTACCCACTGGAATAGCCAGTTTCTGTGCATATAACTGAATAATACTGTCGCGCCTGATTTTATACGATCCCCTGACAGAGGTGGTTTTTCCCTCTGTTGTAAGAGAAATAGCAATTTTTTTTACAGATAATGTTTCAAATTTCAATGAATTTTCGTTGGTCATTTTAATTACCTTACCCACACTGTACCGCTTAATTCTTTTTGGTGCTGCAATTTTTTGAACCTGTTTGCAACCAGCAAAGAGAAATGTAAGGATAAATACCCAATAAAAACAATAAATAAACCTTTTACCGGAACGCATAAAATTAGTTTTCTTTTGTTTCAATATATCGCTTTTCAGCTATTTTCTGTTTAAGAATTTTTGAATCATTACCCATTTTAAGAGACTTCTTCCATTGCGTAAGTGCATTATCTTTTTCATTCAGGTAAAAGAGAATGTCTCCATAATGCTCAACCAGAACAGCACTCGCATCTGTATCTTTTGAAAGTGCAGTCTCCATATAAAACTTTGCCAACTGAAAATCTTTTTTCACAAAAAACACCCATGCATAAGTATCGAGATAAGTTGCATTTTCAGGGTTGGCCTGAATAACTTTTGCACTCAATTTTTCGGCAACATCAAGCCTCTCACGTTTCAAAGAAAGATAGTATGAATAATTATTCATGGCCATGTAATTTTCGGGATCAAGCTCTACAACTTTATCAAAAACATCAAAAGCTTCGTTAAACCGTTTTAGATTATAAAAAGCCTCGGCCTGATAAGTATAAAGCTGTGAAAGTATTTTAGGATCTTTTTTTGCATGAACAATTCCCGAATCGACTACGGCAAGTATTTCGATATATTTTTTCTCTTGCAATAATCCAACCGATTTGAGAATGTAAATTAAAGGTTGATCAGGGAAATATTCAAGGGCCTTTTTGCTATCATCATTCATCGACTTCCAATCAAGTAAATCATTATTAATCAATAAAAGCCGTTCCCAATATATGTAGTTGTCTTTCTTAATATCAAGAACAAGTCTTATTTGTTTACGAGCTTCTTCTGGTTGCTTTTTATTCAGAAAATAGTCGGCCATCAATGCCCGGGGTCGTTCATCATCAATATGTGTTTCAATAAGGACGTGGAGTAATTCGAGTTGTTGCTCGTCAGTAATCTTAATGGTTCCAGGTTGAATCAGCAACATATACATTTGAGCTTTTGTCTCAAGTTCAAGAGTAGCATTTCTAAAAGCCGCTTTGATGTGATCATATGCTTTTACTGAATCATTTGCTTCAAGGTAAAAACTTGCAAGTGAGAGATGAACAAATCCATCATTTGGTTCAATTTCGAGTATTTTATTGTAATTTTCGAGTGCCTTATCCCTGTTTTTGTCAGCTAAATACATATCTGCTAGCAACCCGTAATATTTTGATACTGCCGGATAAGCCTTAATAAGTTTTTCAATCTCTGCATACGCTGCTGGCCTGTTTCCTTGTTGAATATAGATTTGCTGTTTTCCAACGGCAATGGGTTCAGTAATTCCCATCTTTTGTTCAAACTGATTGTACATTGCCAAAGCCTGTTCGTTTTTACCAGCCATTGTAAGCAGTGCTGCCTGATAAAACGGGTAATCGGGATTATCGGGTACCAGTTTTGAAATAGCTTCATACTCCAAAGCAGCCTTTTCGTACAACTTATTCTGCTGATAAACTTTTACCAGCAATAAACGATAATACTGATTGTCAGGATTAATAGAAACAGCCTTTTCAAGTAAAAACATTGAACTTTGAAAATCACCTTTGGAAACATGAATGTTTGCCATTTCGTAGAGGGTTGCCGAGGAACGCGGATCTATTTCGAGACAACGCGAGAAAATTTTTATAGCATCGTCAAAATTAATTAATGTCTTTTGCTTTAAACCTTCAATATAAAGATATTCAAATTCTTTCCGTGCATCTTCACTCAACTTAATTTCAGTTGTATCTGCCGAAACAGTAACAGTGGTGCTTAAAGGAACAGTTTTTGCAACTTTACAGGAAAAAAAAGCTCCTGAACTTATCGTAATCAATAAAATACCAATTAATCTCTTTCTACTTGTCATTCTAAATAATTTTAATTCTTAAGCTGTCAGCATATTTCAAAAATCAATGCTTGCCAGTATGCCCAAATCCACCTTCACCACGTGTGGTATCTTCGAGTATTTCGACACGTTCCCAATTTACCGTTTCATGAGCAGCAACTACCATTTGGGCAATTCGTTCGCCATGCTGAATAACAAATTTTTCGGAAGAAAGATTTATGAGTATTACCTTGATTTCACCACGATAATCTGCGTCTATAGTTCCAGGAGAATTTAGTACCGTTATTCCCCTTTTTAAAGCCAGCCCACTTCTGGGTCTCACCTGTGCCTCGTATCCAATAGGTAATTCAATGAATAACCCTGTTGGAATCAGCATTCTTTCAAAAGGTTCAAGTATTACTTCATCTTTAAGGTTTGCACGCAAATCCATACCTGCAGCATGTTCTGTGCTATATTCAGGCAACTCGTTTAATGATTTATTGACGATCTTTACTTTCATTCTCAATTATTTCAATTTGCTAAGATAATAAACAATTCCAATACCTGTTCTGTTGTCATTTTACCTTGCTCCTAAAGTTAAATAATCCTATAAGATCAGACTTCTCTTTCAACCATATAAAAAGGAAGAAAATCATGAATAAGCCAGTATTAAAACTTAAACGTATGATTTTATCGTTAAAGACCACAATATTTTGAATTAGAAATAGCGACATAGCCACTAAAAAATAAGCAGCAATTCTTTTTAAGTTATATTTTACAGGAAAATATTTCTGTCCAACGATATATGATGTAACCGTCATTACCAATGAAGCAGTAAAAAATGCATATCCGCAAGCCATATAACCTAATAAAGGTATAAAAAGAACGTTTAAAACAACAGTAATGATTGCGCCTACAATAGCAAACCTGGCACCAAAATGAGTTTGGTCAGTTAATTTATACCACAATGATTGTGTATAGAATATGCCCAGGAATAAATTTCCCATCAACAACCATGGAACAACTTTAATCCCTTCGTGATATCCTGATTTAGATGAACCTATAAAAAATTTGAGGATATCCATATAAAACATTACACCTAAAAAGATAATTAAGCCAAGGATCACAAAGTATTTCATGATCACAGCATATACTTTTTTGGAGTCTTCATTTTTATAATGTGAAAATAAAAAAGGTTCGAAGGAGAACCGGAATGCCTGAACAAAAAGCATCATCAAAATAGCCAGCTTACTATTAGCTGAATATACTCCAAGTTCAAATAGGGGTTTATCGGAACCAACAATAAGCTTTGGCAATAAAATTTTATCAATTTGCAAATTAACCATTCCAGCAACACCAATCACCAATATTGGCCATCCATATTTCAGCATCTGACGGAGAAGTGTTCCATCAAAATTCGATTTTCTGATTTTAAGATCAGGTATAAAGAAAAGCAATGTTATTGCTGAAGCCACTAAATAAGATAAAAAAGCGTAGCCAATACCTATCTTTGGATTGTAAATATATTGAACGAAAGAATTTGGATTTAAATGTAATATTTTAGGGCACAAATAAATCCAGAATACGTTTAAGAATATACTTAAAGCAATATTAACAAGTTTTATAGTTGCAAACTTTATCGGTCTGGACTCAAGTCTTAATTTTGCAAAAGGAATTGCAGACATTGTGTCGAGAGCTACAGTGATTCCCATCCATATTATATAATTCTGATGCCCTTCATAACTAATCCAGCCTGAAATATCCTTCGAAAATCCTAATACCAAAATAACAAATACCACCGAGGTAATGCCTAAAGAAACCATAGATGTTGTAAATACCTTATCGGGATTTTCACTTCGTGCGGCAAATCGGAAATAAGCGGTTTCCATTCCATAGGTAAGTACTACCTGAAAGAAGGCTACGTAAGCAAGAATATTACTCAGAATACCAAACTCAGCAGGCAAAAACGTCCATGCATAGAGCGGAGTAAGAAAATAATTCAAAAATCTTCCAACAATGCTCGACATACCATAAATTACAGTTTCACCCGCAAGTTTTTTTAATGTACTCAAAATATTCTTTTATTAAAATATAAACCGCAAAGATAATGCTTTAGATTGTTCAGATCATATTAAAAGCCCAATGAAATGATTGGTAACGTTCCACGTGAAGCATTGTTAATAAAACGCACTCCAATTGTTAATAACACCTGATTTTTATATAATTTTCAAAATTGAATATTTTACGATTTTTTGCTCACTTTTAAATTGATTATGAGAACGCTAACAGTTTTTGTGTTTTTTGTTTTGGTATCATCTTTAATTTTGGTTAACTGCGCTCAGTCATCAAAACACCTTCGAAAACCAGTAACATCTATTAAAATAACATCTAAAAATAAAAAATATACCATAGGAGATAAATTCACTGTAAATTTTCAAACTAAAGTTAAAGATGGATTACTAAATAAAACAGAGTTTTTTATTGATGGAAAATCTGTATTTACGAGTGATAAAACTGAAGGTTCATTTGAATTTGAATCTGGTGATCTGAAAGTTGGTACACGTTATTTGAAAGCTATATCAACCACAAATGACGGAACAAAGGGTGAAAATTATACTGATTTTCTTCTTCTTTCAGATATTATTCCTCAAAAATATGACTATAAAATTATTAAGTCTTACCCTCATAATACGGAACATTTTACAGAAGGATTAGAAATAAGGAATGGTTTTCTCTATGAAGGAACAGGGCAGGAAGGAACATCATATATTTATAAGATTGATCTTTCAAATTGGAAAGTGGTTAAGGAGTATAAACTTGATAAGAAATACTTTGGCGAAGGAATTACTATTTTGAACGGAAAACTTTATGAGCTTACTTACAAAACACAAATTGGTTTTGTTCGTGATTTGAACACCTTCGAATTGATAAAAACTTTTAGTTTTAAAAATGAACAGGGGTGGGGATTAACAAATGATGGAAAGTATTTAATAATGAGTGATGGTACTGAATATCTTACTTATCTCGATCCAGAAACGTTAACTGAAATCAAAAAAATACAGATTTGTAATCAAAAAGGAATCGTTACCAGCTTAAACGAGCTTGAATACATTAACGACGAAATTTGGGCGAATATATGGACTACCGACACAGTTGTAAGAATAGATCCCAAAACTGGCAAAATTGTAGCTGAAATCGATCTTAAAGGACTTTTAACCTCGAATCTCTCCACTCAGAAAAATCAAGTAGATGTATTGAATGGCATTGCATATGACCATGAAAAAAACAAAATCTACGTAACAGGTAAATTTTGGCCTAAGCTATTTGAAATAGAATTAATTAAAAATACCAGGTAATTTTAAAAAAGAGTTTGGGTATTATCTTTGCGCCAGATTCTACCCAAATGAGTAAATGCCAGTTCTGTGGCTTCACGCCCACGTGGAGTTCTTTTTAAAAATCCTTCTTTAATTAAAAATGGCTCATAAACTTCTTCAATTGTTCCCGCATCTTCGCTTACCGCTGTCGCAATTGTAGTCAATCCAATTGGACCACCTTTAAATTTATCGATAATGGTGCTTAAAATTCTGTTATCCATCTGATCAAGGCCATACTTATCAATATTTAATGCTTCAAGTGCATAACGTGTAATTTCAAGATCAATAATCCCATTACCCTTTACCATTGCAAAATCACGAACTCTTCTTAATAGCGCATTAACGATTCGTGGTGTACCACGGCTTCTGCGTGCAATTTCAACTGCAGCATCCTGATAGATTTTTACATCAAGAATTTTTGCCGATCGTTTTACAATACCAGTCAAAACTTCAACGTCATAGTATTCAAGATGACAATTTATTCCAAAACGTGCTCTCAACGGAGCTGTAAGCAATCCACTTCTTGTAGTTGCTCCAATAAGTGTGAAATGATTTAATTCAAGCTGTATTGATCTTGCACTTGGACCTTTATCTATCATTATATCAATACGATAATCCTCCATTGCCGAATAAAGATATTCTTCAACTACAGCACTAAGTCTGTGTATTTCATCAATAAACAGAACATCATTATTTTCGAGGTTTGTAAGTACACCAGCTAAATCGCCTGGTTTATCCAAAACCGGGCCAGAAGTAAGCTTAAGATTTACTCCCAATTCATTTGCTATGATATTTGATAAAGTCGTTTTTCCTAAACCGGGAGGTCCATGTAATAGAACGTGATCAAGCGATTCACCTCTCATTACTGCAGCTTTAACGAATATTTTGAGATTGTCAACAATTTTATTCTGTCCGCTAAAATCATCAAAACGAAGTGGTCTTAGCTTACTATCTAACTCATTATCTTTATTATCAGCAGTATTTCCTCGCAAATCTATTAAATCATCCATATATACTAAATGCTTTAAGACTCAAAAGTAGTCTTTGAAATCGATAAATCAATTATTCATTTACGGTAAGGAGCTTACTATATCGCGAAATTTATTGATATCAAAAGGCTTTTCAATAATATCATCCATTCCTCCTTTTACACATTTTTCTCGATCATTATTAATTGTATTAGCTGTAAAAGCAATAATAGGAGTATGCCCAAGACTTAAATCTTCCTTTTCGAGTTTACGTATTTCGTTTGTCGCTTCAAATCCATCCATTACTGGCATCATGATATCCATCAAAATCAAATCAAACTTCTGATTTTTAAACATTTGAACTCCTTCAAATCCATTTACAGCAATCGTGACATTGTAATGATACCTGGTCAGACTAATTTTCATTAGCCTCTGATTCAGATCATTATCTTCTACTAAAAGAATTGCTAATTTGTCTTCGAAATTCATTTGCTAAAACATTTGTTTAAGAATCCAAAATTACGCAAATTTTATTGCTGAAATTTGAATACAATAGAATTAAATGATTATAAATTTCAACAGGTGTAATATTATTAAAAAATAGTTTAAGAATTTATAAAGATGTTTATTTTAATAGTCGGTTAAATGCGTTTAAAAGTTTTTTGATTTTTTTTTGATTTTTTGAAACGTTTAACTTCTAAAGTTTTTATTTGCTTTTATTAACAGTCTATATT
>Ga0118677_10007476_pt1 | contig 18005 bp, 10 predicted proteins | sample AliMusrvi5mmetaG_FD_86154 | JGI IMG/M metagenome (GOLD analysis project Ga0118677, IMG submission 86154) | reverse complement strand
TGACCTCATCAAACCGACGCCTGAGGAAGACAAGGCGGTGGAGCGGCTTGCCGGCATCGCGGTGCCGACCCGGGAAGACATGCAGGAGATCGAGATCTCCAGCCGCCTCTATATCGAGAACGGCGCGCGCTACATGACGGCGACGCTGATGTGTCATTCCGACACCGACATGCCGCGCACCACGGCGGTCACCTTCATCCTGGCCGGCCACCGCCTGGTCACCGTGCGCTACGACACCCCGCGGCCCTTCGCGCTGGTGGAAAACAAGCTGGCACGGTCCTGCTCGCCGTCGATATCAGGCGAGATGGTGCTGATGGAGCTTCTGGACGCGGTGATCGACCGCTGCGCCGACATTCTCGAACGCTGCGGCGCCGACATCGACCAGGTCAGCCACGAAATCTTCGAGCCGGAGGCCGAACGCCACGGCCACGCCAAGCAATATTCGCAGATCCTGATCGAGATCGGCCGCAGGGGCGACCTCACCTCGAAAGTTCGCGAAAGCCTGGTCTCGATCGGCCGCGTCGTCGCTTTCATGTCCGCGGTCATGGAGGGCGTCAAATGGTCGAAGGACATGCGCGAGCAGCTCAAGACCATGCAGCGCGACGTCTCTTCGCTCACCGACCATGCATCCTATCTCTCCAACAAGATCACCTTTGTGCTCGACGCCATGCTGGGCGTGGTGAATCTCGAGCAGAACAACATCATCAAGCTGTTCTCGGTGATGGCCGTGGTCCTGATGCCGCCGACCCTGATCGCTTCGATCTACGGAATGAACTTCAAGGCCATGCCCGAGCTGGAATGGGCCCACGGCTATCCGATGGCGCTCGTCATGATGCTGGCTGCGGCAGTTCTGCCCTACCTGCTGTTCCGCTGGAAGAAGTGGTTGTGATTCTATCCGTTTCCGAAGGGTGAATATCGATACGGAATCGCAATGGTTACCGGGAAAGCTGGTGGAAACCTCCACCGTGTTTCCGCACGAACCGCGCCGCGACTGGGAAGGCTCGCTGCACACCCTGGGCGCCCTGTGCCTGCGCCACGGCGTGAACCTGATTGCCATTGGCAACGGCACGGCCAGCCGCGAGACCGACAAACTGGCTGCCGACCTAATCAAGCTCATGAGCAAGGGGGATGCGCCTTCTATCGACAAGGTGGTGGTGTCCGAGGCCGGAGCCTCTGTGTATTCCGCCAGCGAATTTGCCTCGCAGGAAATGCCCGATGTGGACGTTAGCCTGCGCGGTGCTGCCAGCATTGCCAGGCGATTGCAGGACCCGCTGGCCGAACTGGTGAAGATCGACCCCAAGAGCATTGGCGTCGGCCAGTACCAACATGATGTGAACCAGAGCGCGCTGGCCAAGTCGCTGGAAACCGTGGTCGAAGACTGCGTCAATGCGGTGGGCGTGGACCTGAACACTGCCAGCGTGCCTTTGTTGTCGCGCGTCTCCGGCTTGTCCGGTACCGTGGCCAAGGCGGTGGTGCGCTGGCGCGAGGCCAACGGCGCCTTTGCCAGCCGCCAGGACTTGCTCAAGGTGACAGGCCTGGGTGCCAAGACCTTTGAGCAGAGCGCGGGTTTTCTGCGCATACGCGGCGGCACCAATCCCCTGGACATCACCGGCGTGCACCCAGAAACCTATGCCGTGGTGGAACAGATCATGGCCAAGACCGGCAAGCCGGTGGCTGAGCTCATGGGCCGGGCCGACATGCTGAAAACACTGCGCCCGGAGCTGTTTGCCAACGCCCACTTCGGCGTCATCACGGTCAAGGACATTTTGGGCGAGCTGGAAAAGCCGGGCCGTGACCCGCGTCCGGACTTCAAGGTGGCGCGCTTCAACGACGGCGTGGAAGACATCAAGGACCTCAAAGAGGGCATGATTTTGGAGGGCACGGTCAGCAATGTGGCGGCCTTTGGCGCCTTTATTGATCTGGGCGTGCACCAGGACGGTCTGGTTCATGTCAGCCAATTGGCTCACAAGTTTGTCAGCGATGCGCGCGAGGTGGTCAAGACCGGCGACATCGTCAAGGTACAGGTGGTGGAGGTGGATGTGGCGCGCAAGCGCATTGCCCTGACCATGAAGCTTGGCGCCGCACCGGCGCGTTCTGCTTCCGACAAGGCCGGTGACAACCGCTACCAAGGCCCGGCACGCGGTGAGCGCCAGCAGGGCAGCCGCCGCGATGAAGGTCTTGGCCAGAACTCCGCCATGGCCAGCGCCTTCGCCAAGTTGAAACGCTAGGTGCCTTGCTGGAACGCGCGGCTTGTCTTGCGGCACATAATGGGCATCCTGTGCAATTAGCCTTCCTCCATGAATCTCAACGAATTGTTGCAGCACCAGTTCAAGCTCCCCAGCATCCCCAAGGTGGTGGCCCTGCTGCTGATGGAGCTGGACCGCAAGGAGGTTGATCTCAGGCGCATCAACCAACTGATCAGCACCGATCTGGCGCTGACCACGCGCCTGCTGCGGCTGGCCAACTCCGAATTTTTCAAGCTCGGTGGCAAGATCCACAGCGTGTCGGAAGCGCTGGCGCTGTTGAATCTGAGCCTGGTGCGCAGCATGGCGCAGGAGGCAGCGCAAAGTGCCTCGCTCAAGGCGGTGCCAGGCATCCAGATGCAGCGTTTTTGGGACTACAGCCTGGACGTGGCAAGGGTGTCGCGTGCCCTGGCCGGTGTGGTCAAGCAAAACCAGCAGGCCGCTTTTACCTGCGGCCTGATTCACGCCTTTGGCGAACTCGCCATACAGCTGGCCATGCCGGAGGCCGCCGCACTGCTCAATGAACGCTGCGAGCCGCTGGACCTGCGCCGTGTCTCGGTCGAGCGCAGCAGGCTGGGCTATTGCTATGCCGCGGTGAGTGCCGGTTTTGCCCGCATCTGGCATTTCCCTCCAGCCATGGTCGATGCGCTGGAACACCAATACGCGCCCTTTGAAAACCAGGTCTACGAGCCCATGGCGGGCGTGATCCACTTGGCATCCTGGCGTGCGCGCTGCAAGCAGGCAAAAATGAATGAGCGGGGGCTGGCAGTGAGCTTTCCAGGGACGGTAGGGGTGGCATTGGGTCTGGATATCGACATGGTGTTGCAGCAAGACCCCATCGACTGGTCAGCCCAGTCTCCAGGGCGCCCCCTGATTTAAGCTTGAGTCGCAAGGAATTCGAACTATTGGAACTTCCAGGACTTTTTCTCAGGGCAATTAAGACACTGCTTGCGAGTTGGCGCCACTATCGCACATGAATCAAACCCGAAACATCGGGAAAAAATGTTTGAAATTCACCAAAAAATTTTGATATAAATCAAAAATTTTATGACTTTGGTTCGAAACTCTAAATCGGTTTTAGAGTCATTAGGGTTTTCCCTGATAATAGTAGGGTTACTAACAGTATCAATACGAACACCGTCAAGCAATGACGCACTGGAGTCGGCAAACTTACTGTTCTAACTTCTTTAGTTTGTAAACAAGCAAAAGGTCAAGTTTAAGTTCAGTAACCGCTTTACTGTGCCATTGACACGTGGTTAGTGGTTCCAACACTGAATGCAACGCATCATTTTTACGGTTCTTCCCATTTTTAATGGGGTCAAGCCCTTTTCATTGATGCGGTTCGCAAGCTACGTTGGAAAAGTATTGTTGTTCCATGCTTGTAAATTGAAGTGCTTGAATTGCGTCAAAAAATTTGTTTCGGTGAGACCTGGTTTCATCGTGATGACTTTTGAGAACTTTAAGCTGACTAAGTTTTTTATCAACCTCACTAGAAATAGACCATGACTACTCCTCGCTTGCTCAATAAAATTTGCATCATTACCGGTTCTGCTCAAGGTATTGGCTTGGCCACAGCCCTTAAATTTGCCGCCGAAGGCGCCACCGTTATCGTTTGTGACGTCAAGCAAGCGGGTGTGGACGAAGCTGTGGCCCAGTGCCAGGCTTTGGGCGCTACCGCCGAAGGTTTTGTGATGGACGTGACCCAGCGCCCTGTGGTGGATGCCGTGGTCGCCAGTGTTAAAGCCAAATATGGCCGCATTGACGTGTTGGTGAACAACGCCGGTATCACCCAGGATTCGAGTTTGAAAAAAATGACGATTGAACAGTTTGACCGCGTGATCGACGTCAACCTGCGTGGTGTGTTTCATTGCTCACAAGCAATTGCTGACATCATGGTCGCTCAAGGCAGTGGCGTGATTCTGAATGCCAGTTCCATCGTCGGCCTCTACGGTAACTTCGGTCAGACCAACTACGCGGCCACCAAGTTCGGCGTGATCGGTTTCACCAAGACCTGGAGCCGTGAACTCGGTCCTAAAGGCGTGCGCGTCAATGCTGTCTGTCCCGGCAACCTCCTGGACTCCCCGCTCTGGAATCAGGGCCCGAACTCGCTTTTCAAGCAATATGCGCGTAATCGGGGCATTACAGAGGAGGAAGTGCGCCAACTCTACATTAACCAGGCGCCAATGAAGCGCGGTTGCACCTATACTGACGTCTGCAACGTCGTCGTCTTCCTTGCCTCCGACCAGTCAAGTTATATGACAGGCCAGGCCATAAACGTCACGGGCGGTCAGGAAATGCGTTAAAAGATTAGGGCAGACTTACCCAGTCTGCCCTAAAATAACTGCCATGGTCAAAATCATCACCGACACAACAGCTGGCCTGGCAGCCGAGGTTACTACCCGCTACGGAATTCCAGTCATCCCGCAGATAATCCATTTTGACGGCGATTCCTTCATGGAAGGAGTCGACATGAATAATGCCGCCTTCATGCAACGCCTGAAAACGGCGCGCAATCTGCCAAAGACAGCCGCCCCGCCACCTGAACTGTTTATCAAAGAGTTTGAAAGACTGACTCCGTCCGGTGAGCCGATTCTCTGCATTCATCCGACGTCGGAGCTGAGTGGCACAATTCGTTCTGTGACGGCTGCGCGGGCTGAGTTCCCTAAAGCCGATATCCGCATCATCGACACGCGTGTTATCGGTAGTCCTCTGGCTACACTGGTAACGCTCGCTGCGGAATGGGCCGCAACTGGAGTCGATGTCGATACAATAGAGTCACGCATTCGCTCCATGATTCCCCGTTGCCATGTATACTTCCTGGTGGCTACGCTGGATTTTCTTGCGCGCGGTGGTCGCATTGGCGGCGCATCCGCATTGCTGGGCAGCGTGCTGCAGATAAAGCCAATCCTGGCTCTTCATGATGGCAAAATCGATCTGATTGAGCGGGAGCGCACACAGAAACGGGCGCTTCAACGGTTAAAAGAACTCGTCACTCAGAAAATTGCGCGTGATGGAAATGGCTATCTCTCCATCATGCATGCGGCGGTTCCTGACCAGGCGCAGGCTCTGGCACAGGATCTGTGTTTACAGTTAGGCATTCGTAGTGCTCCGATCCTCGATGTGCCTCCGGCGATTGTCGTTCACGGCGGTCCGGGCATTCTTGCGGTCGCATTCTTTTCCTAAAGTATGAGAACAAAAACAGGCTGTTAGAAATTACTGCCATATCGCATTGTTGCGTGGAGGTATACCATGGCTTATCTGAGCGAGTTGCTCGGCAAACCCGTTGCTGATATTGATGGCAACAAAATTGGAACAATCACAGACGTTATCGCATCTCCACGCGCAGATGCATTGCATCCACAAATCGCCGCGATTGCGGTGAAACGTAAAGGCGTCGACTTTCTCATTCCCTATGCGGACATTGCGGTGCTTGTCGCCCCCGCAGTGCCGGTCAGCAAACGTATTGCGGATATCATCCAATACCAGGTCAGCGAAAGCGATCTGTACCTTGCGCGCGACGTGCTGGATAAGCAGATCATCGACACCAATGGAATGCGCGTCGTGCGCGTGAACGACCTTGACCTGGCCAGGGTAAACAACGCGTTCTACATCGCCAACCTTGATATTGGCAGCATGGGCTTGCTGCGCCGGCTTGGCCTCGCTTCAGTGGCTTCGAAGGTCGCGGTCAAACTGGGTCGGCCGTTGAGTTCCGGCGTTATCGCGTGGCATGACACGGAGTTATTGCCGGGCGATCAACCTATGAGACTCAAGGTGGCTAGTGACAAAATCACCGACCTCCACCCCGCCGACCTTGCCGAAATCATCAGCGATCTCAGCCGCTCCGAGAGCAGTAAGTTTCTCGAATCGCTCGACATCAAAACAGTTGCCGACGCGCTGGAAGAGGTCGAACCCGAATATCAGGCGAGCCTGGTTGAAGGGATGACTGACGAGAAAGTCGCAGATGTGTTGGAGGAGATGTCTCCAGACGCCGCTGCAGACCTGCTCGCCGAACTCCCGGAGGAACGCAGCGAAGACCTGCTAAACCTCATGCAACACGAAGACGCGCGGGACGTCCGCGAACTGCTGACTTATGCGGTTGACAGCGCGGGCGGTTTGATGACAACTGAATATGTCGCCGTTCGTCCTGACCTGACTGCCGCGCAGGTCATGGAAGTGCTTCGTGAGACTGCCAATGAAGCAGAGACCATTTTCTATGTCTATGTGACCGAAGCGGATGAACGACTAGTGGGTGTGTTCTCACTCCAGAATCTGGTGCTGGCCAAGCCGGATCGCAGGGTTAATGACTTCATGCACCATCGCATAGTCACAGTCATGCTCGAAGATACTCAGGATGAAGTCGCGCAAGTCGTCGCAAAGTACAACTTGCTGGCAGTGCCCGTTGTAGATGAGCAGCATCGCATGCACGGCATCGTCACAGCAGACGATGCGCTGGACAAGATCATCCCAACTGCATGGAAAAAACGCATCCCCAAGCTGTATCGCTGAAGATTGGCGCCTGCTAAAACATCAAATACTGACATCGTATCGTGGAGTGAACTATGACCAGACTTTGGAATCGCCTGAAACCCTTCCGAACACGCATTCTGCTACTGCTGGCTGTCATCGGGCCTGGCATCATCACCGCCAATGTCGACAACGACGCCGGCGGTATCACCACCTACTCCGTAGCCGGCGCTCGTTATGGCTACAGTTTGCTATGGATGCTAGTCCTCGTGACGCTGGCGTTAATCATCGTGCAGGAGATGAGCGCTCGACTTGGCGTCGTGACCGGCAAAGGATTAGCAGCGCTCATTCGCGAGCGTCTTGGCGTCCGTTGGACAACGATCATCATCGGCATCCTCCTGATCGCCAACCTGGCAAACACCGTGAGTGAATTCGCCGGAATCGCCGCCAGCATGGAGATATTCGGGGTCAGCAAATATATCTCGGTCCCAATTGCCGCGATCGCAGTCTGGTTTCTGATCGTTAAAGGCAGCTATAAATCTGTTGAGCGGGTGTTTCTTGTAGCAAGCGTGATCTACCTAGCCTATGTCATCTCCGGCTTTATGGCAAATCCTCCCTGGGCGGCTGTTTTGAAAGAAACACTGACGCCAACGTTTAAACTCGAATCCGGTTACGTCGCGCTGTTTATTACGGTCATCGGCACCACCATTGCGCCATGGATGCAGTTCTATCAGCAGTCAGCCATCGCGGATAAGGGCATCAGTGTTAGTGTCCTGCCCTATGAACGCCTCGATGTCATCATTGGTTGTTTCTTTACTGACATCGTAGCGGCCTTTATTATGATCGGGTGTGCCGCAACCATTTACGCCCACAATCTACCGATTGAATCCGCTGCGGATGCTGCGCGCGCACTGGCGCCGCTGGCAGGGCCATTTGCCACGGTATTATTCGCCCTCGGACTTCTGAATGCCTCGGTATTCTCTGCGGCTATTCTGCCATTGTCCACTGCGTATGCTGTGTGCGAAGCGTTCGGCTGGGAATCAGCCGTAAACCGCAACTTGCGCGAAGCGCCGATCTTTTTTGGCATTTACACCGCGTTAATCGTGCTGGGCGCGCTGATTATCCTTCTTCCAATCAAGTCGCTCATTGATGCAATGCTGGCCAGCCAGACGCTGAACGGCGTGCTCCTGCCAATCATCCTGATCGTCATGTTGCGCTTGATCAATGACAAACGGTTAATGGGAAAATACGTCAATGGGCGCATCTTCAACATCATCAGCTGGGCCATGGTTATCGTGCTGATCTTCCTGACAGGCGTCCTCGTCGTCACAAGCACATTCCCCGGCCTGTTGAGCTAAGTGAATGGATACTCAGTCGGCCGCATGCGCCAGTTCGATCTGCGCCTCTTCAGCGCTTGCGATCTCTGCGCCCTTGACTTCATTGATGCGCGACAAGAGAAAAATGCCAATAACAAAAAAGACTGAGATTGAGAACACGCTCGCCCGCGGGTTGCCCGTAATCTGGCCTACGATGCCATAAAGCAATGGACCGAGGATGCCTGCGAACTTCTCGCTCAACCCATACAGACCGAAAAACTCACCCGACTTGGCGCGCGGCGACAGGCTGGAGAACAACGAGCGGCTTAATGCCTGCGTCCCACCCTGCACAGTTCCGACCAGCCAGCCGATCATGAAAAACTCCGCCTGGGAACGCAAAACAAATCCCCACAAGGGAATAATGGTGTAGATCAGCAGACCCAGAATAATTGCGCGTTTGGCATTCAGGCGCTCGCTCAAACCTTTGAATAGTCTGCGCCCAATAAAGGCTGAGAACAGAACGCCTGCAATTTGATCAATTGCGATGGCAGCGAAGGTTGCCGGGATGTTCAGCGCACCGGTGAGATTCGCATACACACCGATCAACGGCAGCGTGACGCCTGTCCAGATCAACATCGAGACATATGAGGCGCGCGCCTTGTTTTCCGGATTAGGAATGCGGCCATAAATCAAGGCGTAAGGGAAAGCCACAAATTGAGTCAATAGCAGCGTGCCGATCAACACCGCGGTGTCCAATCCAAGCGCAGCGCCATAAGCCGTCGCCAGCAGAATGATTGCCCCGATCCCTTCCATATAGAACCAGAACGCAATCAGCATTTTGAAAAGCTCGCTGTAATGGCGGATGTCCTTGACCGTATGTCCTAAGCGCACAAAAGTGTCGCGTATAGCGCTTCCGGTCGTGGAGTGCGCCAAGGGGGTCGCGGGCGGTTCTGGCACGCGCAAGGCAAGCGGAACGCTAAACCCAATCCACCATATGCCCACGGTTAGAAATGCGATGCGCACAGCCGTCCCGCTGTCGAGACCAATCTTGTCAAAGAACAGATAAAGCACCGTGTTTAGAGCGAGTAACACGCCGCCACCGATGTATCCCATTGCGTAACCCTGGCTGGAAACACGGTTCAGGTCAGCAGGATGCGCCACATGGGGCAGGAGTGAGCTGCTCAGCCCAAGCGCAATATTCATTGCGACCTGCGTCAGAATATACAACACCAGCGCAAGCTGCCACATCCCGGTTGTCAGCACGAACATCATGGATGCCAGGATTCCACCTGCGCCAGTGGCAAGCAGCAGAAATCGTTTTCTCCGGCCGGTGATATCCGCCAGCGTGCCGATAATCGGCGCAAGGATGGCGGCAGCAAATAAGGCCAACGACACAGATAGCGCATATACATTCGAAGCCGTATCCCGCGCCAGAGCCATTGCATCGGCGTCGCCGGCAACTTTACCCGCAAGCAGAAATGCCGGCGCGGCGATTGCAATGAAAAATGGCGGGAAGAAAGTTGACGCGGTAGTGGTGATATACGCGTGATTTGCCCAATCGTAAAATGACCAGGCGCGAATCCGACGACTGTACGACCGGTCTGCCTGGGGTGTATTTTGCATGATGTCCTTATGCGCTGAAAAATGCGGCGCGTCCGATGCGGATCACACCTGTTTGAAATGTAAGCTCGCCGAATATGGGCTGAATAGTACCATCGTTGTCTGTCTGCGTGACTGGATTTTCGGAACTAAAATGAACATGCGCACGATATGAATCACAGGACGCGCAGGTTGGAAATAGCCCTGCTTTCTCTTGGCCTCTTCTTCGGCTGGATAGCTGCCACATCACTTTGGCTGCAATCGCATGCCGCCATGACTCTCGTCACGCCGGCAGTCTGTACGCTTGCGGGCATTGTGGCGCACTTATGGTTGAACCGGGTCGCCCCGCAACGCGATCCACTATTGCTACCTATTGCGCTCACACTGACAACCTGGGGCTTGCTCGTCATTGCGCGGGTTGCGCCGAATTTCCTGGAGAGACAGCTTGTATGGTTGCTTGTTGGACTGACGGCTCTGTGTGGTGTGGCCGCAAGCCGTGACAGATTGCGCTGGCTTCGTAGATTCAAGTACACATGGCTTATCGCCAGTCTTCTATTGCTCGCGGCCACACTGTTTTTAGGCGTAAATCCTGCGGGTGAAGGCGCGCGCCGCTGGTTGAGCATCGCCGGCGTCTTTTTACAACCGTCCGAGGTGCTGCGCCTGTTGATGATTGCTTTCCTGGCCGCCTTCTATAGCGAACGCACGGGTCTGGACCGGATTGGCCCGGCGCTCGCACGGACAAGTCACACGCCTGCATGGAAATACCTTGCCCCGCTGCAAAACAGATTGAGGTCTCTGTCGCCTCTGGCGCCCTCATTGGTAATGTGGTTGTTCGCGCTTGGGTTGCAGGCAACCCAGCAGGACATTGGCGCTTCGGCGCTGCTCTTGATCACCTATGCCGTCATGTTGTACCTTGCCACTGGCGACCCAATCCTGCCTCTTTTTAGCGCAGTCATGCTGGCGTCCGCCATCGCCATTGGCTACTTCTTCTCAAGGCTCATTGCTTTGCGCGTGAATATCTGGCTGAACCCATGGCTTGACCCGCAGGGCAACTCGTTTCAGATCGTCCAGTCTCTCATCGCGGTCGCCAGTGGCGGCATCTTCGGGCAAGGCCCTGGGCAGGGACGCCCAATTTATGTGCCTGCAATACACACCGACTTTCCATACGCGGCGATTTCCGAGGAATACGGGTATCTGGGCGCATTGTCAATGCTTGTTTTGTTCGGACTGCTCCTTTTGCGCGCCTGGCGCATTATGCGCGGAACGCAGTCGGCATACATGCTGCTACTCGCCGGCGGGTTGGGAACACTGATCACCACCCAGCTATTCGTTATCGTTGGTGGAAATCTAGGGCTCATACCGTTAACGGGTGTGACGGCGCCCTTCGTCAGTTATGGCGGGAGTTCCCTCCTGGTCAGTTTTATCAGCATCGGTCTCTTGATCCGTCTATCTTGTGACTCTGCGCCTGAGCAACCCAACCGACAACGCCTGATTCACCACCAGTCAGCGCAGACGGCAGGCTATGACCTGGCGCTGAAAGTGGCGCCCAGACAACGCCTCGCCACGCGAAACGCAATCGGTTTCGCTCTTGCCTTAATAGCAATGGCGGCAGTCGCTACAGGTTACTGGGGTGTCTTTCGCGCCGCCGACCTCACAAACCGCAGTGACAATCCGCGTCAGGTTGATCAAGAGCGCGCTATTGCGCGCGGTTCCATTGTTGCGCGCGATGGCACGCTGCTTGCATACTCAGAGCTACAGGCTCAAGCCAACGACTTCTCACCGCCCGTGTATGTGCGGCGTTATCCTATCGCATCAGCGGCGCCGCTCATCGGTTATTACAGTCTATGGCACGGGGTCGGAGGAATTGAGGCCTATGCAGATACTCCACTGCGTGGGACAACCACTCCTCTGAACAGCCTGCTGCATCAGAGTCAGGTCGGAATGAGTATTACGACGACGCTCGATATCTCAGCGCAGACCTATGTCGCAGATGTTATAAGCGGGACAATCGGCGCCGTAGTGATCATGGATTGGCACACGGGCGAAATTCTTGTGCTGGCAAGCACCCCTGGTTACGACCCCGCGACGCTTGACGCCGACTGGGATACTTTGCGGAACATGGCTGATGCACCGCTACTGAATCGCGCCACACAGGGTCTGTACCAGCCAGGCGCGCTACTCGCCTGGCTTTACGCGAATGAACATGGACTTAAACCGGAAACTTCAATCGAGGCCTTAGCGTGGGATCCGAATGATCGATTTGAGTTGGGCAAACCCGTTACATTTGAACTGAATAATGCATCGGCGCCTTATCCGCCCAGCGGCGCATACACCGAAACCATAGGCCAAGGGACGTTGCGTGTGACGCCGTTGCGTGTTGCCGTGACTGCCGCCAGGCTTGCCGCTGGTCAAGTTATCGTGCCCACGGTCACCCTTGTCAAATCCTCAAATCAAAACCGCGCTGGACATTCTGAGATGCGCGCAGAATACACCGGTCTCGCTCAAAGTTCGGCAGGGAAAACTGTTGGATGGTATGTGGGGATTGACGACCAAGTCGTTACCGTCCTGACCCTCGAAGCTCAGACAGATAACGCCGTCCTGTTGAACGAAATGACGGCCAGGCTGAAGAAACGCCAATAACGCCAGCGCGACTCCAGCCTGACAGAGTCTTTTCTATTGCTAGAGTAGATTGTCGCTACCCGACATCTCGGCAAATGCACTGCGCAGCGCCGGATAAAGCTTATAAAAGATATTAAACATCCGCTCGTAGATGGGAACATTCATCGGATTGGGCACATAGGTTCCCTTTGATGAAATGAATTCATACGGCGGCGTCGCGGTGCTGTGCCAGCCCATCGTCCGTCCCGCTGCGTATGCCGCCCCGCGCGCCGTGACTTCATCCAGCGGCGAGAGCAGCTCGACTCTGCAGTCGAACACATCCGCAAATATCTGCGCCCAGAATGGCGTGCAGTTTTCATCGCCAACTAGATATAACACTGGATCGGCGGTGGTTTCAGCCTCAGGCAGGATAAGCTGGATCGCCCGAAGCGAGTATGCCACTCCCTCGAGAACGGCGCGATACAGGTCAGAGCGCCAACTGCGCCGGCTGACATTGAACCAGCCGCCGCGCGCGTTCGGATCCTTGAATGGAGCCTGTTCGCCCGAAAGGTACGGAAGGTAGATAATGCCGCCGCTCCCTACCGCCGCCTCGGCCGCAAGCGTCATCATCAGATCGACCAGCGGCAGCTTCTCGTCGGCAAACAGGCTCTCTTCAGCGACCCCAAAGCGGTCTTTCAACCACTCGAAGTTACCGCCTGCGGTGATCATTGGCCCAATGACCATATACCCGTCGCCCAGTGGGTTGCGCAGGTTCACCAAACCGGTTACTGGGTCTCCTGGTTCGGGAAGTTCGATCGCGCCTAGCCAGCCGCTGTCACCCAGGTAACATACCGTCTGGTGCGACTTCGTGACGCCAGTGCCGAGCAGGGTTGCAGCTAGGTCGGCTGTGCCGTGGTAAATCGGCAATCCGGCGGGTAGGCCCAGCTTCTCAGCTATCGCGGCGTCCAAGTCGCCGATATGCGTTCCCGCGGACACGATCCTGGGAAACCAGTCTTTGCGCAACTGGAAGACATCAAGAAGATCGAACGCCCAGTCATTTTGCCGCAGGGAGTAGAGATCGGTCAGCGACGCAGTTGTGCTATCCGTAACTCGCGCGCCACACAGCCGCCAGGCGATGTATTCATGCGCAGCAAGGAAGATCACGCGCGCCCTTTCATAATTGGTGGGGCTATGCTTCTTCAACCACATCAGACGGGCGATATGGCTGGTTGAATCGTGCACATTGTCTGCACTCGCGAGGAGCGCATCGATCCCCACCTGTTGCACCATTTCCTGCCACTCACCGGTTGACCGGCGGTCGGATGGAAGCAGCGCAGAATCAAGTCGATCCAGGTCATCAGCCAACACCAGGATACGGGGGTATCCGGTCAGCGTGATTGCGCTGGGTGTGATCTCGGGATGCTGTTGGCGCAACTCTTTCAGCGCCAGCGTCATCTCATACCACCAGTCTCGTGGTTCCTGTTCTACCCAGTTTCCCACCATCCCTGTCAGATAAGAACCTTCCGCCGCGGCAACCACGCCGCCCTGACGACCAACATAGCTGACACGACAGCGCGTCGGGCCAACATCAATGACTAATATGATTTCCAACTACGAGCCTCCATTTCTGTGTGTTTTGGTTATATAAACATATAGCCAGCGCCGCGCATATTCAGGATGCGATTCGAAAGCACCGAGTAACGCTCCAGTTTGCGGCGCAGCCGAACGATGTGCGGGCGCAGTTGCTTCACGCCTGAATCTATATCGACGTTCGGATTCGTGAGAACGTGGCGAACCAGCTCCTCCATGGCAACCGTGCGGTTATGGTTGGCCAGAAGCAAATCAAAAATGCGGCCCTCAATCGGACTCAGGCGGACGTAGTTGTCGCCAAGGTGAAGCACGTGGCCAATCGAGTCCCACTGGAATTCGGAGTCGGCTGCGCTAGACGCACCCGCATTCACGTCTGGTATGGTTTCAACGGGTTCAGATGGCGCAACGGCCGCGATGGCTGGTGTGAGCATGGTCAGCTCTGCGCTGGCGCGTTCGACCAGTAAGCGGGCTCCAATTTCACGATTGATCTCAGGATCTGTCGCAAGCACATAATCGCGCACACCCAGTTGCAATGCCTTGACTACGGCATGAATATCATCACCCAAGCGGTCAAAAATGAGCGTCGGAGGTAAAGACGAAAGAACATCACGCATCAGGATTAGCAACGGAATAGCGCCTGACTGCACCTCAGCAACCAGGATTACAAGTGATGCGCTATCCGGCCCTTTGTATGTCCGAACACGATCTAGTGTTTCACTGACAGTTCGGGTCTCAATAATGTCGCATGCCGCCTGTTGCAGACCCTTGGTGATTGCCACATCTGACCCGCTCTCACCCGCAAGATATATACCAATTCTGTTTTTCATGTTAGTCCTGAACCGGATGTGTTTTCCTCGAGTAGCACTAACTATCGCTCTCGAGGCGCCGTGCTCCCATTCCATAGCATCTTAACTCTATCATATGCAATGACTCTGCGGGTGCACAACCCAATTGTCACAATCCACAATGGCATTGCGTTGTGCTAGTATTTCCATCTTACAAACACAGCAACAAGTAACACTGTTACTGCATTAGTGGTTTTATTTCATAACAGGACTCTCATATTCATGCCCACAGATCTGCCCTCTACCGACACGCGCAAAGCGCGCTGCCGCACATTTCAAAGCAAAGGCGACCATGCGTCGCTTTGGTATTTCTCATCTGCTGCAGGAGGCGTTCTGCGTGTCATGTGGAATGCAATCTGCATCTATATGGCGCGCTTTGCGCCCACATTTGCGATAAAGCACTGGCTGTACCGAGCCGTTGGAGCGAAAACTGATAAACACGCCGCCATCGGGCTGGGCGTCACGCTGGATAGCCGGGACGTGCACAAGCCGGGTACCGACCGGGCGGTGCTCATCAACATCCTCGGCCGCGACCTGGCCATCCGCCATCTCAACAACTGGATGGGCGACCGCGGCTGGCTCTACAACATCCGTTGGGGCATCATGCCGGCTGAGGCGCACGCCGCACTCGGCAAGATCGTGCCCAAGGACCCCGGCGCCGAGTACTTCCTCGGTAAGGCCCCATCCATGGCCGGCAAGCACTGTCTGGCCCACGGCCTTACCGGCGACCTGGCCACTTTGCTGATGGATGGCGCGGTGCCTCAACGCCTCGAAGTGGGCGGACGGGATGTGGGGCCGGCCGCGACATTCGGGCAGGGCAATTTCGGGTTTGGCCAGTTGGTCGTGGGCAACACGAACCAGCAGAGTATCGTCCGGCTGGTGGATACCTTGAACAACGGCGGGCGCGGCGCCGCCGGAGAGCCTGAGTCGCTTTACCTTTACGGATTAGGCGGGCAGGGCCTCCGCCTGCTCTCCGCGTCGCGTCTCCTCCTGGGCAACCTCAAATGTTATGCCCTGGTCAACGGCCAGAATGTGAATCTCCGGTCCCTCATCCCGGCCGGGACCAATTCGGTGGCCTACGACGGCGGGTTTATCGCCAATTTCGGCGGACCCAGCATCACCAACATGACCCCGTCGGTGGCCGTGACTCCGGCCGTCAGTTCAGTGGACATCACCTTTAACCTGCCGATCCAGACGGCGACGTTCGCCACGAACGACGTGCAGATCGCCGGTCCGGGCGGTCCCATCACGCCCACGAGCGTGGCGTTGGTCAGCGGCACCACCTGGCGCATCAGTTTCCCCGCGCAAACCGCCGACGGTACCTACGCCGTCAGCGTCGGGCCGAACATCAACGAGTTGGCGGGCAATTTCCTGGGCATGGACCAGAATGGCGACGGCCTGAGCGGCGACGGGACGAACGATACGTTTACCGGCACCTTCATCATTGACGGGACGGCGCCGAGAATTGTGAGTGCGCTGGCGTTGCAGAACGGCACGCGCGTCGGCGTCACTTTTGACGAGCCGATCGCGCCCGCCACGGCTACCAATGCGTCCGCTTACACGATCAATGGTGCCACACCGACGCGGGTGGTGCTGCAACCGGACGGCAAATCCGTGGCGCTGGACGTGGCCGCGCTGGTGGGCGATTCCTTCGCGCTGAGCACCGCGGGTCTGGCGGACCTGCTGGGCAACGCGACCAACCGCAGCTTCGCCGGGAGCATTCTTACGATGGAAGACCGGGATTTGGGCGTGGCCGGAAATCCAGCGGTGGCCGGCTCCGTGCTCACCTTTACGGGCACCGATTTTGAAATGCGAGCCGGCGGCTCGGATTTCTTCTGGAACGGCTACGATGCCGGACATTTTGCCGATGAACCGCGCTACGGCGATTTCGATGTGCAGGTTCAGGTCGCCGGGATGACCGTAGCGGAAACCTATACGCAAGCGGGTTTGATGTGGCGCGAATCCACCGCCGCCGATAGCCGGCGGATCTATGTCTGTCTCAACTCCCCCAGCAATGCCAACCGTTACTGGGGTCTGGTTCGTTTGAACCCAGGGGCCGCCGGGGTTGAATGGCCATCTTACAGTGGTCCGGCTGTCAACGCCTTTCCCAATGTCTGGATTCGCTTGCAGCGCCAAGGTAGTGTATTTACCGCGTACAAAAGCAACGACGGTACGAACTGGACCCAATACGCCCAGGTAACCGCCGCGTTTGCGACCGCTGGCGTCGTCGGGCCAGCTAGCAGCGCCCGGAACAACGGCTCCTCGGCTATCGTGACCTACAAGAACTTCACGGACCGCATTCCATCCGTCGTCTCGCAACCGCAGAGCCAGACCGCTGCCTCGGGTTCCGCCGTCAGCTTCGGCGTCAGCGCCCGCGGGCTGCCCCTGCTGGCTTACCAGTGGTACTTCAACGGGGTGCCCGTGGCCGGCGGCACCAGTAGCCTGTTGAGCTTGAATAGCGTGGCCGTCACCAACGTCGGCGATTACCGCTGCGTCGTCACCAACAACTATGGTGCGACGACCAGCCTGGTGGCGACACTGGTGGTGGATGGCGTGGGCTCCGGCGGGTTCGAGGCGGACTTGAGGCCCCAGCCCAACGGGGACAATTCCGTGACGATTAGCGATTGGGTGGCGGTTGGCCGCTTGGTGGCCAAGCTGGATACCGTTCTCAATAGCAGCGAATTCCAGCGCGTTGACTGCGCGCCGCGCATGGTGGGCACCAATCTGACGCTGGGCGATGGCCGCTTGACTGTCGCTGACTGGACGCAGGCGGGCCGCTATGCCGCCGGGCTGGACCCGCTGACTCCCGCCGGTGGGCCGACGCAGCTCGTGGTGGGCCCGTTGGTCAAGCCGGCCGCCTACGCCCCTCCGGGCCTCGGGCGCAACCTGACGGTTGCTTCGCTGACCGCCTGGCAGGGCACCCAAATCGAGGTGCCGGTGCTGCTGAATGGGGCCCAGGGCAATGAGAACGCCATCGGATTCAGCTTGACCTTCGATCCGGCGCGGCTGGCTTACCAGGGAGTGATTCTCGGCAAGGACACTCCGGGGGCCTGGCTGCAGGTCAATGCGCAGCGGGTGAATGACGGCCAGCTCGGATTGGTGCTGGCGCAGCCCGTTGGCCAAAGCCTTGGAACAGGTGAACACATCCGGGGTCAGGCCGTAATTCTGGAAAGACCAGAATTTGCCGGTGCGGCACATGCCGGTCTGGACCTCGTCGATCATAAAAAGCACATCGTGCTCGCGGCAAAGCGTCGCCACAGCGTCGAGATACTCCGGCGCAAAGGGCTTTACGCCACCCTCGCCCTGGATGCACTCCAGGAGCACCGCCGCCGTGCGCTCGCTGATAACAG
>Ga0118677_10007475_pt1 | contig 18006 bp, 16 predicted proteins | sample AliMusrvi5mmetaG_FD_86154 | JGI IMG/M metagenome (GOLD analysis project Ga0118677, IMG submission 86154) | reverse complement strand
AGGACGCATTGCGCAAAGCGGGCGCTTCGGTCATGACGGTGAAGGCCGATGTGGCTGTTCCCGCCGAGACGGCCCGCGTCGTGGAAGCGGTGGTGGCAAAATGGGGAAGGATCGACATCCTCGTCAACAACGCGGGGGCCTTTCGTTTCGCCTTCCTCGATGAGATGGATGAGGCCTTTTTCGACGCCTTGATCGATGTCAATCTGAAGGGCGCCATCTTCATGACGAAGCACGCCCTTCCATGGCTCAAGAAGAGTGGCCACGGCCGCGTCCTGTACGCGAGCTCGATCTCCGGGCGGCTCGCCGACGTGGGGCTCATCGCCTATGGATGCTCGAAGGCCGGCATCGACATGCTGACCCGCATCTCCTCGGCCGAGCTCGCACCCTTCGGCATCACGGTCAACGCCTACGCCCCCGGGATCATTTCCACGGAGATGACGAGGGAGATGATCGAGACGCGGGGGAGCGAACAGGTCAAGCAAGTGCCTGCGGGAAAATTTGGGGAGCCCCGGGATGTGGCGAACCTGGTCAGGTTCCTCTGCTCCCCCGAGGCGGACTACATCACCGGCGAAATCATCGGCGTCGACGGTGGCATGCTCAAAGTGCAAAACCCCGCAAGGGCTCGAAGATAACAAGGAGGGAATATCATGGCAGATGCGTTGATCGGCGCGAAGTCCATTCTCGAACGTTTTAGCTTGAAGGGCAGGACCGCCCTCGTGACCGGTGGCGGGCAGGGTATCGGCCGTGCCTTCGCGCACGCGCTCGCCGAGGCGGGCGCCTCGGTGGCCGTGGTGGATATAAACCTTGGCCTGGCCGAGCAGGTGGCCGCCGAGTTGCGGTCCAAATCCGCGCGGTCGATGGCGGTCTCGGCCGACCTGACCAAGCCTGCTGACGCGAATCGCATGGTGGCGGAAGTCATGGACGCCTGGGGTGAACTCACCATTGCCGTGAACAACGCCGGCATCGGCCTTTGGGTGGATTCAGAGGAGATGACGGAAAAGGCCTGGCGCTCCGTGATGGGACTGAACCTTGACGGGGTGTTCTTCTGTGCCCAGGCCGAGGCCAAGGTCATGCTGAAGGCGGGCTATGGCAAGATCATCAACACCGCCTCCATGTCAGGCCACATCGTGAACACGCCCCAGAACCAGAGCGCGTACAACATCTCAAAGGCAGGGGTCATACACCTGACGAAGAGCCTCGGCACCGAGTGGGCCGCCAAGGGAATCCACGTGAACAGCATAAGCCCGGGATACACCCGCACGCAGCTCGTCGAGACACTGCTCGAGACGCCCCTGGGCAAGAAGATCATGCCTGACTGGATGGCCCGCGTGCCCATGGGCCGCATGGCGGAGGTGACCGACCTCCAGGGCGCGGTGGTCTACCTCGCCAGCGAGGCCTCGGATTACATGACGGGAAGTGATATCATCATCGACGGCGGATACTGCGCGTGGTGACCGGCCGGAGGGAATGAAGGTGAACGAACAGACCAAGGACGCGATCATCCGGATCGCGAGGATAATGTGGGAACGCAGGCTCTCCGACGTGGCGGGAGGCAACATCAGCATAAGGGGCAGCGATGGAAACATCTGCATCACCCCGAAGCTCATGGGTTTCCGTTTTCAGTGGCAGATCGACCGTTCCCATATTTCCGTCCTGGATCCGGACGGGAACATCCTTGAGGGCAGCGAGGGAGTTTCCCGTGAGGTACACATGCACGTCGGCTGCTACAAGGCCTTTCCTGAGGCCAATGCCATCATCCACGCGCATCCCTACTGGACAAACGTGTTTGTCGCCAAGCCCAAGGTGATCGTGCCTGCCCTCGAGACAACGCGCAAATTCGGCACGATCGACATGATCGAGGCCGCCCACGGCTATTCGCAGGAGCTCGCGGACAAGGTGATCGCCCACTTCGCCGAAAAAAAGGACCAGTGGGCCAAATCACCTCTGGAGGTCATCCTTCCCCACCACGGCATTGTGGCCATGGGCAGGGACATGAACGCCTGCCTGGACATCGTGGATCGAATCGAAACCGAATGCCGATGTCAGATACTGGGTAAACTGCTCGACTGATGATACTGACCGTTTCATTGAACCCGGCCGTGGATTATGTCGTTTTCGGGGACAGCTTCATGGTCGGGGAGACCAACCGGGGCGAGGACATAGCCCCCGACCCGGGAGGAAAGGGCAACAACGCCGCGAGGATTGCCCACGCCCTCGGTGCGGAGGTCCAGGCCACGGGCATGGCCGGCGGCTTCACGGGAGCTTTCATAGAAGACAGTCTCCGCGCCGAGGGCATACGGCCGGATTTTTATCGGACTTCGGGCGCGACGAGGATAACCGCCTCCTTCATCGACAAGGAGAGTCTGCGGCAGACCAAGATCGTGCCATACGGACTCACCGTCTCTTCCACCGAAATCGAGGGCTTTTGTCAGCATTTTGACAAGCTCCTGCGATCCGGGAACCATTCCATGGTTTCGATGAACGGCTCCCTGGCCCGGGGCATGGATGCCGAAGGGTATCTGGATCTGATCAAGCTCTGTAATGAGCGGAACCTGCCCGTCATCCTCGATACGAGTGGCCCGGCGCTCGCTGCCGTGGTTTCACAACCTGGAAACACTGTCCGCCCGTATATGATAAAGCCCAACATCCAAGAGGCCCGTGCCCTCTGCGGGGTCGGTGACTCCGTGAGCGTGGAAGAAGTCGTGGCCCTGCTTCGTCCCTTTCTTGATTCGGTGCCATGCATCGCCCTGACCCTCGGCGCCGAAGGGGCCATCCTCCTCTCCAAGGAAGAAAGCCTGCGAGGTTTCATTCCCGCGGTCGCGGCGGTGAATCCCATATGCGCCGGGGATGCCTTCATCGGAGGCTTTCTCGCGGCCTGGGACCAGCGACCGGGTGACGTGAAGAACTGTTTTCGCTGGGCCCTGGCCGCGGGATCCGCGACCGCGAGTGTCAAGGGACTGATGTGGGAACGGAAGCTGTTTGACGAACTCCTGGACCGTGTGGAAATCCGATCCCTGCGTCGGGGGGCATGAGTGCCGTACGTCCTCGTCCTTGACTGCGGTGCGACGAATATCCGGGCGGGAGCCGTGGATGAGCGGGGCCGCATAGTCCACATCGAAAGCGAAGCCAATGCCGCGGTGCGCGAACGGCCGGATCGGGACTGGTTGGTGTGGGACCTGGAGACAATTTGGAGCAAGCTTCTGGCCTGCGCGGGCCGGACAGTGGCAGCCGCCGGTGCCAGTGGATGCGCTGCCCTGGTGGTCACCTCCTTCAGCGACGACGGAGCCCCGCTGGACCACGAGTGCAACCTCCTGTACCCCGTCATCTCGTGGCAATGCGGCCGCAGTGCCGGCATGATGGACAAGCTTGGCGGCCACATGAACCCCAGGAGGCTGTACAAAATAACGGGAGAGCAGCCTCTCCCCCAGCACACACTTTTCAGGCTTCTCTGGCTCCGCGAAAACGCCCCCCAAGCCCTTGAAAAAGCTGAACAATACGCGATGTTCCCAAACATCCTCAATCACCGCCTCACAGGCAGGATGGTGAACGACCCCACCACTGCGGACAGCATGTTCCTGCTCGACATCTCCCGTCGGCGCTATTCGAAGGAGATCCTCGGCCACTTCGGTTTCGACGCTTCCTTCTTCCCGGAAATACTCGAACCGGGGTCCCTTGTTGGGCCTCTTCTCGGGTCAGTGGCCTCTGCCATCGGGCTCAAGCCCGGACTGCCCGTGATCGTCGGAGGGCACGACACCCAGTTCGCGGTGCTGGGCTCTGGCTGCAGGGTCGGGGATCTGGTCTTGAGCTCGGGCACCTGGGAAATACTCTTCGCCCGCACCGATCGCTGTTTTGGATCAGAACGGAATCGTCAATTGGGACTGAAGCATGAATGCGACGTGGCTGATGGAGTGATCAATTTCGGCGCGCAATGGATTGGGTCCGGAGCCCTCGAATGGCTTGGTGAATTGCTGTATCCAGAAATCCTGGATAGGCAGAGCCGTTATGCCGCGGCCCAAAAAGAAGCCTCGGCCGCTCCGGAGGGATGTGAGGGAGTGCGGATTTTCCCCGACCTGGTTCCCGGCACGATCGGCAACCAGGGCGGTAAGGCCCGTGGTGGCACGATCGAGGGATGCACCATCACGACCAGGCGGGCGCACCTCTATCGCGCGATGTTGGAAGCCCTCTGCGAAAAACTCCACGAGGGTGTCCGTCTCATCTCTGAATCCGCCAATCTGCATCCCACCCTGCTCACCGTGGTTGGGGGAGGATCGCGCAACTCGCTGTGGAACCAGATGCGGGCCGACAGATTGGGCATCCCCATCCAGCTCACGTCCCAGACTGAGAACACGATGGTGGGAGCGGCGATGGCTGGCTTTGTGGGTTCTGGCCTGTTTGGCAACCTGGATGAGGCGAGGGACGCGATCGATTTTGAAGGCGAGAGGATTGAGCCGAGGGGTTGAGGCTCGTTCCTCTCTCACGGCCCCTTGGCTCTGAGGTCCGCCTCTTTGACAATCGCGATCGCGGACGTGAGGCCAATGCCGAACCTCGAAACGCCCATTTCCCTCATCTTCAGCAAAGTGTCAAAATCACGCACGCCCCCGGCGGCCTTTATCTTGATTTTGCCGTTGACCGTCTTCGCCATGGTCTCGATATGCCTGTACTCGGTGGGCTCACGCGCCCAACCCGTGCCGCTTTTCACGAACTCCGCCCCGCTGCCCATCACGATCTTGCAGGCGTCCACGAGCTCGCCGTCGCTGAGATACATCGCTTCGACGATGACCTTCAGGGGCTTCCCGCCTATTTCCTTGTACACGGCGGCGATGTCACTTTCGACCTCATGGAAACGCCCGGATTTCAGCCACCCTACGTTCATGACCATGTCGAACTCGTCGCAGCCGGTCTCGTAGGCGAGACGGGCCTGGAAGGCCTTCACTTCCGTAGGCTCGGCGCCGGTCGGGAACCCGATGGGTGCGCCGACGAGGGTCTCCTCATTCTCGAAGGCCTTGACCAGCATGGCCGACCAGCAGGGCAGGGCGAAGGTGCAGATGAACTTGTATTCGCGGGCCACCTGGATGAGCCGTTTCACATCCTCTTCGGTGTTGTTTGTTTGCAGGACGCTGATGTCTATTATCCTGACGATGTCGTTTCGCGTGAGAACCACAGGTGCCTCCCCAATTTCCGACGACATGATACCGATTCCCCGCCTCGCACGCAACGAGTGGATCATTGGCCCACGCCAATCCTGCATCCAGAGCATTCATTGCCACGATCAACGGAGTGTGGCGATCTTTTCCCCAATTTCCACAAGCCTCTCGGTGATGAACCTGAAGACCGGCAGGCGCTTTTCGTAGGCCTGCTCATTTTCCGGGATGGGGGTGGAGGTGTGCACAGTCTTGGCGATCGAATCCACGATCGAGAAATCCTTCCACAGCCCCGCGCCGATGGCGCCTATGACGGCCGCTCCCAAGGCGGCCGCCTCCTGCCCGACGTTCGTGAGAATGATCCTCGATCGGTAGATGTCGGCGAAGATCTGCCGCCAGAAATCGCTCCTGCTCCCTCCTCCGACGATGCGCACCTCCTCCACCGGGACCTTCAGGTCGCGGAAGCAATCAAGGACAAGCCGAAGGTCGTAGGCCACACCCTCCATCACCGAACGCAGCAAGTCGGCCTTGGTATGTGGCAACTCAAGTCCGATGAAGGCACCGCGGAGATTCGGGCTCGGGTGGATTGTCGCCCCACCCATCAAGCTTGGATTGAAGAACAGGTTGTTCGAGCCAAGCGGAGCCTGGCTCGCCTCGCGGTCCATGATCTCGTAGGGATCCATCCCTGTGATCCCCGAAGCTTGGACTTCCTCGCGGCACAGCACGTTGCGAACCCATTGATAGGAGCTTCCCGCTGCATAGATCGCCACGGTTGAGTTGAACATTCCGGGTATGACGTGATAATAACAGTAGGGTTTGATCCGCCGGTCGATGAGCGGTCTGTCAGCCGCCACCGATATCCAGGACGACGAGCCGACATAATTATAGACACGGTTTGCCCTGAAGTTGCCGGCGCCAAGGGCGGTGCAGGAGCCGTCGTAGCCCCCGCAGACCACGGGAACGCCCTTGGCCAATCCCAGTTCCTCGGCTGGGCCGGGCAAGAGTTCCCCGACGACGCTCGTCGAAGGCAGGAGTTCCGGGAGTTTTTCCATGCCTATTCCACTTGCCTTCAATAATTCTTCCGAGTACTTCCATCCAAGCAGATCGTTCACCCCGGAAAACGAGGCGTCGGAAAAATCGGAGACGATCCTTCCGGTCATTATCATGTTCAGGTAATCTTTCGTGCCGATGAATTTGTAGGTTTCACGGAAGAGTTCCGGCTCGTTGTCGCGATGCCACATGATCTTGAAGATCGCGTAATTCTCGGCTCGAAGCGCCGCGCCGGTGATGGAGTACCATTGGTCGTAATCGACTCTCGTGAAATAGTCCTTGGCCTGGGCAACCGCCCTGCTGTCGGACCAGAGCAGGGTCCGTTCGCGCAGGAGCCTGCCGTCCTTCGAGACTGGTACGACCCCAATGCCGTGCCCGGATATGCACAGGCAGGCAATGGCATCCTTTGCCGTCCCCGACTGGCGCAAGAGTTCTCGGGTCGTCTTGACCATGGAGGTCCACCAATCGAGGGGACTTTGTTCTGCCCAGTTCGACTGGGGATAATGGGTGTCGTAGGGTGAAAAGGCCGAACCGAGCAAAGCCCCGTCCACATCGTACAAGACCGCTTTGTTGCCACCCGTTCCCAGGTCGAATGCAAGGATCAGCTTTTTCGCTGTCATGCTAGCCCTCCTTTGAATCAAGTACTACTGGACCACCACAGGTGTGTCTCACTTGCAAGGAAACCGGCAAGATCCTGTCTTCCGGATTCTCATTCAGGGGATGGTCGGGATTCTCGATCAAGTCAAACAAGAGCTTGGTGGCTTCCCCGGCCAGTTCCCGCAGATTGCTGCGCACTGTGGTGAGGCCGATCATCCGGTTCGAAGCGATCGCGATGTCATCGAAGCCCACAACCGCCAGGTCTTCCGGCACGCGCAAGCCGAGGCGGATGGCCATGTCGATCACGGCGAGGGCCATGACGTCGTTGGCGGCGAACACCGCCGAAGGTCTGTCGATCCTTGTAAGCATCTCCGCGGAGACACGGGATGTTTCCTCAGTTCGATAATCGCCCAGGACGATCAAGGATTCATCCGCCACAATCCCGTTCTCGGCGAGGGCCCGGCGGTATCCCCGCTCGCGTTCCACGCTGGTTGAAACTCCGACATCGCCGCGGATGAAGGCGATGCGACTATGCCCCTTTTGTATCAAGTGACTGGTGGCGGCATGGCCTCCGCCTTCGTTGTCCACCCCGATGTAGTTCACGCTGTAATTGCGGGGGCGACGGTTGAACAGCACGACACGAATGCCCCGCTTGGTGAGGACATCCGTCGAGGTGCTTTCGGCGGGGGCTGAGGAGATGATCACGCCATCTGCCTGCTGCTCAATGATCAGATTCAGGTTGCGGTCCTCTTCGCCTGAGTTCCTGCCCGTGTTGCAGAGAAGGAGCATGAAACCCTTCTGGCGTGCCAGCTCCGTCACCGCCTCGACCATCTCCGGGTAGGCCGGGTTGGTGAAGTCAGAGAGGAGGAAAGCGATCAAGCGCCTGGAACGGGTTACCATGCCCCGGGCGGCCGCGGAGGGGCGGTAATCCAGTTCGGCTATGGCCTGCAGCACCCGCTCCCTGGTGCTGGCCTTGACGATGCCGGGATTGTTCACAACATTGGAGATGGTCTTTATGCATACGCCGGCTCTGAGGGCGACTTCCTTGATTGTGGAGTTGTGGTGACGGGATGCCGTGTTTCCCATATCAGGGCTGTCCTCTGAAAAGGGTGGTGTTCATCGCTCAATGCTTCCTTGCCATGGTGACACTCTATTCCAGCGTTGTACAGTCACAATCCGCCTTGTCAGGTGAATACAATTGACAAGCTGGTTTTACTGTGCTGTAATGCGATCAAGAAAAATACAACGTTAGAATAGCAGACTCAAGGCCGACTGTGGAGGGCGAAATGAGTTCATTTTCCTCATCACTCAAAGGAAAATCTGGAATTCTGACAGGTGGGACCAGCGGATTTGGGTACGAGATCGCACAGGCGCTCTCCGAGCATGGTGCGAACGTCAGCGTATTCTCCATCGACGAGGCGCCAAAGAACTCCACGACAGGGAGCCGGAAAGACGGAATGGGGATCATCGAATACCGGAAAATGGACATACTGGCTGCGGATGCGGCAGAAAAAATGGTGGCGCTGACGATCGAACGTTTTGGGACTATAGATTTCGTGATCGCGAACGCGGGGTTCGCGATACGCCTCGAGGAACCGCTGCTCAGCCTTTCGGCATCCAAACTGGCGGAGAGCATGAGGACCCAATTTGAGGTTTTCCCCATCGCGTTCGCGACCCTCGCCGTGGAGGCCGCGAAAGTCATGGCACCCAAATATGAATCGATGCCCTGTGATGAAACAGGCCATCGACCGGACTCGGGCTCGATCATAGTGACGCTGTCGGAAGCCGCGCTGAGTCCGCTGCGGGATGACCTTCTCGCCTACGCGGCGGCGAAGAAGGCTTGCCATTGGGTGATGCGAAGCCTGGCGGCCACACTCGGCCCGAAGAACATACGGGTCAATGGGATAGCTCCGGGTTTCGCGAACACGCTTGGGCCCCGGAAGTTCTATGATCGATTTCCCCGGATACGCGAGGACATCGAGAGCAAGGCGCACCTGAAGCCGGCCTTCATGGATCCCGCCGCCGTCGTGCCCGCTGTCCTCTATCTATTGACGGACAATTATTGCACCGGCGAGGTCATCGCACTTGATGGTGGCCACAATATCCATCTTGACAGCTACTTCCAATAGACAGGAATGAGGTGAAGGGGATTCAGCATGACGGACGAAGGAAAGGTGAGGGAACTGGAGAAGAAGGCATGGATGATCCGCCTGGAATTGATCAGGATGTTCTCTGTCGGCAAGGCGCATCATTTCGGCGGTTCCCTCTCCTGCGCTGATATTGTGAGCGCGCTCTATTTCCATAAAATGAACTACTCGAAGGAAAACATGAACAATCCCGAAAGGGACCGATTCATCATGAGCAAGGGGCATTCGGTTCCAACCCAATACGTGGCGCTTTCGATGCTCGGGATCATCCCCGGTGAGGAGTTGAAAACCCTGAAGACGCTTGGCACCAGGCTTCAGGGGCATCCCGACATGAGGAAGACGCCCGGAATCGAGGCGCCCACTGGCTCGCTCGGCATGGGGCTCTCCTTCGCCAATGGCATTGCGATGGCGGGCAGGTTGGACGGCCTCACGATCAAGGTGTTCCTGCTTCTGGGCGATGGGGAATTGCAGGAGGGGCAGGTGTGGGAAGCCGCCATGAGTTCCGCCAACAGGGGTTTGCACAACATCTGCGTCTTCGTGGACCGGAACAGGTTCGAAAGCCAGGGTGAGGTCGAACGATCGAAGGGGATCGAACCCTTGGTGGACAAATGGAAGGCGTTTGGCTGGGAGACCTTCCGAATCGACGGACATGACATGGGGAGTATCTGCGAGGTCCTCGACCGCTTTGACGGAACCAACAGCAAGCCATTTGTGATTATCGCCGACACGATCAAGGGGAAGGGCGTCAGCTTCATGGAAAACACCTTCAAGTACCACAACGCGAGTCTCGACGACAAGGAATACCAACAGGCGATCGATGAGTTGCAAGGCACCCTCGCCGCGTTGGGGGAAGGGAGGACTGGTTGACGGAAGCCCCGCGCAAGGAAGGGACACGGGATCGGTACGGAAAGACGCTTGCGAAACTCGCGGCCAAGGACAGGAACGTGGTCGCGATGGACTGCGACCTTGGCAGGTCCACCCGTTCCTACGATATTTACGCGGTGGATCCGCAGCGATTCTTCGAGATGGGCATCGCGGAGCAGGACATGGTTTCCACGGCGGCTGGCATGGCGGCGATGGGGAAGGTCGTGTTCGCCAACACATTCTCGGTGTTTCTCACCGGACGCGCCTTCGACCAGATCCGGCAGCAAATCGCGCTGCCACTCTCCAACGTGAAACTGTGTGGATCCAGCGCGGGACTCACCATCGGGGCTGATGGTTCCACCCATCAATCCATCGTCGATGTGGCGCTCATGAGAGTCCTCCCCAACATGACCATCCTCGTCCCGGGGGATGGCAACCAGACCGAACAGGCAGTGATGGCGGCCTATGAATACAAGGGCCCGGTGTACATCCGGCTTTCGAGGTACGAAACCTTGAATTACCTGCCGGTGGGCATTCCATTCAAGATCGGTGAGGCACAGGTGCTGAAGGAAGGGAAGAAAGTGGTCTTCGCCTCGTATGGCCCCGTCCTGCAAAACGTCGTGTTCGCGGCCGAGCTTTTGGAGCGGCGGGGGCTGGATGTGGGCATCGTGAATTTCCATACCCTGAAGCCACTGGATGGCAGGATGGTGGAAACCCTAGCGACGGAATACAGCCACATCGTGAGTGTGGACGAGCACAGTGTCTTCGGTGGCCTCGGCACCGCCATCGGAGAATGCCTTGCTGAATATGCGAGCCCTGGCCCCAAGGCCATCTTGCACCGCGTGGGCATACAGGACAAGTTTGGAGAATCAGGAAGCGCCGATGAATTGCTCGCGAAACATGGCATGGATCCGGAAGGGTTGGCTGCCTATGTCCTTGGGTTGATCTGAAAGGAGAATGGGAAAATGGCAGCGAACATCAGGAGACTGGATTATTGGGTGAACGGGGAATGGCACGCGTCGAAGACCAGTCGATACATGGATTGTTTTGACCCCTCGACGGGTGAGGTGATCGCGCAGGCTCCGCAATGCACGCCTGAGGAAGTGGAAAGCGCGATCGCGGCGGCGCGCGATGCCTTCCCGGCCTGGTCGGACACCCCTCCGACCAAACGCGTCCAGGTGTTGTTCAGGATGAAGGCCCTCCTCGACAGGCATCTGGAGGAGCTGACCCTTCTGCTCGCGACGGAGAACGGGAAGGTCTGGGACGAGGCGATGGGCGATGTGTTGAAGGTGACGGAAGTGACGGAGTTCGCCTGCGGAATCCCCCACCTCCTGAAGGGCCCGGCCCTGATGAATGTGACCACCGGCTATGACACAACCCAGTACATGGAACCCATGGGTGTCTTCGCGGGGATAGCTCCCTGGAATTTCCCCGCCATGATCCCGATGGGATGGATGGCCCCACTGTGCATCGCCACAGGGAACACCATGGTGTTGAAGGCGGCGAGCTTTGTCCCCCAATCCTCCATGCGGATATTGGAGCTGTGGGCAGAGGCCGGCCTCCCGCCGGGCGTGCTGAACCTGGTGACCTGCGGCCGAAACGAGGCGGAGATCCTCCTTCGTCACACAGACATAAAGGGCGTCACTTTTGTCGGCTCGACATCGGTCGGCAGGCATATCTACGCCACCGCGGCCGCCAACGGCAAGCGCGTGCAAGCTCTCACCGAGGCCAAGAACCACGCCCTGGTCCTTAAGGACGCGGCTTTGGAGCGCACGGCACGGGGCATCGTGAACGCGGCCTGCGGTTGCGCCGGGGAACGGTGCATGGCCCTTCCCGTCGTTGTTGTGGAGGAAGCGGTCGCGGACACTCTGGTGGCCCTGCTGTCCAAGTACATGAAGGAACTGCGGATCGGGCCGGCATATGATAAATCCAGCCAACTCGGGCCATTGATCAATGCTGAACATCGAAAATACGTCAGCGAGTGGATAGGAAAGGGAGTGGAGGAGGGGGCGCGGTTGGTGCTCGATGGCCGAGGCGTTTCGGTGAAGGGATTCGAGAAGGGCTTCTATCTGGGACCCACACTCTTTGACCATGTGACGCCGGGCATGAGCGTGGGAGACCGCGAGATCTTCGGACCAGTGCTCTGCATCAAGCGCGTGAAGGACTTTGAGGAAGGCCTGGCATTGATGAACGAAAACGAGTTCGCCAACGGGAGTGTCATCTACACCCAGAGCGGCTACTTCGCACGGGAGTTTGCTCGCAGATCCCACGGCGGCATGGTTGGCGTGAATGTCGGCATACCGGTTCCCCTGGGCCTGTTCGGTTTCACGGGACACAAGAATTCATTTTTCGGGGATCTTCACGCCATGGGCACGGACGGGATTCGTTTTTTCACGGAGCAGAAGAATGTCACCACGCACTGGTTCTCCGAGGAGGAAGGCCGGGACGGAAAAGTTGTCAACAGCTGGGACGGAACGATGTCCTTCCCCGATAAAAAATAAGGCTGTCATGGAGCCAATGGGCTCACAGCTTGTCTGGCATTTCGTGGGAATCGAGGACCATGCCAAATTTCATGGCATGGTTCTTGAGGGTGGCCGCATGGAGATCCGGGGCGAAGGAAGAAACGCAGTCGCTTAGGACAATGGTCTTCAGGCCGAGGTGAAAGGCCCCTCGCGCGGTTTCCTCGACACAGATCTGGGTCACGGTTCCCGCGAGGAAGACGGTGTCCGCTCCCTCTGATCGCAGGATGTCGATGAGGTTCGTCCGATAAAAGCCCCCATACCAGTACTTGTCCACAATGTAATCCCCGCTTTCCAGCGGCAGTTCATCGATGATCGCCATGCATTCGCGCTCGGCGCCGATGTCCTCGTAGCGTCGATGATGGCCCCGCCGGCAACAGCAGACGGGCGCTCGGATCTGAGGCGACCATGTCCACAAAAGCGTCTCAGCCTCGCCGGTTATGAACCTCGTGTAGATCACCGGGCGCCCAGCGGCATGGAAAAGGCCTGTCACGGTCTTTATTGGCGTGATCGTCGCGCGTGTGTCCGGCACCTCCAGGGGGGCGCCGACCCGCACAAAGTCGTTCTGCATATCGACGATGATGAATGCCGCCTTGGACATGTCCAGCGTGAAAGGATCCGGTGTCGTTGTTGCCATGGAAAGCAGGATAAAGGACATCCTTGGCCTAGTCCATAGTGGACAAAACGACTGGAAAAAATTGACAAGAGCGCTCTACTATGCTTTACTTGTAGGTGCCATAAATACAACGTTGGAATGTTTGATGGCTTATAGAGGTTGTGGCCCTCGTTTGGCTCTGTCCCTAAAAGGAGGCTGAAAGAAAACGAATGTTCCGGATTGATGAGATTTCAACCAAAAGGAGAACAATCATGCGCAGAATTATCCTGAAAGCCGTTTTGGTCACGTTCGCTCTCACGACCATCACGTTTTCCTCGTTCGCCCAGAAGATGACACCAGCAAAATCGATCAAGGCCCCGCCCGCTGTCACGCTCTATGGCCTTCCGGCCGATGTGAAGCCAGCCAAGCAGCTCAGGATCGCCGAGATAATGGTGCAGAACAATCCATTCGGCATGGCCGTAATGCAGGGAATGCTCTTCGCCAAGGAAATCCTCAAGGATAGGAACACCAAGGTCGATTGGATTTCCGTCCCCGATTTCGATCCGCAGAAATTCGAGACCGCGATGCAGAATTGCATAACCGCCCAGTATGACGCGATTGCGCTCTTCGGCCTCTCGGATGCCTTGACGCCGGTCGTCAACAAGGCCGTCGAGGAAGGGATCCTCGTCTACTCGTTCAACACCGAACCCGGAATGGAATCCAAGCGCCAGGCCTATTGGGGCCAGGACGGATTCGCCGGCGGCAAGAAATGCGGCCAGCTTCTCTCCGACGCGATGGGCGGAGCGGGCAAGTACGCGATCATCACCGGATCCTTCAATGTCCTTGGACACGAGCTTCGCCGCAAGGGCGCCCGCTCGGTCTTTGACGCGAATACCAAGCTCAAGCTGATCGGCGAGTTCGAGAATCAGGACAAGGCCGAGGAAGCTTACAATGTCACCCAGAACCTCCTGACTTCCAACCCCGACATCAAGGGCATCTATGTGACCGCCGGTGGGCCCTTCGGCGCCGCCAAGGCCATCAAGGACGCCGGACTCACGGGTAAGGTAAAGCTTGTGTGCCACGACTGGATGGCGGAGACCGTTGAGTACGTGCGCAGCGGACAGGTCACGGCCGTCCTCGACCAAGATCCATTCAATCAGGGATATGCTCCCATCATCGCGGCGTTCAACAAGCTTGCCGCGAACATCGATCCGAAGGAAATCAACTGGTTCGCCGGCGATGTCGCGACTCCCGCGGACGTGGCCAAGAAGATCCCGCTCAAGAAGTAAGGCGCACTCGTTCGAGGTTGCGTTTTCAGGGGCTGCCCATCAGGGCAGCCCCTGTTGTTAACCTGGGACCGATGCTGGAAAATCCACGCTTCCGGCCTCACGCACCGGTCAAGGCCAAAAGACGCTTTGTGCAGAGGTCTATGGGGCCAGTTTCGTCGGCCTTGCCTTCGTACTCAATCGAGAGATAGCCGTCATATCCCGAGGTCAGCAAGGTGGCCACCAGGGCGTCGACATCGACCAGGCCGAGGCCCAGTGGGCAGCCCACGAAACACTCGCCGTTCAGTGCCACCTGCGCCCCGAGTTCGGAAATGTCCGCCGCCCGGAAATCCTTGAGGTGAACGTGAGACACCAACCCTTTGAGGATGGCAAGGGAGTCGGCGGGGTCTTCGTTGGCCAGGAGGGGATTGGCTGTGTCGAAATTGGCGCGCAGGAGGGGCGAATTGACGCTGCGAAGCGTCGCGGCCAGATCGACCGTCCGGCAATGGCAGGCGCCGGTGTTCTCCATCACGAGTGTCAGCGAGTGCGCCTCCGCCGAGGCGAGGAGCGAGACGGCATTCATCCTGATTCTTTCAAACGCCGATGCGGTGTCGAGTTTTTCCGGATTGTCACCACCAAGGATGCGAAGGTACCTGGCACCAAGGCCGCGGGCCCGGGCCATCATCGCAAGGATATACTGGCGTTGTGCCTCGAAGGCGGACCCACCGGTGGAAAGGTCACAGACGATTGTAAGGCATGGTATTTCGAGCCCAAGCCTTTTTGTGGCCGATGCCGCGAGCTTGTATCCGGCGTCGTCCTTCAAATAATAATCCAGCACCTCGACGGCGCCGATGCCCTGTGACGCGGCGTATTCGAAGGGCCCTTCCAAGCCAGTCTTGCCCGAGGATAAAAGCCCCTCGAAGCTCCACATGCTGATACAGGATTTCATGTCCACCTCCATCGCCATGACGGTACAGCCCAAATGGCCCATTGTCAAATCGATTTTACATTCGCGGCAATATGCGACATAAAAATAGTAAAACGATAATATAATAGATTAAGTGATAAACTATATTGACAAAACAACAGTATAACGCGCATGATGCGGCATCCCTTGTGTGGTGAGGTTGTCTTATGCGTGCAAACAGTCTGGGCATCGCCGTCATAGGTTCCGGCCGCGCCGGCATGATCCACGCAAGGAACTTCGCGGCCGGTGTCGAAGGCGCCCGCCTCGTGGCCATGGTGGATCCGGTCGCCGAGGCCAGGACCGCTGCCCTGGCCGAACTTGGGCTGGACAAGGGCTATTCCGACTACCGGGACGCGCTCGCCGACCCCGCGATCGGAGCCATCGTCGTCGTCACGCCGACGGTTTACCACCGCGAGATCGTGGTGGCCGCCGCCGCCGCCGGCAAGCACGTGCTCTGCGAGAAGCCGATGGCGATGGACGGCGCCGAGTGCGCGCAGATGATCGCCGCCTGCGACAAGGCCGGCGTCAAGCTGCAGATCGGTTTCATGCGCCGCTACGCCCGGGATTTCGTCGCGGCGAAGGCTACTCTGGATTCAGGCAAGATCGGAGAGCCCGTCCTCATAAAGTCGGTTACCCGGGGGCCCAGTGTGCCTCAGCCCTGGATGTACGACATCGCCAAGAGCAACGGTCCACTGGCCGAAGTTAACAGCCACGACATCGACACCCTGCGATGGTTCGCGGGCGACGATTTCTCCGAACTCTACGCCATCGCAGGCAACTACCGCTGCCCAGAAGCCCGCGCCGAATACCCCGATTTCTATGACACCGTCGCCATGACCGTCCGTTTCGCCAAGGGAGCACAGGGCATGATCGATGGGGCGGTGTCCGTCGGTTACGGCTACGACGCGCGGCTCGAAGTCCTGGGGACAAAGGGCGTCCTCTTCGTCGGCTCGCTGGAGGCATCCAGCCTTGTGGTGAGCACCGCGGCCGGGGGCATCCTCGAGTCTCCCGCGGTGAAGAGCTGGCGGACCCTTTTCATCGACGCCTACCGCGAGGAGGACGCCGCCTTTGTCCGCTGCGTCCTCGAGGACAGGCAACCGAGTCCCTCCGGCCGCGACGGGCTCAAGGCTGTCGAGGCGGTGGTCGCTGGCAACCGCTCCATCGTGACCCGAGTTCCCGTCAAGCTCACATGAACAGGAGAGTACAATGAAGGCAGTCAGGTTATATGGAGTGGATGACCTGCGTGTGGTTGAGATGCCCACGCCCGAGATCGGAAGCGGCGAGGTTCTGCTGCGCACTCGTGCGGCACTCATCTGCGGCACCGATGTCCGCATGCTCAAGAACGGCGCGAAGTCCTCACCCCTCACCCTTGGCCACGAACTGGCGGGAGTGATCGAGGCGGTCGGGCGCGACGTTCGCACCTACCGTCCGGGCCAGCGGGTCGCCATTGCACCCAACTACGGCTGCGGCGTCTGCGATCCCTGCGTCTCCGGCCAGGGGCAGAACTGCGCCACCCTGCGCGCCCTCGGCATACACGAGGACGGCGGCTTCGCGGAGTTCGTCCGGGTGCCGGCAATGGCTGTCGCGCAAGGCAACATTTCTCCCATCGGGGACCATGTCTCCTTCGCCGAGGCCGCCATCGCCGAACCGCTCTCCTGCGTCTACAACTCCTTCGAGCGGGCGCACTTCAAACCCGGCGAGTCAGTGATCGTCATCGGCGCGGGGCCCATCGGCCTCATGCATGCCAAGCTCTACAAACTGGCCGGGGCTGGCCTCGTGATGATGTGTGACGTCAACGCCGAGCGTGTGGCGGCATGCGTCAGGGACGACGCCTCCTTTGTGGCGGTGCCTTCCGAGGGGGCGCAGGAGCGTGTCATGGAACTCACGCACGGCGCGGGCGCGGACGTGGTGATCACGGCGGCCTCCGTAGCGGCCGTCCAGCAGATGGCCTTCGGCCTCGCCGCTCTCAACGGCCGCGTGATCTTCTTCGGCGGCCTTCCCGCCGGCAAGGAGACCGTCGCCTTGGACACCAACATCATCCACTACAAGATGATCACGGTCACCGGCACCTCACGGCAGAGCCTCGCGCAGTACCGAGCCTGCCTGAACCTGATCGGCCGCCGCCTCGTGGACGTCCGCTCGGTTATCACGAGGACCTGGCCACTGGACGGCGCCGCCGAAGCCTTCGCCTCCTCCATCCGCGGCGAGGGGCTGAAGTCCGGCTTCGTGATGGAGTGATGACATGGGCAAAGACTGCGTGATAGGCGTGGACATCGGGACTCAAGGGACGAGGGCGGCCGTCTACGATCTTGCCGGCACCTTGCTCGCTGAGGCATCCGAGGCATCGGTCCTGGCACGACCGGCGCCGGGCGTGGTCGAGGAGGACCCCGAGCGGCAGTACGCCTCGGTCTGCCGGACCATCCGTTCCTGCCTCGAAAAGGCCGCGGTCGCGCCAGGGTCGGTGGCCGCCGTCGCCATAGACGGCCAGATGGCGGGAGTGATCGGTATCGGCTCCGACGGCCGCGCGGTCACTCCCTACGACTCCTGGCTGGACACGCGCTGCGCGGCCTACATCGGCGTGATGAACGGCCTGCCCGGCGACGCCGACGCCGTGCTCCGGCTCACGGGCAACGTGCCCAGCTACAACCACGGCCCCAAGATCCTCTGGTGGAAGGGCGAGCGTCCCGAAGCCTGGAAGCGCATCTCCTCCTTCGTGCAGCCCGGCGGTTACGCGGCCATGCGGCTCTGCGGCCTCTCCGGCGGCGACGCCTTCATCGACGACACCTACCTGCACTTCTCGGGCTTCGCCGACAACGCCGCCCGCCGCTGGGACGACGGCCTGCTCGGAGCCTTCGGTGTCT
>Ga0118677_10007474_pt1 | contig 18006 bp, 24 predicted proteins | sample AliMusrvi5mmetaG_FD_86154 | JGI IMG/M metagenome (GOLD analysis project Ga0118677, IMG submission 86154) | reverse complement strand
GTTTCGCAGGATTGCTTTATGGTGACGCAGCCAACGTCACATTTTCCGACACCACAAATCTACTCACGGCTTTGGGGGATCAATACCAGACCCCGCTGACCGCTGGCACGGACTACCAGACCCCGCTGACCGCAGGGACAGACTACCAGACTCCGCTGACCGCTGGCATAAATTACCAGACTCCGCTGACCGCTGGCATGGATTACCAGACCCCGCTGACCGCAGGGACGGACTACCTCGCCCCAACCGGCGACGGCGGCGGATTGACTGGAGTTGTTACCTATTTTCACTACGGCAGCGCCCAGCCCACAATCCCCGACACTAGTAACGCTTGTGCAGCCATCACGAAAATTGAGGCAGTCTATAACCCGACGGAGGCGATAGATTTGGGGGGCGGTCAATTGCAATTTTACGCGGCGGGCATAGCTGCCGACTATAATTTCGGGTTCTTCGGCGATGCGCATTTCTATGCGGGCGCTACAGCGGGCACCGGAAAAGTGACAGCCTCCGCGTTTGTGGGTGACGGCTCACAACTTACGTTTAGCAACATCATGAATCTACTCACGGCTTTGGGGGATCAATATCAGTCCCCGCTGACCGCTGGCACAGACTATCAGACGCCCCTCACCGCTGGCACAGACTATCAGACGCCCCTCACCGCTGGCACGGACTACCTCGCCCCGAATGGCGATGGCGGCAGCCTTACGTTTAGCGACAACGCAAATTTGCTCACAGCTTTGGATGGCCAATACCTAGTCTCGCCCACCATAGCCAAGAACCCCTATTCCGCGGACGTGTCCGCCAACCCGGAATCCAATACGATCTATGAGATAGGTGTGACCGGCGCAATGACTCTGGTCCCTCCCCGCCAGGGTGCAGAAGGGGCGGGTGTGCAGTTGCTTCTTACTGCCTCTGGAACTAATCAGACATTGACGATTCATCCTTCAATCAAGCTTCCGGACTTGACTGGATTCACAAGCCCCACCATCCTTTCCGCCAACAAAACCTATTACCTCCGCCTGCTCTATACGGGATCCGCCTGGCTCCTGATTGACTTCAAGGGGGGCTACTAAATAATTTTTATGACCACCAACCAAACCTCCCTCGCTTATTCCCAACAGCCGGATGGTAACGCCTTTCTGGCCTTGACCATCACTCCCAATGGAGAGGACCAGTCTCCGACCTTTATCAATCTCTCGTCCTCATCGACATCTCCCAAGGATGTCCAGCTCTTCTCATCCATCAAGGAAGCTATGGACACCTACCTCGCGGATCGCGGGAACTAACCTATGGCTACTCAACGGGCAACATCAGCGGGCAACTGGAATACGGCAGGAACATGGGCGTCTGGACAAGTGCCGCAAAACGGGGATACCGTTTATGCTAATGGCTATGCCGTGACCATCGATGAGGCTGTGACTATCGGGGGAGCCAATAATCCCACCGTGGCCTCTGCCGCGCTGGTGGCCGGTCAATGGTATCAAATCAATTTTGTCGGCACCTCCTCATGGACCAACATAGGGGCCGCCAATAACAACACCAATACTGTTTTTTTGGCAACGGGCACCACGGCGGGCACCGGAACCGCAAAGGCACTTGCTACCATCTCGACACTAGCCAATGCCTCGGCTGGCGCGGCAGCGGGAGGCAGTTTCACCATTGATTCGGCCCGTAGTTTTTCGTGTGATGTACGGGCGGGATCGACCGTCTGCCTAACGATCACGGGCAGTTCCAGCCCCACCTACACCGGGGTCAATATCTATGGGGGCAATGTTGCCAACGCGCACGGCATCCTCAATAATTCCACGGGCACCGTCACCTTCAACGGCTATATCGTAGGAGGTTCGATGAGTGGATCATACGCTAACGGTATCTATCACAACACCAATGGCACCATCACCCTCAACGGGGGAACGATTTCTTCCGTAGGCACGACGGGGGCTGGGGGGGTTTTTAACGGATCCGCGGGCACCGTCAACCTCAATTCCTGTATTTTCAATCAGTCATCGGGCGTCAGCGGAGTTACCAACAACGCCACGGGCACCGTCAACATCGTGGGGGGGACATTAAATGGATCCTCGGGCGGGGCAGCCTGTGCATACAATGCTGCCCTCGGCACTCTCAACGTCTCCGGGGCCGTCCTGAATGGAGGAACAAGCTCCAGTGGCCAGGCAGTTATTAACTACTCCAATGGGGCGATGACCTTAACGGGCAACACCTACAATGCATCGGCCTATTGTGCTGCCGTTTCTGGCACTAGCGCCACCGCTAATGTCACCATTTCCGGGAACCAGAACGACCATGTTTCCGGCGTCAAGGCGGTTTATGTCGCCAAATATAAATTGGGAACCGCACCCTCCCAGATGGTAATTAGGACCGCGCTGGATGGCTCCTCCACTTATTTTTCGTTCTATGGAGCGGACTATTCCGGGTTCGGCCATCCTGCTGTTACAGATGTGCGGGCGGGCACTCTTTATGCCGCCAATAACCTGACCGGGACTCTTGCGGTCCCCAGCGCATCCAATGTGGCTCTTGGGATAGCCGTTGACAATACAGTGGGGGCGGCTGTGCTGACGGATTCGGCGGTGGCCGCTGCTGTTTGGGCTGCCAGTAATCGGACCCTCACCGGACTCAGCGTGCCCTCAGCTGCGGACATTGCGGCGGCCGTCTGGAGCTCTACAACCCGGACCATTACGACCCCCATTCCCTCCACCTCGGATGTCGACACTCTCCTGTCGGCCAACCATGGGACCGGTGCCTGGGGGAATCGAATGATCTAAAGAGCTGGAGCAATCGTCATCGCCCGCAACCCACTGCCTCCAGATACCATCCTGAAGGGCCAGAACAACGAGGTCGCCGCCGGCTCCGTCCTGACCATCAATGGCAGCCTTGTGGTCACCGGCTCCACCAACCTGACCGCCGCATCCACGGCCAACCTGCCCTTCCTGGCTACCGCCACGGTGGCAACCGGGACCAACTGGGCCACCAGCACTACCCTCGTCCCTGACGCTCAAGTGCCGGCCGGCAAGTCGGTCTATATTGCGGGTTACCGGGCCGTGGTTTCCGGATCGACCGCCTGGAGCGGCTCCACCACCACCGTTTCGGTCTCGACCAGCGGAACCAGTTCCGTCGTTACCTTTATGACAATCCCGGTGGACAGCCTGACCGGCACTGCCGCCCTTCATTCGTCCGCAGCGAACTCAGGAGCGCTGAATCCCTTCCTGCTCTAGGTACAGCCAATACCGCCGGCAAGGGCCTGGTTGTCAAAACTTCCGGGACTTCCGCGACCGGCAGTGACCTCATCATCACAGTCTTTGGAGTCATCAAGTAACTTGCCTCTCGCAGCAATCCCAAGGCCCGGCCCACAAGGCCGGCCCACAAGGCCGGGCCTTTTTGTTCTGGACGAAGCACGACCTTCCGCAGTAACCTTCCCCTCGATGGCCCCAATGGGCCGTCAATCCAAGCCCAAACCCAAACCCAACAAAATCCACAATATGTCCTTCTTTGCCGCCATCCAAACCGCATTTCTGCATCTCTGGTCCGTCATTACTGGCCTCAGTGATGCTGCCTTCCATTATGTCAACACCACCCTCGTCCCTGTCCTCAAGACCGACGCGGGAAACCTGCTGATCGCGCTTGCTCCTCTGGCCCTGCAAGCCGTCGTCGCCGCTGAAACCCCGGGGGCCGCCGGAAAGGATAAATTCAATGCTGCTCTCGCATCCATTAAAGCTGCTGCCACTACTGCTGGCATCAGTGCTGGCACAAGCGTGCTCAACCTTGCCATCGAGTCCGCCGTCCAGCAGCTCAAAGCCAACGAAGCCACTTCCCCCACGAGTGTGGCGCCTGCGGCCAGCACTGGAAACTAATCGGATTTATCGAGGGACAACTGTCCGGACCGAATATATCATCTGGATCAAAGCAGACACACAATGGTAACCCAACTCATCCAATTCATTATCCGGCAATTCGCCGGGAAGATTGCTGCCGCGGTATCTTCCATTATCCTGGTGGCCGTGACCCACGCCTTCGCATGGATTGCCGCCCAGTCTCCCGAGATCGCTGCGCTCTGCAATCCGCAAGCTGTGGTGATCTGGCTTGATACCCTGGCGATCGCAGCTCTCAATATCGCTGCCAATCAGTATCATCTGGACAACGCGACCTCCCAGAGGATTGTTGATGCCCTCAAGGCCGCCCCTCCCGTCATGGTTGTGAAGGCCGAGCTGGTCAATCCCGCCAAGTAATTATAACCCCAACCGCCCCAAAAAGGAGCCCGGCACCAGCCGGGCTCTTTTTTTGCTGGTCAACCACTTGTCGGGGCTGATACTTTCCCTGACTTGACAATATTGAAACCTTTTCGATATGAATCTTGAGCCTCGGAATCACCACATTTGATATGTCGACCCAATACCGAATAGAGCCCGTTGTCGTCGATTCCTCCTGCTGGTTCTGGTTTTGTCCCTGCTACTTCGACTCCTCCAGCTTCGACATGGCCCCCATCCCCCGGGGGCAGGCTTGGTGGCTCTTTAATGCCGCCCTCTTGTTTCAGGAAACTCTAAACTGGCTCTGCAGCCTGGCAGATACGACCGCCCCCGCCGCCGGTTATTATTTCCATCACGTCACTTCTATCCCTCCCCGGACCATTCAATTGAGGATTCTCCTCAAGCGACCCTAAAACAAAACCATGACACCCCAAAGCCGTTCCCAAGTCGATCAAGTCCTCCTCAGCAATCCCCACTGGACCCCCACCAAAATAGCCACATCCCTGGGGCTCTCCCGGCACGCCGTCCGCGGCTATCTGGTGGCTAAGGCGGAAAAACTCAAGGATCCAGTCAAGTTCTCCAGTCCCCGGACCTTCCTGGGAGGAAAGAGCTGGCCGGACATGGGGGCAGCTGTCCAGTCTCGCCAGGAAATTACTGACGAAATATCACGAGACACCCGCATGCTTTCGGGCAAATCCACAGCCAACACCCTGGAGGAGTTTCTGATGATCAACCAGGTTGATCTGTCGATCTGGGAGGTCGACAGGCACGTCATTCGCCGCTACGAGACAGCTATGCGGGAGCCTGCCACCACCGTCGGGGGCGCCGGCAACAATGCCATGATTGTCAAGGGGGAAGAGGGGAGCGAGCACACCCTTTGGACCCGCGGCTCCAAGGACCCCATTATCGTCAAGCTTTCCAGCATCACAGTCTGGCTCAAGCGCAGGGCTCCGCTAGTCAGCGCCCTGGAGTCCCTGATCGCCGATCTGAGAGATGCGGCGCCACTCTTCCAGCCCATCAAGCCCCGGGTGACCAAAAAAGATCAACGCCGCATGCTGGAGATCTGCGTCATGGATCCCCATATCGGAATGCTGTGCCAGCGGCCCGAAGGCGACGAGGATTGGGATATGGACAAGGCAGCCAATACGATTCGGGCCGCCATGGATGACCTGATCGAGCGCGCCAGACACTATGGACCCTTCGAACAGGTTGTTATGCCTTTCGGCAATGATTTCATCCATTGCGATGGAGTCTTCCATACCACCACGGCCGGCACCGGCCAGCCCGAGGCCATCTCGTGGCTGCGGACTTATCGCTACGCCTGCGATCTCGCGATTGAGATGGTCCAGCGGGCACTGGAGGTGGCCGACAAGGTCTTTATCTACCAGATCCCCGGCAACCACTCCCGTCAGTCCGATTTCACCATGTCGATCATGCTGGCTGCCTACTTCCATCACGACCCACGAGTCACGGTGGACTGCAGTTCCTCACCCTACAAATTCCATCGTTACGGCGTCAACCTGATCGGCTATGAGCACGGACATTCGGTCAAGCCGATCCGGCTGGCCGCCCTAATGGCGCAGATGTGTCCCCGAGATTGGAGCGAGACCTTCTATCGCGAATTCCACGTTGGGGACCAACACCGCAAGGGCTCCAGCAAGCCCTCGATGCTCGAGGAGCAGGGGGTCAGTGTGGAATATATCCCGGGGGTCGTGCCAGGGAATGAGTGGCACAAGCTGAAATCCTTTAATCATCAAAAAAGGGGAGCCATGTCCTTCATTTGGAATCACGACACCGGCCCCGAGGCCCGTATGCAATACAACATCATCCCCTCCAACTACTTGACTTAACGTGATTGACCCCGAAATCTCCCGTCTCAATTGCTTCTTCAATATCCTGGTGGCCCTGATGGCCCTGGACATCCTCGTTTCCGCAGTGGTGTTCTTTCAATTGGGCCGCCGACTCGAGCGCATGGAGCGCCTCCACGCCTTCTTGAAGCGGGGCGGCAAGCCCCAGGAATTCGACCAACCCACCCGCAAGATCAATCCCGATAATTTTCGATGAACCTGCTGCCCTACCTATCCTTGATGGCCCTGGCTTTTGGCCAGAACGTCGCCTTCTCTCTTGTTTCCCGATCCCGCAATCGAAACAACATCACCTACCACATCGTCGCCTCAATTTTTAGCAACGCGATGTGGTTCCTGACCTTCCATAATCTGGTGGTCAACAACATGGATTTCACTCTATTTATCCCCTACACCATCGGGACCGTCAGTGGCTCCGTGTTTGGGGTCAAGGTCTCAATGGTGATCGAGCGCCTCCTTCATGCCGAATCCGACAGCCATCTAGCCCCAAGCCCTAGCTTCATGCCCCCTCCCTTATGGCACGCCCCTTTGTCCGCTCCACCATCCTGCCCATTTATCGGGCAGCCCTCCACTTGGTCCTGATCGACGAGGCTCGTCCTCCCTGGAAAACCATCGATCGTCTCCTGGGGGCCCCAGCAGAGCGCCGGACCGATTTTGGCGCCCTCCATTACATGCACGAGACCAATACGGTCCTGGTATTCACAAGGGAGGACCTGGGAGCCAACACGATCGTCCACGAATTGGGACATGCCGCCTTTGATATTCTCAAGCGGGCCGGCATCAAAGCTGATCCCGCCAACCAGGAAGCCTTCACCCACCTGGCGGGTTACATGGCGACCTGGGTGTTCGAAAAGCTTGACGTCCCCATCAGATCTCCCCGATAACATCCCCCTCTATCTACTCAATATGTCCTACTCGATCCCCTTAATTGGCCTTGGTCCGCGTGCGCGCGTCGGCAAGGATTATCTGGCCCGGCAGCTCAATACCCTCGGCTTCAATGTCCACACCTTCTCCTTCTTTGACCAGGGTCGTCGTGTCCTGGATCCCCTCTGTCGCCAGATCTTCGGCAAAAACATTGCAGATCTCGAATCCGCAGAGAAAGCTCAATTCCGCCCTCTCATGGTGGCCTACGGGAATATGATGAGGGAGCGACACGGAAGGAATTACTTCATCAACCAGACCTTCTCAGCCATTGACGCCGGCCATGAATTCCATGCTGCCGCGGAATCCTCCGGATTCCCCGACCTCTTTATCATCACTGATGTCCGATTCATGGACGAGCTCTTCGCCATTCACCAATATGGGGGGATCGTGGTATCCATTGAGGCCGATGTTCCTTGGGCCAATGAAACCGAGAAACAGAACGCCCCCATCGTGACGGCCGCCTCCGACTACACACTCTTCAATGATCTCAAGAGCAATAGGGCCGCCTTTGAGCTGGCCCACCTGATCCGCGAACGCTTCTTTCCTGTCCTCCAGGGCTCCCCAAAGTAATCTTTTTACATAAAGGGGTGGCTCTTGGCAGCCCCGGGCTGATAAAATGCCCGCAACACTGCCTGCACCATGACCGACGACATCGACATTGAAACTGCCGAAGCCCCCCAGCGCTACCCGCTGACGGTGCCCCACTTTGAGCCCTCCATCCCTCCCTTTCTCTCTGAGAAACTGAGCGAACAGGAGAGCTTTGTCATCAATTCGCTCTCGACCATGGAGCAACGCAGTGAATGGATGATCCGCACTTTGGTGGAGCTGGATCGGCGCCAGATAGAGTCGGAGCGGCTGGCCGCTCTGGACCGCAAGCGCCTAATTTTGCTCCAGAAAAGCTGGATCGTCTTTTCTGCCAAGAAGGCCCTCATTTCTGTCCCCGGCTTCATCGCCCTGGCCGCCCTCGTCGCCGAATTCATCAAATGGCTTGCCCGACACTTCATTTCTTCGCAATAATACGCATCAGATTATCAGCCTCATGAATACAATTACTCCCCTGCCCGTCACTCTATCGCGAGGGCTCGCCGAACAACTGGCCGAGACCTTTGTGGCCAAGAGCGAGGAAATTGCCCGCTATCGCTGCCTGGCGAACATCAGTCCTCTCCCCATGTTTATCCGGACCATCGAGGGGGCCTGCTTGTTCGTCAATCAGGCCTATCTTCGGATGCTGGAAGCGAATCTCGAACAGGTGACGGGCTTTGGATGGCACAACTTCCTGACCCAGGAGACACGGGATGGCTCGATCCTGGAATGGATTGCTTCCGCAAGCAAACGGGCGGACTTCATTTTTTACAACAACTACACCACCTCCTCGGGCAACACCTTCAGGTCGCTGGTGCGGGCCACCCTGGTTCCTGGGGATCTCTATGCGGGATTCTGTATGCCCGACGACCAGGCTATCACTCATCGAGTAACCAGATGCGAGGACGGGGCTTGTATCTTGAGGAAGTTTTTCAAAAAGGAGGTTCTGGGACTTGACAAGGGATCGGACTTGCCCCAAAAAGGTGGCCCCAACCCTATCAAACATGACTCAACAAGACTCGACTCCTTCTCAATCGAATTCCCCTGCACCCACTGACGCCTCCCCGATCTCCCCGGAAGTCCGGCGACTGATGAATCGCTGGATTGGGGCTGTGGAAACCGGAGATCCCAATGGGGATTACTCCTGCGTCACGATCCTGCATGACGGCCCCAACTGCATCCCGCAGGTCACCTACGGGGTCTATCAGACCACCGAATACGGCAACCTTCCTGCCCTGCTGGCGAGTTACTGCCAGCAATCGGGCAGCCTGCTGGCCCACCAGATCGGGGGCTACCTCCCCCAGCTGGGAAAGTCAGGCAATTCCTTATGGGAATCCACCCCCTTCTTGGCCTTGCTGCGCCAAGCTGGCCAAGATCCCGTCATGCAGGCCCTGCAGGACAGCTTCTTTGAGGAGGAATACTGGCGCCCCATGGCCAACTGGGCCAACGGCCATGGATTTACTTTCCCATTGAGCTGGCTGGTCCTCTACGATTCCTTCATCCAGTCGGGCGGCATCCTAATGAAGCTGCGCAACCAATTCCCGGCCGCCACCCCCGCAGCCGGAGGCGATGAAAAGACTTGGATCGGTCAATATCTGGTGACCCGCAGTAACTGGCTGATCTCCAGTCCCAACGAGGCCGTCCACAACAGCGCCTATCGGGTGGCCGACCTGCTGCGCCTCTTCAATCAAGATAATTGGTTCCTGACCGAGGCCCCCATCGTGGCCAATGACTGCACGATTCTTTAATTCCAACTCCAATCCACCACCCTATGGCTACCCCTGAATCCCTCCCTATCCCTTCTCCGGGCTCCGGACTCTATTCCACCCTCCTGTCAATCGGTTCGACCATCATCGATCCCGCTGCCATCAAGTCCCGCAAGTTCAATTACGTGGCCCACGATGCTGAGCGCAAGCTCACGGGAGACCAACCCCTGGGGGTTGTGATCAAGGAAGTTGCCCTTACTGGGGAAGCCCCGGAGCCCCTTTTGATTGAAGGACGCACCGTAGATCCCGCGCTCCTGGAACCGGCCCCCTCGCCCCGCGATCCCGCTGCTTCTCCCATAGGGGACCCCGACCCTTCCAATGATGGGAATCCCGCCAACCCCATGTTCCTGATGGGGCGGGTCCACGGGGTCCCCCTGTTTAGTAAAGACAAGGCGCCTACCGCTTCCCCCCAGCCAGTTCAGCGCGGCTTCGCGGGAGCCCTCACATTCGTCACTCCCATCGGCGGCTTTGAATGTCCCTACTACTCGGCCATGGTTTCCCCGGAATCCTGGCTGACCCTCTTGGCTCCCAAATTCCCCGACCTCCGGCCCGACACCAAGGTCCAGGTCATCTTCCAAGGCAAGGAGCTGGAGGTATATTATCCCGGGATCAAGGTTCAACTTGACGAACTTGAGTGCCAGATGATTCACCTTTTACTCCCGGAAAATTTCCGATAACATCCCCCGATGAACGACCCCATAGCCAACTCACTTGCGATGGCGCCGGCCCTGTCCGAACCCGATCCTCGCGATCAGCTGTTTCGCTCTCCTGAGTCTGCTGATCCCACGGACGAGACGGGCGAGAACTCCGATGAGAACTCTGTCAATCAAGGGATTGCTCATCATGGCGTCCTGGCCCAAGAAGCTCAGGAAGCCCGCCGCCGCTCCTCTGGTCAATCCGAGGAACGGGAGGGGCGCGCCGCTGCCCTTCAACCCCTTGGATAATTATGGAAAAGACAGGCGACCTTACCCACGTTAGTCCCTGCGTCCTTTGTGGCGAGCTCGGGAACCGCTGGCTTGAAGGCATGCCCGTATGTGCCAGACATTCCCGACCAACCCCCGAGGAGCAGGACGATCTGGCGGCCACCCGCGCCACCCTCGACCTCAATCCCACTCTTGATCCCGAACCCCAATAATCATGGACTCCATTGAAGCCTCTACTTGGTCGGCCCTGTCTGGGGGCCACATGGCCGCCCGGGGGCAGTTCCCCCAAGTATTCAGCGATCTCTCCAGCCGCTACGCCCCCCGCACCATGCGGGACGCCCTGTGGCTTTGCGAATACCTCTATCTCAACTATGGGATCTATCGGAAGGCGAGCGAGCGGGTGGTCGATTATTTCCTGACCAAGCCAAATTATCGGGGGCAGAGCGCCGCCGAACAAAAGAAGTTCGAGCGGATCATGAATGTGGATGTCAAGATCATCGAGAAGCTCCGGGAGATTGCATTGGACCGCGCCTGCTATGGCAACTCCTTTACCTCGATCCATCTTCCATTCGTCCGGATGCTCCGCTGCACCGGCTGCCGCAGCGAGCGCAATATCCGGCTGACCCAGTTCCAGTTCCAGGCGAGCGATTACAGCTTCCATGCCCATTGTCCCAAATGCAAGGCCCTCAAGCGCCACATGGTTCACGATTACGCCAACCGCGACCCCAAGAAGATCGAGATGATCCGTTGGGATCCCAAGCGTATCATCATTGAGCCCAACCGGATCACCGGTGACACGCGCTACTGGCTCGACATTCCCGCCGACATCCAGTTCAAGGTGCGGGGCGGCGATCCCTGGATCCTCTCGACCCTTCCCTGGGCCTTCATTCAGGCAATCCGCCACAATCAGCGGTTCCTTTTCAATGAGGGAGCCCTGTACCACATGCACGAACATACGGTGGCGGGCCTCAACCTGAATGGGTGGGGCATCCCGCCGATCCTCAGCGCCTTTAAGAACTTCTTCCGACTCCAGGTGCTCTATCGCTATGATGAAGTCCTTAAGATGGATTACATTGTCCCTCTCCGGATTATCAGCCCCGCCCAGCTTAAATTGCCGGCCGGCAACGACTTCGTATCACAGAATATCCAGAACTTCACCAGTCAGGCCTCCCAGGCAGTGGCCCGCCATCGGATCGACGGGGCTGACTGGAACTTCTTCCCCTTCCCAGTCAACTATCAGGCGATCGGGGGCGAGGGGGCCCAGATCGATCAGGCGACCCGCGACTCCATCCAGGCCGAGGAAGACCGGCTTCTGAATGTCTGTGGAGTTCCGCCCGAATTTTACCGCTCCTCCATGAGTCTGCAGGCCGCCCCGGTGGCCCTCCGACTCTTTGAGCGCGGCAACACCACCCTGGTGTCCGACCTCAACCACCTGCTCCAGTGGCACACCAACACGATTGCGAGCTACCTTAACTCCGGCGACTACGAAACCGATCTGGATCCTGTCCGGATCACCGACAGCCTGGACGACAAGGCATGGCGCCTCCAGGCCGCCATGTCGGGAGCCATCTCGAAGGAGACCGGCTTTGGTCCGCTCGGCATCAACAACGCGGAAGAGATCAAGAAGATCATTGCTGAGCAGCTGGATCGCCAGAAGGCGCAGCAGCAAGCCCAGCAGGACCAACAGATGGAAGCCATGTCGCTCAATACCGATGGCAGCCAGGGGAATCAACAGAGTGGCCTGCAGCAGGGTGGTGGTATGACCCCCGACGACGTGGAGCAAATGGGCGACGAAAAGGCCCGCCAACTCCTCGACCCGACCTTGCCCGAACAGAACCGCCGCCAGGAACTTGCGGCCCTGCGCAACTCGAACCCGACCCTCCATGCCGTGGTCATCAAGCAGATGGAGAAATATCGGAGCCAGAACAACCAGGCAGGCACCTCTCAGGCGATCCAGACCCCCATGCCGGCGAAATAACGATTGACCCACTGCATCGCATCCGATATAAATTCCACCCCGACAGTGTAACACCCAATCCAATCCATCATGATCAATATCGAAATTCAAGAAGGCCTCAATCCCGTCGCCGTCCTCAATACCCGCCCCAACAACCTCGAATCCGAGCTCGTCGCCATCGCCCAGGTCGCCACCGACCTGATCAACGGCTTGATCTCCGGAAAGGAATTCGTCATTTCGGAAATCGACCCCACTGATGTGGCGTTCGATCTCGAGCCCGAGGTCGCTCCAGTCACAGAACCGGAAGCCCCGGCGATCGAGGAGGCTCCCGAGACTCCCACGGCGCCCGAGACTCCCGAGGCCCCCACGGCGCCCGAGACTCCCGAGGTCGCTCCAGTCACAGAACCGGAAGCCCCGGCGATCGAGGAGGCTCCCGAGACTCCCGAGGCCCCCACGGCGTAACCATTGTTTGCATAGGGGGAGAGGGCCGGTCCGAAAGGGTTGGCCCTCTTTTTTTTATCCATCAGGCTTCCTTATGGAGGCCGAACCCGGTATTCTTTTATTCCAACAACCGGGGGAGGATACATGAGCGAAACGACTTTGTATGTGGTAGTGAAGGTGGAGAAATTTCTATGGGATGTCGCGGCGTTTACGCCCGAGGAGGCACGCACCAGGGCAGAGATCCATTTCGGGAAACTCTGGAAGAGGCTCCGCTGCGAGGGATATCAGATTGTCCCCTATCCAATGCCACCCAAAGGAGATTGACCCTGTTGGTCTCCTGCCCTAAAATGCCGCACCATGACCGCTCCGTATCCCATTGAATTTCATTCCATCGTCCTCAAAGGGCTCATCACTTCAGTCAAGGAGGCCGGGCTCCATCCCCTTGAGTTTGTTGGACTGATGGATGCTCTGGCGGAACACTTTGGAGAGAACGAGAAGTTGGCGGAGAATCCCGTCCAGCCCGTGGCTCCCGTGGCTCCCGTGGCTCCCGTGGCTCCCGTGGCTCCCGTGGCTCCCGTGATCGTCCCCGGCACTCCTCTTATGGGAGCCACGGGTGCGCAGGAGCGCTACAACAAAAAGACGGTGATTCAGGATCAATACGAAAAGGATCTCGGAAAGTATGGCCCCAAGACCCGTGAGCCAAATGAGTCGGAGGTAAGTCAAGCAGGAGTGGGCAAATTTCTTGGCATAGACAAATGGATTGCTCCTGCTCGTGCCATAGAAACAGACAGACGCCTTCAGCGCGCCACGAATGCAGCGATCATGGAGCACTCCACCCTGGCCCACGGACTCTATGATCTTGATAGCACCGATCCCGAGAAAGCGTCCAAGGCTTATCAGGGAGCGCAGGGAGTCGCCATCAAGCTTTCGCCCATAGGGCTCGATGGCAAACCCAAAGAGCCGGATCGTTGGGGTGCAGCTGGGGATGTCTGGGGACAACTCACTTCCGGCGATTCCCCCTGGCTCCAGAAATGGGGACCCAACATTATCGCAGGACTCGGCACTTTTGCGGGTGCCAAGCTCTTGGGGGCCGACAATGTGACCGCGCTGGCGGGTGGAGCCCTGGGCGGCTGGGTGGGCGGCAATGGCTACAAGGCCCTCAATAATCCCACAGCTCCGCCTCCCCCTCAGCCACAGAAATCCCCCAATTCCCCAACTGGGGTTCATCCCGGCACCCCAGCTCCCGACGCTGCCCTGAAAGAGCCGGCTGTCAATATGGACAATGCTGTGGCCGCCGGCCAAAAAGCGACCATCCGGCCCGGCCAACGTCCCCAATAATCACCCGCTATGTCTACCGCGCCCGAATCTCCATTGGCCAGGCTGATGCAGCACACGTCCAAGACGGCTGGACTTCTGGGGATTGCTGAACAGGCCTCCGGCAAGGCCCTGAATTTTGGCCGCTTCGAGGAGTTGATGGCTTCGAGGCGCCAACTCAGTCACCTCCAGCAGGTTGCTCCTTCCATGCTGCCCAAGGGCGTCGACGGCTTTTATTATCCCGAGAAAAAACTGATCAATATCAATGCTTTCCTGGATAATGCTGGACGCCGCATTGCTCGCCGCCACGAGCTTTGGCATCATCACTTGGAGATGGCTGACCCCTCGACACTGGGGCTATTGGATCGCTTTGCGGCGGGCGCACGGGGGATTCCCAACAAGGCCGACTCCTTTGTGACGGGGCTGCGCGATCTTGCCCAGGAAGCAGGCAGCTTTGCCGTCCAAAATACGGGAGCTCCTCTGAAGGGTCTGGCTGATTTGTTTGAGCGACTGCCGGCTTATGCCGACAAAGCCCTTAATGCCAAACAGCCTCTCCGTGCCGCGGCGATGGCGACGCCCTTGGCGGCGATTGGGACCGGCGCGGCGGCCGTCGGTAAGCAATTTAATTCCCTGATTTCCAATTTGATGCAAAACAAAAAAGCCTCCCTAAAGATCGATCAGCCCGATCCCCGCCCCGACTCCATGTATTCCAAACAAGAGATCAATGAGGGCGTCAAAGAAGAGAAGAATCACAGCCCACTGGTTGCGGTCCGCAAGGAGATCGTTAAGGATCACCTCGAGGAAGATCCCAAGTATTACGAGCACGAAGAGGGGGGGGCTCGGGGCGGCAAGGTTGCTAGTTTGAATTTGCCTGGTTCGGGAGTCTCTGCTCCAAGATCAGCACAAGGCCTCGAGCACAGGGCTCTCCCTGCGATTCCCAAGATCTCCGCATTGCTGAATAAGATTGCCCAATCAGTCGACCGCTCCAGTCTGCCATTTCGTGAATCTGCTGAGGCCCTATTGCTAAATGGAGACCAGTTAGTTGCTCAATGCATAACAAAGCCTGACGGCCCCCGTTTTATTAAATTTCCAGGAGGAGGAATTGATCCGGGAGAAACGACTCGTCAAGGACTTAAAAGAGAGCTAATGGAGGAAGCGGGAGCCACTGCCGGAAAGTTGCTTCATCACGGCAGCAGCCAGATTGTTTGGCCAGAGAGCTTTGCCTGTATGCCTCAAAAATACAATACCTTTCAAGGAAGCCGGCGCCATGTCTTTTCGGGAATAGCGAAAAGCCTTCAGGCCCCTACTTCTCAAGAAGGGGACGCAATGACTTCTCGGGAAATGCCCCTTCCTGAGGCGCTTAAAATCACGCGCCAGGCAATCAAAGACCCCAGCAACGACTCCGAGGGGACCATGTTGGAGCATCGAAAGATCCAGCTGCAGGCGCTTCAGCGACTTGGTGTTATTTTAAGAGAAAGTAAATCCGCGACATCCAAGACGGCCAGTCCTTACCGGACCGAACTGAAAGCCAAGATCGTTCATCAACGCCAAGCTGTCCATCCAGCCCCCACTCAGGCCCAGCGGGAGGCAGGCAATTATCGCAAGGGGCATGTCTGGATCCAGGGACTCGACATCACAATAGAGAACCCCCGAGGTTCGGTTCGGAGCGGCACGGCTCCCGATGGCACCAAGTGGCGGACCGTCCTCAAGAATGATTATGGCTATATCCGCAATTTTGCCCGCAGCGCTGCGGACTCAGATCATGTCGATTGCTTCGTGGGCCCACACCCCGATAGTGAAATGGTTTACGTTGTGGACCAGAACCGCAAGGGCACCCAGGTTTTTGATGAACATAAGAGTTTTGTGGGATGGCTTAACGCTAAAGAAGCCAAGCAGGCATATCTTGATAATTTCGACGACAAGTGGGATGGGTTCCGCGCCATCACGGCCCTGACCATGAAACAATTCAAGGCCTGGCTCAAGCGGGGCGACACCAGCAAGCCGCTGGCCGGACAACAGCTCGCCAGCTTCATCAAACATGCCATCAATGAAGCTCTCCCCCAGGATCCCGATTGGGGCTCTCTGGGCTTTATCGACAAGGCGACCTGGCCGCTCTGGACACGGGCTGGCCTGATCCCCGCCGGGGCCATGGGGGCTCTGGGGGGCGCCGCCATTGGAGCTACCTTGGGCGGACTCAAAAAACTCAAGAACAAGCTGGTGGGCGACCCCAGCGAGGTCTCGATTGCCGACAACGCACTCATGGGGGCCGCCGGAGGCCTGGGGCTGACCGCCATATCCCATATGAGCGGACGGATCAGCGATGCGCTTCCCAAGCAGGCCAACGAGGTCCAGGCCCTGGAGGCCGAGCTATTGTCCGACCCTCATATGTCGGACTGGAGGCGTGACCAGATCCTGCAGGAGATTCGACTAGCCCACACAATGGGGATTTCGATGGATCCCCAGCAATTGATGGGCTCAGGACTCGGGGCGCTGGCTGGCTGGATTGCCGGCAAGGCGCTGGGCATGGGGGTTATGGGCGGCATCTTCGCGCCCGTGGCAGCCGCGACCGGTGGAGCCCTCGGCTATTGGCTGGGCACCCGCGATCCCAATACCATCTACGGCCAGGGCTTCTATCGGCCCTAACTCATAATGCTTCCTTATTGATTTTGACCCATAACTCTTGCTACCATCCCGCCATGGACCTCTCCTTCGTCACCTTCACTCCCGCCGAAATCGAAGAACTCAACAGCCCCTTCTCGCCCAAGGAGGCCCAGGCAGCAGTTGCCCGAGGTCTCTCCTGTGCCCTGAGCGATGCTGGACTCATGCCAGGCGAGGTCGAGGTCCTGCTGTCTACACTGACCAAGGTGGCAGGAGACTCAACGGGATCCAAGTTTTTGGGTTTTGTAGAGAAAGTCCCTGAGCTTTTCATTGGAGCAGGGGCCCTGGGGGGCGCTTATGCTGGCTATCTGCATGCCAAGATCGACAAGGCCCTGGAGGGAAATGATGATCCCCAGATAGTGGCCCTTAAGCGCCGAATCAAGGCTTATACCAATATGGCCGGCGATCTGCGTCAAAGCGCCTCAGTAGTTCCCTCGGGGGCAGCGACTTCAGCACTTGTCGCTGCCTAATCCGGAACCCCGACGGAAATTTGTCCCTTGATTTCTGTTACGCAATCCTTTTCAATCAGGGAATGACCCCTATCCAGCAGCCCCAGCCCGATTCTCATCGCTACGGCCAACTCACCTTCACGGGAAAGATCGAAACCCCTGACTCTGAGCTCGAGAACTATCCCCCTGAGATTCAGGAAGCCTTGTCGGTTATTTCCGGGACCCCGCCTCCCGGAATGCGTGAGCCTTCCATGAATGCTGCAGTGGAGGAAGCTAGTCCCAATCCCCTGAAGGGGGTGGACGACCCCCGCGCCAAATTCCTCAAGAAGAATGACCGGATTGAGCGCTTCTCCCGGACCGTGTCGGCCAATGTCCGGGCCCTTGATCTCACCAACCAGGACGACCAAGCCACCTACGAGAAATTTCTGCTGGACACGGGGGATCCCCGAACCGGCATCACGGGAGACGCCACCCCTGTCCAGGTCATGCTGGATCCAGCGGCTCCCCGCGGCTTTCGGGCCATCGTGGTGGTCCGGTTTGGGCAGTCAATTCAGGACGTTCGATTCCTGGATGCCCCGATCTCCCAAATTCCTCCTGCCACCCAGCAATAAGGGCTTGTTGTTGATCAATCGGATCGAGTATCCTACCCGACAACCGCCATGTCCAGCCTGCCCGTCCTTACCCAACTCGCCCACCTGCTTCCTAAAACAGCGGGAGCGCTCTCGAGTCCCCACCTCTCGGGCCCTCGATCGAGTTCCGGTTCTGGACTAGGGACGGGCCATCCGATTGATTCATCACCCAACTACGCAGCAGCGGGCCAGCGGGCGGCCCAGCAATATCATCAGGATCATCCAACCCCCCTCCAGCC